>WLWD01002172.1_pt1 | contig 28015 bp, 24 predicted proteins | sample 6712731 | NCBI WGS metagenome assembly WLWD01 (sample SAMN12718690, study PRJNA576275) | sponge metagenome | isolation source: marine sponge | host: Mycale hentscheli | place: New Zealand: South Island, Marlborough, Capsize Point | collected 2014-11-01
ACTATCATAATTCAGGCCACCCTTGCTCTTTACTTTCATTCATTAACTAATTCATCAGTAGCTATATAGCTTAGAAAAAATTGTTCAGGAAACAACTTCACCAGGGGAAAAAAATGACCTGGGTGACCCCGTGCAGCTAAAATACTTAAAAACCCACTGGCCGGCTAGCCATAAAACTACTTACCCAGAAGCATAAGCCAGGGTAGACAGCGAAAGCTTCCTTCAAGTTCACCAAGACACAGTAGCGTAGCAGTATTACGAATCAGTAGACTAGCGCGCAACAATAGTTTAGACGACCACTTCCAGTCGAGAGTTTTACTTATATGGTAAAGCGTTTTTAATTTATTTAACCTGGCGATACTTACCTACACGTAATTGGAAAAGGGTTTTCCATGAGAAAATGCAGTATCTTTGCGAGGCTGCTGGGTGTCTCGCGCAAAGAAGTACTTAGGGCCTGAAGGCGGTAGTTCAAGATGCACTGAGCCGCCTATGTCTACGCAACAGTATATAGCCTAACAAATATTTAACGTAGCTACATTTTCATCAATGCCGTTGGAGGGACATTAGCTATAAACTCAAGGTGGGGTCACTATCTAATTGTGTCTTTCTCTGGAAGGACCTGAGTGATCAAGTAAAAAACTACACCAGTTATAAAACTGTGCAGTAGTATGCACACTGGATATGCTTGCGCTTATAAGGGATTCTTCTTCAATTAATCATCAGCCACTTTCAAATTTTGCTTAATAATATAATGCAAGAAGTTAACTGGTTAAATGCATTAACTAACAACATTTGGACCCTTCAGTAAACCATGAGTAAAACAAAGGTGTAAGAAACAGACCTGTAAAACTACAGTAAAACATGGTACAATGTTTTACTTAAGGTTTCCTGTCAAGTAAAACAAATAATGTTTTACTAATGAGTGAACTATGCAGTAAATCTTTAGTGTAATAGTTTCCTCAATTTAGTAAAACAAGCACCTTCAAGCAGTGTGGAGTGTGGTGAGAGGCTATCAAATTGCAGATTTTTTAAAATGACTCTCAGTTTATTTGTGATCAAATGAATAAAATATACTTGGCACTGTACAACAGTTAACGAGTATGAATATTTATGTTCTTCATCCACAGCTCCATGTTATACCAGCTTGCCTTTATTGCTGCAATGGAAAGTAAAGCAACAAATAAAACAAAACCAACAACAAAATAATGGGAAATTATTATAAGTCAACAGGTTCATTATAAAATGTTGGTATGTAAAAAAAGTATTCCTGAAAGGGTGTTACCTATTATTCCTGATAAAAATACACTCTTTTTGGTATGATCATAGAGTGTTTCGCAGTGTGAGTGTAACAGCACACCCTATGAGTGTAACAATACACCCCAATGCACAAAAGTGTTCCAGTACACCCCACTTAGGGTGTAACTAAACACCCCGGTTTTTACAGTGTATGGACGATGACAGCATCACCGTTCTTATCCCAAGCCTTCCCCAAGATTTTATCACAGAGGAGCAAGAGAGATATTTAAGAGCAGAGTTAGTACATCATCAAGACAATAACTTCGGTTTAGAACAATATGTACTATGTAGAGCATTCATAAATAGTTGTCACTCATCTCAAGTGTAAAAGTTATATTGTCTGTGCCATTCAATGAACAGTTTCATTTAGTACAGTGATCAAAGAAGTCATGATTATGAAATAAATTGAAAAATCAGTTGTTGGCATAGAAGTAATCACGTATGAAGTTGCTAGTGGGGGAAAATAAAAAAAGTAGTAGGTATAGGAGTGCACAATGAGGTCATATAGTTATAACATTCCAAATCCTCCATGGCATGTGATGGCTTGTGTCATCTTCTCTTTAAACAGGGAATAATTTGAATGATACTTTGTAGGCAAAGTGAGGTGTAATGCACATGTTGAAGCAGTTGGGTAGATTGCGCTGTCACTAAATGATAGAGCAGGAGTTGAATCAAACCCCAAAGGGGGTATTTTTGAAGCTCCACAAAAAAAACTTAACACATCTTCTAAGGCTACCTCTCCACCACCTAGAGATGTGGATATTAATAATATAAAACATATCTTTAACCCTTTTGATGACTTGTATATTACCTTTGCACTCTTCAAGGTAATCACCAAACTGTATATATGTATCCACTTCCTTGATCTTATTGGTGGTGCCATTCTCTGAATATTGTATTCTTCCGAGAAAAAGGTCTTTTATCAAAGCTGTAATATTAAAAAAAATAACTATGACAAAAGTAAATAATAAGAAGAACGTTTTTGAAAATCACCTCATCATAGAGAACCCGTATAAAATTGAAACATAGCTACTGAAATTGAAATGTTTAAGGTATGCTTACCCGGAGTCAATTCTACCTGTCCAGTGGTAGTAAACAATGATTCAAAGAGACCCGGAGACAACTGAAGAGCAGATCCAACACCAAGTGTTATAAGTCCATCTTTAAGTTGATCTAGCTCTCCTTTCGACTTTAAGATAATATACTGAAGTGACAGTGCTCTTACAATAGAATTTTTGTTTTCTAAATTTATAGAAGATAAAGGTGTAGTAATCCCATTATCAATAAGAACATCTGAATTGACTTCAATAATGTTCTTTAACTCAACATTGCTGGTTGCATTATCAATCTGAATAAAGAAAAGAGAAACATGTTGATAGCTAATTATAGAATACAAAATCTATGCTGTACCAGCATTTGCTTGTAGCATACAGTAACACATTACAAGAGAAATGTCCACCTTCTCCACACATACATGTAGCAAATTGCATTACAGTTTTTTAAACTTATATTCCCTCTCTTTCCTTTGTTTTCTTCATTTCTTATTTTCCTCTTTAGTTATCTTTTCTTTCTTTGTTATTATGTGTGCGAGTGTTTTCTTTTAGTTGTTTTTTTTTTCACTTCATTTACTTCATTTTTCATATTTTTCTTGTTTTTTATTCTTGCTTATGCATGGTATTGAAAAAGTAGTTTTTGTTAGTTATAAATTGTACATGGAAACTAACGTACAAATGTTCACATGGTAATTTGATAATTCATGGGCATTTTGTAATTTGATTTTCATTAAATTTATCAGAATGGAAACCAATATTAGCTGTTTATCCTCCTCTTTCTTCTATTTACTCCCTCCTTTCCCCCACCCCCCCCCCCCCCCCCCCATACATGCACACACATACACATTATACACTATATCAGCAAATCAAAATAACATTTTGTTTTTTCAATATTATATATATATTATATATACTTAAATAGTGAATAATAAGATTTTCAAGATAATTTCGTTCAGCATAATGCTTGCTTGAAGGCAGATAAAACCCAACCTGGATCACTTTACCTTATATACTATATCTTGAACAATATAATCTGGAATGGCCGATGGTTCTGCGGTTACAAGGGCCAGATCCTTGCCAGACAAATACTCATAGACACCTTCATATAAGAACGGAAATCCAGACCCTCCTTGAGCCAATGACACGGCCATCAAAACACCAATTTTGTAATATGTGTTTGACTGCAACAGTTAAACATTAATTTAATGCTTAGAATAAAAACATCACAATAACTCACAACCTTCAAAATATGATCCTTTCAAAGACAAACCAAAGAGACGCCACATTTCCCTTCGAGGGCCTCCACCATCTTCAGCTTGCTCACCGATAAAATGTACCTGCAACAAGAAAACAATTGAAATAGCTATACACTCAGCTAATTGTAAATACCTTTATAATCTTTGATGGTGAAAAGTCATATCTACTCACATTTCTTAAACAGTCAGCTAGAACCTGCTCCCTTCTTACTTCAAAAATGTACTCTTCATCTGTGTTCACCTTATCAGCTATGCCAGCAAGGATAGCTTGCAGGGATTTCGGAGGACTAGAAACAAAAAAAATATTTTGGTTTTTAGTCAGTTTGAAATGGAAAATGAATGAATATGTTGTAAAAAACATATTGGCGAACGAGCAAAGAAGTGAGACATTAACAGGAGTGTACAATTTATATACACATTCATTATAACAATTAAGTTTATGTCATCAATACTTAATACTGTGGGCACACTATGCCAGTGCCCACCATAGGTTTTGTTGATTTTTGTTTTTAATTTTAAGACAATTTTAAAATGAGGTGTTGGAACAAGAGATAATTGTATGTATATACATACATATACACTCACATACAAACATACATACATACACATACAATGCATACATACACACATACATACATACATGCATACCAGGGATTGATACAAGATTTTTCTCTGGGAGAAGGGGGAAGAGGGGGAGTACAAATCCCGGATTTATAATTACCTGTTGGACATAATATCATTGATATAAGTTTTGTTCACGTTATTATTCAATACAAACTTTATGCTCACTGGTTTTCTTACAATTACATTGTAATTTCTGTTCTCTTCAATTATTTTATTGATTGGTGAGTAAGAATTTCTTGGTGGGGAAACTCTCAGCTTAGGAGGGAAAATCCCATGGTTCCTCCCCCCCCCCCCCCCCCCCCCCCCCCCCACACACACACACACACTCTGTATCAAACCCAACATACGTACATACATATACATGTAATACACATTCATACAGTCATTTTCACAAGGTTATACATACCACATCTACATTGTCACTATAGTGAAAGGGGAGAGGCAAGGGGGTGTGGGGTAAGGAATAACCAAGATAACTTTTTTTTTTCTGGACATTTAGCTATAACCACCTTTCAGTTTTCAACCTTTTTTTATTTTAGTAACCCAGGAATATTAAGGATACTTATTGGTGGTATTGATAAAGATTAAACTAAAAATGCTGAAATTGATTTACTATGCATGCAGAATCTGGGGAGCCCGTGGCCAACAGCCGCCCTTGCTTATATTATATATACATATGTATATAATTTAAAATCCCCTCCATATCTTTGTACTATGTTTTATTCCGTTAATATTTATAATTCTAGATGGTAGTATTGTTCAAGAGAAATGCACCTCTGCACTTGACATGCTCCATAAAGTTCGCGCTGATCTCACTCATCCTAAAGGCTGGAGAGGATTTCAAACCAAGAAGAAGGAAGCTGGAGTTGGTTTTAGTCAATCATTTTTCAATTTAAAAAGAAAAGAATGTGATTCACGAAGTAATGTGAAAAAAAAAGCCAAAAAATGTATTTCATACACACACAGATTCGTATGCTTGAGCAAGATTGACCAAGAATCTATTCCCACTACGGACAGGGAAAAGGATGCTCTTTTAGAGGCGGGGCTAGGAGAAAAGAAAATTATTATCCCTGATATTGATATTAATGGAGAAGATTGTCGTGACATCTTATGTCAAGAATTTTGTAAACTAAAAGATGGTGGTGGCTTCATGTTTGCTAAGTGCAAAGGCAATAGTCGGCTTTTAGAACCACTTTCACCACTCTGTTTGACTTCTCCCAGAATTTTACGTGACAGAGTTGGTAATGCCCGAACGTATATTTTGCCACTGCAAAAAGATCTGGATCTTACAGCTATTATGAAGCTTCCAGCTGGGGTAATGCCATCCAATTAATGTATGCATTATGTAATATCTGTTTTCTTCCAATGTTGTAGCCTTTTGAAGAGTGTTTAAATTGTCAAGTAGAGTTTCCAGTTACGGACCTAGCAGATCATCTAATTACATGCAGTGAAAGGTAAACATTCCACTACTTTAACATATATTATATAAATGCTGCTTATGTGTGGTATTATAAACAGATTGGAGAGGGACTATTCTCAGGAGGAGGATTTGTATCAGAGTGACGAAGATGACACTTATTTGCCAAAAATAAGGCTTGATCAATCTGAAACAATTTGCATTCCTGAAGGAGAGGAATATCTCACCCAAGAAAGTGGCTCTAGCAACAAGGATATTATCACCATAGAACAGTCTGAAGATGAGGTGGATGATATTGAAGAATCTCTATTGGAGCATGTACTGGCTAAAAGTCTGACTGAAGTCCCTCCAAGGTCTGGTTGCGGAATGAAGGAATGAGTGAAAGCTTATGTTCATGTCTGTCACTTTGTTTTCGGTACAACTTTGCTGGCTCTAGGAGAGCATTACATGACTATGAATGTGACTATTGATATTTAGTTCCCGTTGCTATATTGTTACTAGGTGTACTAAACTTGGTAAGTGTGCACTATTTTTTGCCTTTAGGTATATGAACTGTGCATACTAACCACCCTTGGGGTATTGCTATTTTTGAGTTTTAGTTTAATACAATAGGCTGGATAAAGCGGAGCCCGACCTATATAGGACCAGCCCCCCTAGTTGGAATAACTCTCCCCTGACAACTCTCCAGCTGACGCTCATACCATTTACCACCGCCCAGGGTAGGGTTAGATCCAGCTACAATGCTAAAGTAGGTGTGCTTCAATTTAATTTTAATTGAATTTTAATTTTGGGCAAACACAGAATAATTCGCTTGACACCGCCATTTCTCCGAAAATGCTGATAAACAAAGTTGCTAGTGGAAACTGGGCATGGGTAAACGGGATCTAAAATAGTTAGAGCATGCCCTTAGGTACTGGTGAATTTAGTGCACTAAATCCACCAGTACCTAAGCGCTTATGCTCTAACTATTACGTAGTGCATTGTCAGGACTGCTAATGAATTAATTAATTACTCCCAGTGTATATAATCGTAATATGAAATACTGCTTGGGGATAGTGAACCAGATGGCTTAAAGCATGTAGTGCTTCACCAACCCAGGTGACTGCATCCATGATGTAATGTCTGTAGAGTCACTTCAAGCTTATGCCATTTATTCTAGCAGGTAAGTGGACGTCATCCAGCTGCTTCAAACTAACCATTAGAAGAATTGTTTTGTTCCTGATCTTCCGAAACAGCACTAACATCAATAGTAGATAAAACACGAATAGCATCTTTAGCCTTCTCCATTTGATCTGGAGGGGTACACGCTCTTTCCTTACGAGAGGACATCACAGAGAGTACTTTGCGCTAGTTTCCCGTTTCAAAATTCAATAATTTCGCAGAGTACTTTGCGCTAGTTTCCCGTTTCAAAATTCAATAATTTCGCCCCCGCCCCTCCCCCCCCCTCCTACACCAGCGCCCTTCTGCAGATAATTTAGGTGCAGTGAACGACAATCGCAGTGCAAGGGCGACTATAGGAGTGCGAAGACGACAATCGAAGTGCAAGGACGACAATCGAAGAGTGCAAGAACTGTATCTGAGTACCTTGTAATCTATAATCGAGCATCGCGTGAACGATAATCGAGCATTGAGTGAACGGTAATCGAGAATCAGTAACTGGGAATCAACAATTTGATTATTGTCGCATTTGGTATTCCATAGCTGTTGACTTCTACTAAATAAGTTTGTATGACATAGAACTAATTTAAATTTGAATGTTACATCACACACGCAATTGCAATTAATTTTTTTGCATAATAAATTTGGCATCTTTTATTCAGAGATCATTATTCAATTACCTTGAATTCTTGACAAGTCTCAGCTACAAAAACAAAAGACTAATAATTTTATCACACAAATACAAAATTATTTTCTTACCTCATTTTCTTGAGAAGTGGTTATTTTTGTAGGACTAAATTTGAGCCAATCTGACTATTTCAATTTACTACTCACTGTTAATAAGCTCTTAGCTACAAAAACGAAAGGCCAGAGTTATTTTTGCATATTTAGCTAACAAATACGAAATTTCTAGCAATTTATTTATTAACTTTCGTAGTAGACATAACTATAAATAGTCAAAACGTTTCGACCCGTAGGTCTTCATCAGTTGACAAAAAAAAAACAATACTAAAACTGACAAAAAACCAGTTCAATAAAATGCAAAAACCATGAGGAAGCACTAGTTATAGTGACGCTATAATTGGTTATGTTGGATTTAATTCCAGGCCATTGTCCAAGTTAGATGTGGCAGGCTTTGGATCACTACTGCCTCAGTAATCCTTATTCTGGTGTAGTTCTCAACTCTCTCTTTCACTTAGGCCTCCAACCAATTTACTTTATGTTTACTGTTTCAAGCATGTACAGCTAATCCATTCTTCTCAGCATGCCTTTTTACAGCATTTTGGTGTTCCTTTAAACGTTTGTATAGTATACGTCCTGTTTCCCCTACATATACCATACTTCAGTTTATTCACGGGATTTCATAAACTACTCCTTTGATTTTTTATTTTTCTCTGGGTGTTTTTACCTTCAATTAGATGTTTCTTGAGGATTTGTGTTTGATGTAAAAACTGTTTTATGTTTAATGAACAGCATACATGTTCAATTGACTAATCCCTTTGACATATGGTAATACCTAATATTTGTAGGTTTCATCTTGTGTATTGGTTGAATTTTTTCTGGTTGAATTTATTTTTTATTTGATGTTGCTATTTATTGTTTGTTCTGGTTAACCATTTGCTAGGAAGACTTCGTTTAAATGTTTCAGCTCCTGTGCAATTTCAGATGGATGGCATAATTTTTTTGACTTCCAATTTACAACAGAAGAAGAAAATGAAAACAAAATAGCATTTCTAGATGTACAGATTGAAAGAAAACATAACAAATTCATCACCTCAATCTTCAGAAAAAAGACTCATACAGACAAATACTTAAACTATAAATCAAACCACCATCCAAGAATTTTGTCTGGAATTGTCAAGTGCTTAACTTTATTTTGTTTGTTTAGATGGAGTTTGAAGTCTTGGATTGAGTCATTGTCATTGTCATGTGGTCATAAGGCAATAACATTGTCTACATATCTGCACCAAAGAGATGGATTGAGAGGAAAGTTTTTGATGGCTTCTTCTTCCAATCTCTTTATGTAGATGTTAGCTAGAATTGGTGATTAAGGAGACCCCATTGATGCTCCTTTTTTTTATTCGAAAAATGTCTCTTCAAAACAAAAATATGCGGATTTAACAAATAATTCAACTTCTTTCATTCTAACTTTTGTGAACAAACTGACCACATCGAAACTTATCATGTAGTCTTTTGAATTTACTGCTGGACTACTTATTTTCTCCAAAAATGTGTTGAATATTTTATATATGAGTTTGTCTAAGGCCTAGAAAGCCGTGTTTTTTAGAAAAATAAGTTCCCCAACGCGCGCATTTTAGGGGCATAATTCCCATCCTTGCAAACATATATATATATAACATATACCCGATTTTGCATTATTCACCCCTAATACTGTCTCGCTTGCTTCGCTCGCTCGCAAACTAGTGATGGACTTAAGCGCAAATGGCGAGCAAGTTATAGACTATCCTGTTTTTATATGAACGATTTTGACTTATAATACTGAAGCTACTGAAAATAAAGTCGAAGGGATTTCAGTACCATATAACAACTCGCTGCAACTGTTTGAATTGAAGAAAAACAACAACAAAAAAATACACGCTACTTAAAAGTCCAAACATATATACATACACTAGTGGTGTGCTTAAGCACAAATGGCGAGCAAACCTGCTTAGTTAAAATTACAGATTTTTACTACAGAATTTGTTTTAGCTTTATTCATGCAGATACAATACAATAGCAGTAGCAAACACAAAATATCAAATTATACTTACTTGAGTAATCGTAATTTTTGTAATATTAGCCAAATAGTTTAACTATTTGAAAAACCAATAATAATTGACATCAACCTATCAGCTATAAAACATCAGGCAATTAATTTTAGTAAACAAATACCAAATTAGCTTCTTACCTCTTTTTATTGAGTAGTAATAACTTATGTAGTATCAAATTGTACCCATTCTGACTATTTTAATTTACAAAACATGCTCTCAACTATACAAAAGAATAGCCAGAGTTATTTTTTTATTTTAACTTACAAATATGAAATTAAATACTTACCTCATTCATTCCTCTAGTGAAGGTAGCTTCCTCAGCATGTTATAAGGTATTCTAGTATTTAATTGCAGCCATTGTGAGTACATCAATTTGCCAGTAACTGGAGAAAAAGTTCGCAGCTCTACTAAAAAATAACATAGTCGGAGTTAATTTTGTAATTTTAGCTAACAAATATTGAACTATGTACTTACCTCAGCTTCTCCCAAGTAATGGTGGCTCACTTTGTTTAAATATTTAGCCACTTTGGCTACCAGTGGCACTAAACAACTAATGAGCGGTATTAAGCAGCCCACCTCCCCCCACCCCCCCCCAACCACTAGGTTTTCCATATTATGTTTGGTAACAATTTCAAATCCATAATAAACGTTCGCAGTAAACTTTGGGACATGAATAACAAGAGCTTCTAAGAAATTATCTCACAATTTGGAGCCCAAGTTTTAAGTACGACTTGCTTAAAGCTATAGTATCAAAAGAAAGTGGAATCAAGCAAAAATAGTCGTAATTTTAGGGGGTAAAATGGCACGCGCATTATAATGTTATACGTATCATCCATCTATTCATACAAACTAGTGGTGTGTACTTCAGCACAAATGGCGAGTGAGCCTGACAGTTACGTAACATAAAATGTTTTTATTTTTAGCTTACTTCATTCTAACACTATAATAGCAGTTATGGCTTTTGATTTCAGCAAACAAATACTAAATCACTCTCTCACCTGATTAATGGTAACTTTTGTAGTACCAAACATCAACCGTTCTGATAATCTCAATCATCAACAGCTCTTGAACAAGCTTTCAGCTATGATAAAAAATAAACCAGTGTTATTATTTGTAATTTTAGCTTACAAGTATGGAATTACTACTTACCTCATTCTTGATTATTGATAACTTCTATTGTATCAAATTTAAGTTAATTTGACCATCTAAATTACATTGAAATCTTGACAACAAGCTCTCACCTACAAAAAATATACAATCAATTTTAGCACACAAATACAAAAATTACTCTCTTACCTCATTATCTTCATCAGTGGTAACTTTTGTAGTACCAAATTTGAGTCATTCAGACTATTTGAATTTACCAGTCACTGTTGACAACAAGCTCTTAGATACAAAAAAAAATGGTCAGAGTTATTTTTGCATATTTAGCTTGATACGGCTCTGTGAAAGGGGTCGAAAGGGGTAACAGAAGCGCCTCGTCGGCCACTCGGAAAAAAGCTTGTGTTATTTGCTTCTATCAATACATACACATACACATGTAACTCTATTCTGTGTCTCTTTTTCTGTCTTATCCTTATCTTCTTCCCCACGTTACCTGACTCTCAGGACTTATTTACTTATTTCATTTCTAGAGTTACATATATGTGTGCTTATGACTCAATCACTTGTCTGTGCAAAAATTGTCACTTCATTCATTTTGTTAACACCTCATTCAAGGGCTGCACCCCATTCACAACAGTCTTTGTCCTTTATTTTAGCTGACTATATTCAGTTGGCTTTACTTCATTTTTTTTAGTTGTGGAAATTCACTAGAAGGCTCACCCATAGCCGAAAATTCATGAACTTAAAATTCTCTGAAAGTACCACATCCTAAGTAGTTCAGTAGCTACATAGCTACATAGTTACCAGTCATCAACATAGAAATTGGTCGAAACAACAGATGAGGCTTTAGCATAATCAGACGCATGATCTTTGGCTATTTGTTGTAAGACCTGACTTGCCAGGTAGGGAAAACTACTGACACCAAAGGTCAGTCTGACCATTTTTCAGTCTTCTATGGGTCCTTGTGAGTCCCGCCAAAGAAATCTATGGTAATTTTTATGTTCAGGGTAAAGGATTACTTCCCAAAACATTTTCGATATGTCACTAGAGATGGAAATCTGATGACTTCTAAAATTGATAACAATAGAGGTGATCATTGGATATAATGATGATTTCGTCAATAGGAGATCATTTAGTAATGATACATTGGATGACTTGGAATTAGCATCAAATACAATGCGAAATTTTGTGGTACTTAATGAGGACTTGAAAATACCATGCATTGGTAGATAATATGCTCGTTGTTCTGGTTTTGACATAAATTTTTTTGGGGCACATTTTTGGCATGTCCCATGGTTTCATACTCTACCAAGACGACTTGATTAAAAAATTTTAATTTGTCCTTTCTAAAGGGTGCCCTCTCATTTTTTAGAAATCGTCTGAGTGCTTGAGATCTTGATTCACCCAATTCACGACATTCTTGGGACTTCCACAGAAGTGAGACTTGATATCTCCCAGATGGCAAACGGACATATTCATCCAAGTACTGGGTTACTGCAGATGACTCAAGAGTTTCCTCCAGATCCCACAGACGTAGTAGGAGTTGGTCTGTGTCTTTGAATTTTGCAGGGGTGACTGTGAGAACCAGTCCCGTAAAAGAATCGTCGCTAGCAGTTGGTCTGATTTTTAAACTCTCCACTGATAGTAAAGCTGGCTCCTCTGTTCTGACATGATCAACACAAGAGGCTCTGTTGCAAGCTCCAACCCCAAGTAAAATTTCAATTTTGGTGTTCTTGCCAAATCCAGGTCAGCCAGTTGTTTCCCTCTGATACTTGGTAACTGGTAAAACTTCGATAGTTCATGATTGGATGGTATCCTGGGTAATACCTAAACCACTTGACATTAGACCTGGACTCCCAAGGTGGCATGTTATTCTGTGAGGCTAGTAAACTGACTGATGGTAGCACAAGATTAAAGATATTTCTGATGTCTGTCTTCAAGATGTTCAAGATAAGTCATTGACTGTTGAGAGGCACTTCTGAGTACACGGTCGGACAAACCCTTGAATTCTGATAGGAGAAGAATGCCAATTCGAAATGCCTTAATGGCATTGGACATCTATTTCATACTTAAGGTATGGTTTCTGATAGATGTCAATAGATGTTTGTTGTCTGACCAATCATTGGCTACTTCATTTGCAGGCATGAGTTGTTCCAAACGATTCTGGATCTGATAGAAGATAGTTTTTATTTTCTGCATCTGAGTGACAGCTTCTGTGACTTTTTCCTGAGACGATTCAAAGTCAGGATCATCATCATTGTAGAAGTCCCTGTATATTTGTCTTATGTCCTTTTCACAATTTTATCTGTAGTTAAAATGATCTTCAATTTGTATTTAATTGCAATTATATTCTTTTTCTTGAATAATTGCAATGCAATTGTATTAGAAGGACTTGTACACAAATGCATTTGCAATGTATTCAAATACTGGAATTTATTCTATACTTCAGAAAAAATATGCAGGGTTTTATACAAAAATAGAGGTGTCCTGGGATTCTCAACCTTTCCCCAGAAAAATATTTACTTCCACCCGAAGAAATGTAATATCTATGTAATAATAGCGGTACATCCCTATAACTAGCTCTACTCTGTAATAATAGTGGTAAATCCCTGACTATTAGTAAATAGAGTAGAGCTAGTTATAGAAATTTACCACTATTATTACATTATAGAAGATCCACTATTATTACAGAATAGAGCTAGTTATAGAAATGTACCACTATTATTACACAGAGTAGGGCTAGTTATAGGGATATACCACTATTGTTTCATAAAGTAGAGCTTGTTATAAGTATGTACTACAAGTGTTGCAAGCTAGTTCTCGTGTACCACTCTAGGTACATCCTGCATTATTTTCTAATTCATAGTTTGTACAGAATGTGGTACTTTATTACCACCTATGTGAAGCAGTGTGTTTAATGCAAAAACGGTTACCGCATGTGGTACTTTGTTTACCACCTATGTGAAGTATTGTATAATGCATAATCACTTATTATGAATGTATCAGAAGTGGTACATCACGTTACATGTACCGTCTGTGGTACATAAATCAAATTTGAGTGTTAATATCTAAAAGACGTACATGCTAGTCTACCACAACATGAGATACATGTGGTACAATATGTTGCACAGCTTATATGTTATGCAATACCAAGCAGTGGTACATTAAACAAAGCATCTACATAAATTTCATCATTAAAGAGTGACAAGCAATAAAATTTGAAGAAAAAGAAATGAAATAAGATAATAAAATAAAAAAGAGTGACTTTTTTTAGGGATGGAGAAAAGAAACTAAAATCCAAAAGGAATATAAGAGTTGACTAAAAGAGTAACTACAAGGAAGACACACACACACAAAAAAGTGACTCTTTATTAGGGATCTACTGTACATGACCCACTATATAATCTCCATTTGTTAGTCCTTGAGTCTAACTGTGTCAACTTGGTACATCATACTCACCTTAATAAATGAGAAATTGTATATTGGCATAAATTCATGCTAAGTAAACTACATTAAGCAATACTTGAAGGAACAGTTTTCTAAGAAAAACATGAGCTGTTTGCTTCACAACTATTGCATGATATTTTATAGGATCATCACTTTGCAAATATATAATCATGATAGCCAATTACCTAAAATCAAATTTGATTGGCGTCTAGTTTTGTGTTCTGTTTCCGTTCTTAGTAATAGCGTACATAGTTGATCTTCCATATTCTCTAGGCTTTATTCCCGCTGCTATATGTCTTTCCAAATCTATCTAAATTATCTCTTGATGTATGTGGTACATGTCAATTAGCGTGAGACACATGTGATTTAACATGTGGTATATGTAAGTACACATGTTTCTAGCACTAGAAGTATAGCCAACGCAGGCACTAGAAAATTTATCGCATGTACCACGCACAATATCAAAATTAAAATATGAAACACTGGTATTACAGAATGTAAATATTTTTATTACAGTACCACATGTAGGTATCGCATATATTAAGTACTGTACAACATATGGTACCGCATGTACCAAATGTTGCATTAGACAAAATAGCATAATTGGTAGTATATCGCTTTTTCAAAATTGGTAATACTGTACTATGTCAATACGACTTTGTGGTACGTAATTTACCACTACTGGTACATGCATAAGCTAATTCTACATTTAGTAATAGATAATTAGGCGAATAGCTTTAGCCCTAGCCCTTGCCCTAGAATTAGCCAACACAGGCACTACATAATTTGTATTCATATTTTACTCACAATATGAAGTAGTTGAAAGAGTTTGATGTCAGTACCTGATGAAACCAAGCAAATTCTTGTAACTATGCAAAAATATTTTCAAGTAGTGGTTAACCTTCAAACTAATCCAACAAAATATTAGGACAAAATGGCTTCATGAGGAGAAAATACGCCATGTCAATGACTTCTACAGAGTTCAACAACTGCATTTGTTAAAGGTGTAAGTCTTTCCGAACTCTGGAAGCTCCAGCCACTCAGTGGATGAGAACTGGCCTATTGAGTGCTTCATAGTTAAATTATCTTTTGGCTAACTTAACATGTGTGCACACTTGCAAATGATTTTCTCGTGCAAAAAGTTTTTATACTCACAATATTGGTGTCTATACCTGCTGAAACCTAGCTAATACATGTAAATATATAAAAATTATTTTCAAGTAGTTGTTAACCGTCAGAACTAATCCAACAAAATATTAGGACAATATGTCTGACGGTTAACGACTACTTGAAAATATTTTTGCATATTTATATGTAATTTCTAGGTTTTATCAGGTACTGACACCATACTTTTTCAACCACTTTATATTGTGAGTATAAGAACTTTTTGCACAAGAAAATCATTTGCAAGGTTGTACACATGTTGAGTTAGCCAGAGGATAAAAAAACAACTAAACTATGAAGCAAAACTCAACAAGACACTTCTCATTCACAGAATGGGTGGAGCTTCCAAAGTTTGGAACAATTGCCTATTTTGAAAAACAATATTCCATTAACCAACCATGCAGTATAACAGTTATTATCTCAAATATATAGAATGTTGTACTACACTTGGTACGTATAATAAATGTTATAGCAAGTGATCATAATCATCTTGTTGTAAGTCACTTGTACTACTTTTAATATTTAAGTTATGTGAAAAGGAGTAGTTGATTAATTTATTATCTAATTATGTAAAAAATTATGATTAATTTAATATCTAAATATGTCAAAAATTGTTGATTAATAAAGATAGAAATATTGCATATTTTATTAAAATCATCATCAAAACTTGTAGCAACAAAATATGAGAGTTGACTGAAAAAATATCTAGACGTGAGCACAAAAAGACAGTTCAGAAAAGAGACACGAATGTGAATATACTCTTGGCTATTGAAAACTATAGGAAAGAGCTCGCAAAAATGCAAAAAAGCGAAATGATTGTTTGTGTGGATGTACATAATTTCACTGCGTAAAGGATAGCTAATGAAGAATTTTTGTCTAAGCCTTTCTTCACTATTCCTGATGGATATAAGATGAAATTTTTAGTATTCTGCAATGGCAATGGTGATGGTAAAGGTCAAACTGCACTTTAGAGAAACTGTTACCGTGAACTACTAAACTAGTTGGAAGATAACAACCATCATATTGATTATGTTGAGTATGAAAAGTTTAAATATTGGTACCAAGGAACCTATCGCAAATTTCTCAATTTAAATATCGCACAAACGGTGTTCAAAGTGTGTCCAGCAAAACTAGCTTGAAAGAAGTAAGCAAATCCTCTTAATCTCAGAGGCTGTACACAGTTGAAGGATACAAGATAAAATCTGCATTGATGTGAATGGAAAGGACGTGTTGTGGTAAAAATGGCAAGGACAAAATCAATAACAAAGATGACAGTATCAACAACGAGGACGGCGATGGGATAGGCTACTACTATTCTTCAGCCCAAAAGGCTCAGGCAGAAGAACGGTGAGGGAAAGACAAGTATGTAAACATTGGCATAAAAATGGCCCAAAGCGATAAACCATTCTCGTACAATTATTCGTACAAACACAGAAACCAAGCAGCTGCTCATAACTGAATATTTGATTCTTAAATAGTAAGTTAGCAAATTGCTTCTGTTGTGAGGAAAAAAAAAGAGTCAGAAACATGTCTGAAACAGTATTTTAAGCCTAAGTCACTGCAACCAGCCACTGGCAAATGTCCAAGAAAAACATCACAACAAACAAAAAGATGTGTTTAGTGGTAACAACCAACGGTACACGAGACGCTATGAACTCACATCTGAGTGTTGCTGTGGAGCTACTCGGAAAGCCTTCAGACAGGAAGGAGTGTTCACCATTATCTTGCTCAACCAGTTGCAAGATAATGACCACCACAGTGCTGAGTGTTCTAATAGGGCATTCACATGTGAATTCGGCGGAGAAGAAGGCACCTTTATTTCTATTACAAGAGGTCACGACAAGCATTGCTTGTAGAAAGCCATTCCTTTGTCATCAGTGGCATTGGCAAAATAAATACAGTACAGCCAGTGGAGATGAAAGACAATGATGGATAGATGCAATCATGAAAAACAAAAAGATGCCTAAGATGATTTATAAAATTTATTGTTTAGTTTTTTATACCATCACTTTAAAAACTATATATTTTAATCCTAATTTTTTATTTACACTTAATAAAATTACATTGAGAATATTTGAAATTTGTTTAAAGGAAAAGCGTTGTCAAATTGTAGTTCTTTAACTTGGTAAAGAATGGCTGAATCCTGTGAAAAGATTGGACAAACCCGCTCCACTTTGCTTCCCTAGAGGTAGAAACTGAGCATGCCAGTAGATATCGATAGGCTAATGCAATTTTGATATACAAGTATGTGAATATATTATATTATATTTATGTAAATGAGCAAACTGCTGTTATGGTCTGCATTAATATGATGGAGAAGGTGTACCAGATCCGGACACTCCCACTGATGTGTCTGCAGCTATACACTACACCAATATCTAGATGGAACCTATAGCAGAAGAGGTTGGTGTATAAAATACATGAGGTAGACATGGCTGGCTCATATGACGGTGTTATTATGACAGAAGCTATGAAGTTTAGCAGAGGCTTATTTGTTCAAAACAAGCCAATGAGTCTGAAGACACTGGACAAAATCCAAAAGTCAGCAAACTTTCAATTTATTTGTGGAGTCCTTGGAAGCTTTGGTACCATGGTTTTTTTCCCTGGACCACACGCATTATGCAAGATGGATTCCTGTTCATATACGGGATATGAAGTCTCTTCCAAACAGCATCAAGGAGCAGTTTCATAGCTGTTGGGTGGTACAGAAGTCTCAACGAAACTTTTCCAGTATGCCAATAGACCAAGCACACGAACAGAATAACCAATTGGTTAAATGTTTTGGTGGAGCTGTTGGCTTGACAGAAAATCCATCAGCATTTAGAAGATGGATGACAGCTGGCCCTGAGCAGGCACGACTACTCAAAAAATTTGAAGAGCAGTTTGTTGAATCTAAAAGCCACAGTGAAAAACATCATGAACAGACTCCCTCACTTCAGGAAGCTTTCAAAAAAGAAGTCAATTGTCTATCAGAGGTGATAAGGTGAGCAACTGGGCATTGAACAATACCAGAAGTATGTAAAAGACGTGCTAAAGGATCGAAGTGTGCCTATTCAGCAACCAATAAAAAGGAATTCCCTAGCGTTGTTCAAAAGGCCCTTGCAAAAAAAGACCTCCAAAAATAAGGAGGCACTGGCCACCTTGAAAAGTGACTGTAATCTTTTTGGACATTTATTCATTGCCAGTAGATTTCGTGAGGGAAGCCTTGAAGATTTTTTTTCTCATGAAAATTAGCCGTGGCCACCTGCCCTTTCTGATCATGGGAAGTTACGACTACCAGCTAGTAAGTCTGATCTACTAAATCTAATTCAGGAGTATTCAAACACAGACCCTCCATCTTCCTTTCATGCTAAGATCTTTGATGGTCCAGCTGTTCTTTACATTCTTCCTACAAGTGAAGTGAAAACATTTGATGACTACTGTAACAAAGTATTCCTACTATGGTCTGACTCAGTGATACAGAATTGTGATCGACTAGATATTGTTTGGGACATTTATAAACCCAACAGTCTCAAAGAAGCAACCAGAGAAAAGCGGGGGAAGGGAATCAGACGAAAAGTTAGTGGGAAAGCTAAATTACCATCCAAATTCAAGGATTTTCTCCGAGACTCCAACAATAAACAAGAACTTATTGAATTTCTTACTCAGAGACTTTCCAACAGAGAATATCCTTCTGAAAAAGAAGTTCACATTACATCAGGTAAATTCCATCATGCATTTTGATGTTGATGTATTATTGCTTTTATAATCATGTGTAGGTTCATCTGTCATTAGCAAGGGATCTAGCATGTCATCTTGTGATCACGAGGAAGCCGACACTCGTATGTGCATTCATGTACAAGATTGTCTGCAGAAAGGTGCCACAGTTATATTAGTGCGGGCAGTGGATACAGATGTGATTGTGATTTTAGCTGGTATTTTCTTTCAACTCCGATCTGCATTTCCAGAAGTACAGATATGGGTGGCATTTGGTACAGGAAGATTCTTCCGATATATCTACGTTAACAAGATTTGTGAAAATCTTGGTGAATCTAAATGCCAAGCTCTACCTTTCTATCGTACATTCACAGGTTGTGATACGACATCACAATTCTTTGGAAAACGCAAGAAATCTTCTTGGGAGGCGTGGAAATCGTATTCCCAAGTTACCGAAGCATTTCAGTATGTGATGACATTCCCGTTTCAGTTATTACAGTCAACGAGCTCTTAGAACGCTTCACTTGTGTTCTATATGACAAGACGACATCAATTTCACAAGTAAATGAGCTGAGGCAGGAGTTATTCTCCAAGAGAGCAAAGCTTATCGAAAATATTCCTCCCACTCAGGTATGTTGCCACACAACTTATAGCTATGGGAATTGTAGCATTTTCATCATCATTATAATTATTTGCAGGGTGCTCTTCTGGAACAAGCTAACAGAGCATTTTATCAAGCAAGCATCTGGGCAATAAGCCTCAATAATCTGCAAAATGTTCCATCACCTGCTGAGGAATACGGTTGGGCTCTCGAGACTGAGCCTGAGGTTTAGAAGCCAGTCTGGACAAAACTTCCAGAGGTGGCTAAGGCCAGTCAGGAACTTTTGAAGTGTGGCTGCAAAGCATTGCCCTTGTGTAGCAGAAAATGCAAGTGTAAAGATGTTGGACTGTCTTGTACACCTCTTTGTCACTGTGGTGGATAGTGTGACTAATTTATAGTAACGGTTATATATCAAATTTTAAAGAATTTTTTAAAAACATCAGTGTTAATCACAAAAAAGGTGCCAGAAAGTGGCACCCCTTCTAAATATGTTTCACATACCATAACCAAACCACACACCAAATTTCATGCTTTAGACCAGCCAGTAACTATTTTTCCAACTTACTCCCTAGCTAATAGTATGGATGGTACGTATGCCATTTAGACGCGCGTGCGAAGAACGTTTTTGTTCCAAAAAAACACGGCTTTTTAGGCTTGACCCCAGTTTATTCTGAAACTACAGCATTAAGAAAGCCTTACTTTATACTTAAGCTCTAAAGTGTGAGAAAATTCAGGCGAAAACGCTTGCTTTTCAAGAAACAAAAAGTCGATTTTACCGGTTACTATGGCTTTGAAGACCCATTTCCAGACCTAATTTCAAAACTTCACACCGTTTTATGGGATACGGAGTGCCGCTTGTTGGTTGGTCAAGAGTCATTGGTAGTCAGAATGCCGTAGTATTAATGCTAAGGAACCTACTACTACTCGAGGGAAGCTGAATTAAGTACGTAATTTCATATTGGTTAGCTAAATATGCAAAAATAACTCTGGCCTTTCTTTTTTGGAGCTAAGAGCTTGTTGTCAACAGTGACTTGTAAATTCAAATAGTCAGAATGACTCAAATTTGGTACTACAAAAGTTACCACTGCTCAGGTAAGAAAGTAATATTTTTATTTGTGTACTAAAATTGATTGTCTTTTGTTTTTGTAGGTAACAGCTTGTCAAGAATTCAAGGTAATTCAGATGGTCAAAGTAACTTCAATTTAATACTACAGAAGTTATCAATAATCAAGAATGAGGTAAGTAGAAATTCCATATATGTTGGCTAAAATTACAAATAATAACACTGGTTTATTGTTTATCGTAGCTGAGAGCTTGTTCAAGAGTTACTGGTGATTGAGATTATCAGAATGGCATATGTTTTATACTACAAAAGTTACCATTAATCAGGTAAGAGAGTGATTTTGTATTTGTTTGCTGAAATCAAATGTCATAACTGCTATATAGTGTTTGCATGAAGTAAGCTAAAAATAGTAACATTTTATGTTACCTAACTATCAGGCTTGCTCACCATTTGTGCTCAAGCACACCACTAGTTTATTTATTTATATATATGGACGTACGTATGTCATTTTGTACTTTGACCCTCGTGTTTTTGTGTATGTTATGTCGTCCCAAATTGCACTAAACAGAATCCTCTGGTTTATCGATCAGTACCCGTATCACCCTAGAAATGGAATTGTTTACCGTTTGAATTCTTTTGCGGGTGCAGTTTTTCTATTCGAGTTAGTGGCGGTGGTAAGTCAATGCGCTCTTTGTCATGGTTATAAGCCGTGCGCAAAAGTATTTACTTGAAAATGCATTGTCCACTAGACTACTGCGAAGGTAAGTCTGTGTAGGTGCATGTCCAGTTGTGTCAAAGCATTGTGTGTTACAACCACCTTAGCTAAAGAATATCACAAAGAAAACTTTTAAATAACGTGTATTGTTTTGTTGTTGTTGTTTTTTCCTTCAATTCAAGCAGTTGCAGAGAGTTGTTACTATGGCACTGAAATCCCTTGATCCTGTATGATAAATTTAAAAACTGGACCTTATCAGTAGCTACAGTGTTAGAAGTCAAAATAATTCATATAAAAATAGTATAGTCTTTAGGCTCGCTCGCCATTTGTGCTCAAGCATACCACTAGTAGGTAGGTATGTATGTATGTATGGATGGTAAGTATGCTCTTTAAACGCGCACGGGGGAAACTTTTTTCTCCTAAAAACACGGCTTTTTAGACTTGACCCCAGTTTAGTCTGAAACAACAGAAGTAAGCAAGCTTTACTTTAAACTTCAGTTCTGAATTGTGAGAAAATTCCAGCGAAAACGCTTGTGTTTCAGGACATAAAAAGTGGCTGAGACCGGTTTCTGTGGCATTGAAAACCCTTTTCCAGATTTAAAAGGGGGAATCGGAGTGCCGGTTGTTGGTTGTCAAAAGTCATTGATAGGCAGAATGCCGTAGTATTAATGCTAAGGAAGCTATTGTTACTCCAGGGAAGCTGAGTTAAGTACGTAATTCCATATTTGTTAGCTAAATATGCAAAATGAACTCTGGCCTTTCTGCTTTGTAGCAAAGAGCTTGTTGTCAACAGTGACTGGTAAATTCAAGTAGTCAGAATGGCTCAAATTTGGTACTACAAAAGTTACCACTGCTCAAGAAAATGAGGTAAGAAAGTAATTTTGTATTTGTGTGCTAAAATTGATTGTCTCTTGTTTTTGTAGGTGAGAGTTTGTCAAGAATTCACGGTAATTCAGATAGTCAAAGTAACTTCAATTTGATACTACAGAAGTTATCAATACTCAAGAATGAGGTAAGTAGTAATTCCATATTTGTTAGCTAAATATGCAAAATTAACTCTGGCCTTACTTTTTTGTCGCTAAAAGCTTGTTGTCAACAGTGACTGGTATATTAAATAGTCAGAATGGCTCAAATTTGGTACTACAAAAGTTACCACTATTCACGAAAATGAGGTAAGAAAGTAATTTTGTATTTGTGTGCTAAAATTGATTGTCTTTTGTTGTTGTAGCTGAGAGCTTGTTGTCAAGAATTTGAGGTAATTCAGATAGTCAAAGAAATTTCAACTTGATACCACAGAAGTTATCAATACTCAGAAAATCGAGGTAAGTAGTAATTCTATTATAGTTGGCTAAAATTACAAATAATAACACTGATTTTTTGTTTATTGTAGCTGAGAGTTTGTTCAAGAGTTAATTGTAATTGAGATTATCAGAATGGCAGATGTTTAATACTACAAAAGTTACCATTAATCAGGTAAGAGAGTGATTTTGTAATTGTTTACTGAAATAAAAGTCACTCCTGCTATTATAGTTTTTGCTTGAACTAAGCTAAAACATAGTAACAATACTTAGTTTTATGTTACCTAACTAGCTATCAGGCTCGCTCGCCATTTTGCGCTCAAGCACACCACTAGTTTATTTATTTGTATATATGTTTGGACGTACGTATGTCATTTTGTACTTTGTCCCTCGCGTTTTTGTTAATTATGTGGTCGACCCCGTCCCAAATTGCACTAAACAGAATCCTCTGTTTATCGATCAGTACCCGTATCACCCTAGAAATTGAATTGTTTACCGTTTTGAATTCTTTTGCGGGTGCAGTTAAAACTTGAAAACTTAAGGGACTTCCATTTCTATTCGAGTTAGTGGCGGTAGTAAGTCAATGCGCTCTTTGTCATGGTTATAAGCCATGCGCAACAGTGTTTACTTGAAAATACACTGTCCACTAGACTACCGCGAAGGTAAGTCTGTGTAGGTGCATGTCCAGTTGTGTCAAAGCATTGTGTTTTTACTTAGCTAAAGAATATCACAAAGAAAATTTTTAAATAACGTGTATTGTTTTGTTGTTGTTTTTTACCTTCAATTCAAGCAGTTGCTGAGAGTTGTTACTATAGCACTGAAATCCCTTTACCGTGTATGTGAAAATTAAAACAATGGACTTTATTTTCAGTAGCTTCAGTGTTAGAAGTCAAAATCATTCATCTAAAAATAGTATAGTCTTTGGGCTCGCTCGCCATTTGTGCTAAAGCACATCAATAGTATATATGGACGTACGTATGTCATTTTGTACTTTGACCCTTCGTATTTTTGTGTTCGCTCCGCGTTCGACCCCGTCCCAAACTTCACTAAACAGAATCCTCCGGTTTAGCGACCATTACCCGTATCACCTCAGAAATTGAATTGTTTACGGCTTTGAATTGTTTTGCGGGTGCAGTTAAAACTCATAATCTTATGGGAGCTCCATTTCTATTCGAGTTAGTGGCGGTGGTAAGTTAATGCGCTATTTGTCACAGTTATAAGCCCTACTCAACAGTATTTACTTAAAAATGCATTTACTAGACAAACCACGAAGGTAAGTCTTGCGTAGGTATGTTCAGTTGTGTGAAATTATTGTGCGTTACAACTACTATTAAGAATATCACAAAGAAAATTTTTAATAACGTGATTTGATTTTGTTGCTTCTTTTTCAATTCAAACTGTTGCGGGAGCGGTTACTATGACATTAAAACCCCTTTATTTCATACGTAATTAAAAAACTCGACTGTATTTTAATAGCTTGAGTGTTAGTTGTTAAAAGCAAATTTAACAATAGTGTAGTTTAAGGCACGCTCGGTATTTGTGCTCAAGCACACCACTAGTTGGCGAGCGAGCGAAGCGAGCGAGACACTCTCAGGGGTAACGCAATCGAGATTTCGCTATATTTGGCGAGCGAGCGAGACAGTATTAGGGGTGGATAATGCAAAATCGGGTATATGTTATATATATGTATGTATGTATGGATGGTACGTATGCTCTTTAAACGCGCGCGCGGAACGTTTTCTCCTAAAAACACGGCTATTTAGGCTTGACTCCAGTTTATTCTGAAACTACAGCATTAAGCAAACCTTACTTTATACTTAAGCTCCAAAGTATGAGAAAATTCCTGCTAAAAAGCTTGTTTTCAAGACACAAAAAGTTGATTCGACAGGTTAGTGAGTAACTAGTGTAATCTGAAGGTCATTTACAGTGGGCTTCTATGTATAGTGCAGTCACTGTCTCTATACTTCAGGATAAACTTTCTCTTGAATTTTGCTTTAATCGATGTTGAAAACTCTGTCTAATAAGGGTATAGCTTCTGCGCTAAAAAAAACCGTCTCCAACTAGAAACTACAACTGTACAATTCCAAGGCTAGAGCTGCATGCTTGCGCACTTACTCTTATTAAGCTACCGTGGCATTTCAGTTTGTCCTGTGCTATTTCACTTAGTTATAGCAATTTTTCCAATACATTTTGAACGGGCAGTTTACACGCCGTACTATTAAATAACTTGTAGTACGAATAAGGCGTATTGATGATACACTGTTTATATACAGCTCACCGTAGTAATTAGAAGCCTGGTTACACGAGAATAATACCGCTTTTCCCTCGAATATCAACAGATAATAGTTTTGAAGAGAACAAATTATAAGCTTTAGTGCACTTATCTTTTGTTTTTTTAGTATTGTAGAAGAATTAACGAGGAAACAAAAGTAGGTGTGGCTTTTTGCATCTTAAAATCCGAACCTCCCAATTCGAACCTCTGGCTACGGGGGTGGTTGTAACACACAATGCTTTGACACAACTGGACATGCACCTACACAGACTTACCTTCGCGGTAGTCCAGTGGACAATGTATTTTCAAGTAAATACTGTTGCGCACGGCTTATAACCATGACAAAGAGCGCATTAACTTACCACCGCCACTAACTCGAATAGAAATGGAAGTCCCTTAAGTTTTCAAGTTTTAACTGCACCCCAAATGAATTCAAAACAGTAAACAATTCAATTTCTAGGGTGATACGGGTACTGATCGATAAACCAGAGGATTCTGTTTAGTGCAATTTGGGTCGGGGTCGAACACATTACCAACACAAAAATGCGAGGGTCAAAGTACAAAATGACATACATACGTCCATACATATTATCGGCGAGCGAGCGAGACACTTACATGGGTAACACAATCGAAAATCGGGGATGTTTGTTTATTGGCGAGCGAGCGTAGCGAGCGAGACACTTACAGGGGTAACACAATCGAAAATCGGGGATGTTTGTTTATTTATTTATATATATGGACGTACGTATGTCATCGCGTTTTTGTGTTAGTTATGTGGTCTACCCCGTTCCAAATTGCACTAAACAGAATCCTCTGGTTTATCGATCAGTACCCGTATCACCCTAGAAATTGAATTGTTTACCGTTTTGAATTTTTTTGCGGGTGCAGTTAAAACTTGAAAACTTAAGGGACTTACAACCACTACTCAGCTAAAGAATATCACAAAGAAAACTTTTAAATAACGTGTATTGTTTTGTTGTTTTTTTCCTTCAATTCAAGCAGTTGCAGAGAGTTGTTACTATGGCACTGAAATCCCTTTACCGTGTATGCGAAATTTAAAAACTGGACCTTATTTTTAGTAGCTTCAGTGTTAGAAGTCAATATAAAAATAGTATAATGTTTAGGCTAGCTCGCCATTTGTGCTCAAGCACATCACTAGTTACGGAAATTGCATCGAAAAGTACGAAAAATTATTAGAAGAATCGCTGATTCAGCATTTGATTGCGTCACACTCCACTGAAAATATTTCTTCACTCATTGAATTCACATGTACATAGCTAGCTAGTTATTTACAACAAAGCCCAATGGCTATGAGAAAAAAAGGTTAACATAATTTAATGGCAGTTACCTGAATGGAGAGTAGTACAAACTCTTCTAACTGACTGTTCTTCTTTCCCTTTCCTGTTCTTCCTTCTATTGGATACTAGCTAATTATCCAATCAGTACTACCCCAAACTGCTCCCTGTTAACCATCCAAGCAGCAAACACCAGGATTTGGTGATTTTATTTTATTTTCATCATTTATTTTTTAATTTATGCTTGCTATGTTCTATATAGTCACAAAATTTCGTCTTATTATGTATTGCTTCCATTAGGGTAACCAACAAACCAAATATATTGCCTTAACTAAAAATGCTTTTGTTCTAAAAAAATTTTTTTTGTGAAACGTCTCATATCCGGACGTCTAAGATATGGGCAACTCTATTATCCTGGCAGGTAGATCATAGAATATTTTAATTAAAAAAATTGGGTGAATGCTAATCATTTGTAGTTTTCAATTTACTCCAATTAAATTGTATTGCTTTTGAGATACGAGAAATTCCTCCGTCAGAACTAATTTATCAAAATATTTGGATACATTAGCTCAACAAGTACGTAATACGTCATCTATTTCACTTTTAAAGAGTTAATCACATTAATTTATTGAAGTTGAAACTTTTAAAAAGTTTTGAAAGCTCCAGCCACCCTTTGGAAGAGACGTCACCTGTTCAGTTAAGCTTTACAGTAGGGGTCTCTTTATGGGCACAAACTTATCCTCTGGCTAACCAAATATATGTGTACACTTTGAGCTATACCCAAGCCATATGCCCATGTGGTACATGGTACTCTGAGGAATGTGGTACATGGTACTCTGAGGAATGTAGTACATGTACTCTGAGGAATGTTGGTACATGATACTCTCAGGAATGTGGTCCATAGTACTTTAAGGAATGTGTGTACTGACGAATGTGGTACATAGTACTCTGAGGAATGTGGTGCTATGTACTCTGAGGATGTGGTGCTATGTACTCTGAGGATTGTGGTACATGGTACTGTGCGGAATGTGGTACATGGTACTCTTACATATGTGGTGCACGGTACTCTTACATATGTGTTACATGGTACCTGAGGAATGTGGCACATGGTACTCTGAGGGATATGGTACATGGTACACTGATGAAATGGGCACATGGTACACTGAGAAATGTGGTGCATGGTACACTGAGGAATGTGGTACATGGTACACTGAGGAATGTGGTACATGGTAACTCTAAAGAATGAGGTACATGGTACACTTACGAATGTGGTATGTGGTGTATGGTGCACTGAGGAATGTGTCCCATGGTACACTGAGGAATGTGGTGCATTGTACTCTGTTGAATGTGGTGCTTGGTACACTAAGGAATGTGGTACATGATACACTCATGAATGTGGCACATGGTACTCTTAGGATTGTGGTGCTTTCTACTCTGAGGAATGTGGTGCATGGTACTCTGACAAATATGGTACATGATACCTGAGGAATGCGGCACATGGTACTCTGAGGAATGTGATGCATGGTACTCTGACAAATATAGTACATGGTACTCTGAGGAATGACGTCCATAGTACTCTGAGGAACGTGGTACATGGTACACTGAGGAATGTGGCACATGGTACTCTGAGGGATGTGGTGTATGGTACTCTGAGGGATGTGGTACATGGCATTTGAGGAATGTGGCACATGGTACTCTGAAGAATGTGGCACATGGTACACTGAGGAATGTGGTGCATGGTATCTGAGGAATGTGACACATGGTACTCTGAAGAATGTGGCACATG
>WLWD01005424.1_pt1 | contig 28015 bp, 17 predicted proteins | sample 6712731 | NCBI WGS metagenome assembly WLWD01 (sample SAMN12718690, study PRJNA576275) | sponge metagenome | isolation source: marine sponge | host: Mycale hentscheli | place: New Zealand: South Island, Marlborough, Capsize Point | collected 2014-11-01
TATTCAAAACGACCACGTACGTATTCAAAACGACCACGTATTTTGGATTTCCATAGACTACATCTTAGAGTTGCTCGCTCGCTTCGCTCGCTCGCAAATTAGATCGAGTTACGGGCGGGTTTTGTGGTATTCTGAATTACTTAATTACTGCAGGTGGTACTGCATCCTCAAGATATCTGATACGTATTGAATGGTGGCAGACCTTTTATGGTATTATCTAAATTTAGAAACCATTGTCGTTTCTCTAGAAAAATACCTCCCATCCCACACCCACACATGCCATGCCTACACAGTGCATATGCACATGCTTGTTTCAGTCACTGTCAAAGTCAAGATACCATTCATATTACCGCTACATATACCCTTATGGGAAACAATGATTTTATGCATTCTTCTTTCACATATGTACATGTTTAATGAGTACTATCCTCTCCAAGCACTTTTAAGTCAGCGTTGCTATCAAAACCTATGGCATAATTGTGTGCACTAGTCACTTCTTATAAAAACAATAGCTAGGAATTACGTAATTTTTATAATAGCCGTGGAACTCATTCTTAGGTGTCTCATCTAGGTAGGAAGGTTAATAAATACTTGCCTAAAACATTAAAATTTTATACAGCTCCACAATTATTGTGGTTAGCCTTATTTATTTAGCCCTGTGAAGTACAAATGTAACTTGATAGTGTCTTTTACACAAAACTTTTCTGCAAAAGTGACTACAAGTCCATGTTTGTATACACACACTGTCTGTTTTCAACGATTCAGTTATTTTTGTCCATACTTTTTAGCTATAGTAGCAGCAGTTTTTTTTTTCTGTTTTAAAAGCTAATTAATATTTTACAGTATATATAGCTGTATATAATTGACAGAGCTGAGAAGACCTTAATTAAAGCATTGAGTAAAATACCAAAACCAGTATGATAAAACCTATTATTATAGGTACATGCACCAATTAGTTAACAGTCTACTTAACTAGATGTTAAAAAAAAAGAAGGAAATTGAGGATATTTGTGGATGATCAGTTATGTAATGAGGTACAGCATTCACTATAACCAATCAACAAACATATAGTTGTTTTGTTTTTTTTAACATTAGAGTACCTTCAATTGTCTATGTACACTTAGCTGAGTTAGCTAGGTAGAGTTTAAAAGCAGTAGCTACCATGGTGATCCATTGAACACACCAATTTATGTAGTGTAAGTCATACATATTATGGGTGTACGAATATTAACAAAAAGCTATGTATTATATATACAATATAGCTATGTATATATATTATATATATATATATATATAATACTTATAGCACGAGTCAGAGTACAATATGGGAAAATATTTTACGAGCACGCAAAATATTTTCACGAGCCAAAGGCGAGTGAAAATGTGGCGTGAGAGTAAAATATCATTCCCATATTGTACGACGAGTGTGATAAGTGATTTATTGCTTCTTTGAAATTTTTCTCAACTGGTTACAATACAATTTTCATTGATTTTACTCGCTACGCGCGCGCTACAAGGAGCGTACAATATAAACCGTACAATATGGGAGAATACAGAACGCTCGCGTGATGCGGAAATATTCAAGTAAAAATATCAAAGCTGCAATAAATTATATATATATATAGCTACATGTTGCTTATTTTGTAGACCTATTAATGCCACCAAGGTTATAGGGCCAAAAATTTGAAGCATTTATAGAGTTCAGCAACTTCAACTGAAATAAAACATGATGAAGGATCACACCATACTGCTCAGTTTGAGCAGTAGCTTATAACTAATACATGTAATTTCACCTATATTCTAGTTACAAACTGACCTTTAAGCAGCATAATAGGAGGTCGTTGACTTCCAGTTATCCCATACTGAAATAATTTGAAATGGCTGAATAAAACGGCTAAACAGAATGAAGAAATACTTTTGCCCTAGCTAATAGCTACAGCGCACACGCACTAGTATGGGGTGATTGCATCTTGTTCGTTTAGTTTCTCTCCTTTTCCCCCTTCCAATTCTTGTGTCTCGACCTTCTTATTCCACCCTTCAAATTAACTTAAGTAGGTGACAGGGATTAAGGTGAGTATTAGTATTGTAACCTGGGGATTGATTTGCTTCGTTTCTATTAATTTAATTCAGCGCATTTATTTTTACCTCATGGTAGCTAGCTAACTGGCTTGATCATTTGAGTTGGGGAAATGAGAAGAGATGATACGTAACAATTCATAGAATAGTTAATAGCTACTGAGAGCATAATGACTGACTATTGTCATTCACCACGATTCTGATAGTTTAGCAACGTAGCTTCAATTAGTAAAAGTAGCTATTTGCAAAATTTCTTGGATCAATACTTCTTGTTATGAAGGTATTATTAACCTGGAGATGCAAGTTAATCCAGTTTGACTTCACCAGATGAGAATAGAAGCACTATGGCCAGATATGAAGCTAATTTTGTCCATCCATTAATAAGAGGCGTGAATGTCCTATTTGCCTTTTCGCTATGAAAGTACTAGTACAGACAGAGTGAAAGAAAGCGTAGTGGTCAGTGAGGGTGGATAAAGGCTGGGAAAGTGTGTTTTGGTTGTATTGTTGCTCTGTGTGGATGAATGTCTTCACAGTTGTAGGTCTATCTTAAGGAGACAAAGGTACATGCATGCTTCAGTATTCTTGCCGTGTGTCATGTGTTAACACACCATTACGCTTTGCTCCTCCTTGTGACCTGACTCCAGCCAGTTGTCTGCTTATTCATTGGTTTGGTACTTGTTTGACTCAGTGCAATAGGAATTATCACACCCAAGCTCTACAGCTTTTAACTCTGAAGTAATCTCTTCGCTTCTTCTCTCTCTCTCTCTCTCTCCCTCATTTCGTTGTCAATTAGGTTAGAGTTGCTTATGTTTTCATCTTCTGCTGTGGCCTGCCACAGTGGTTTGTTTACTACAAGAGCTCCTTTCAGCTGAGCTGGCTTGCAGCAGTGACCGCTCCATTAGTCAGTGCTGCCATTAACAGCAGGTGTTCTGACCCACTCGTTAATGCAAGAGTTGCTCTAACATGCTTTAGGGTTTACACCTTGCCATTATCGTGTGCCATTACTGGTGGCCCTGTGATAGCTAAAAACTAAACGTAGGAAGCCGTAGAGTCTTGAATCGGCAGAAAAGCTTGGACAGTTGAGGAGAAACAACACGAAATGTCCGCAGAAGTAAATCGCTCCTAACTCGGCTTACAAAGATGCCAATGGTCTGAATTTTGGTGTGCAGAGAGACCTTATCACCCTAAATAATTTCAGCATGTTAAAGATTTACAAGTTTGCTTGTCTCTACAGAAGCTTCACAACCAAGTACATAATGAACAATGATATCTCAAAGGGAATGACTTACAGGACTTTTATTTTATTAAATTGAGTCCAAGTTGAGTTGGCACGACCGCAAGCGTGGTAATTGAGGAATGCATTCAGTACTTTACCGGAAGCACAATACTGTAACTATTGTAAGAAAGAAATTTAGTGAAGTTTATGGGGTTTTTCGGACGCTGTGTACAGCTCATCTCGTCCGTTTTCAATTATATTTATACGCGCAAATAATGTAAAGCAGATGGAAAAAGCGTACTGGTGGGGCGTTCCTGTTATGCTTTGGAATGCACGCAGTATTAAAAGGGTGCTGCGACAACGCCCACGCACATATTCACAATAATTGGATTTTGGTTGCTAGGGATTACTAACTTTTTTCTTGGTGTTTGTAGAGCTCCAACTAAGGGTGGATCCTAAAGAGTACTGCTAATGGACTAACTAAATAAAAAGAACGGGCCTTGGGAGCCTGTTTCGTTCAAGTTACGAGCTCCTCAGCCTCAAGTATTATATAATCCACAACTCCTCCGCGGGTGCCGTCGCTGACGAGCCCATTCTTCGTCTACTGCTACATTTGTTGATTGTCTTCAAAACCTTCGTTGTACTTTTTCTCAATTCTGCTTTGTTTTGTCTAGTTGACTGTGCTGATTTGATCCTCGTGGCAGCGCGCCCGAATTTTTTTCTTTCAAAAAAAATTGCAACGAACATTTTGTAGCTAAGGTCATAGTCAGCCTGTGTACGAAATTTGGAGTCATTTCTACTCGTAGTTTCTGAGAAGAAACACAAAATAGACTCAGGTGTCACAGTAAATACTGTCGCCCGGAAATTCTGTCGCGGCGACGAAATTTCCTTAGGAAATAGTGTCGCTTCGAAAAGTCAGTGACATATTTTCCTAGGAAATTTTGCCGCCGCTAGGAAATTCTGTCGCTCTTATAATCTGTAGCAAGGTATGAATACTGGGCATGAAAACCTAGCAGGTAACTAATGGTTTCAATGGAATATAGCTTATCTGCCAATGTCTAAGAGCTTTTGACAAAGTTGGCTATAGCTATTCTAGCAAATCTCTCATTATTTTTAGCTACTATTTAGGATCTGACCAGGCCTTATCTATGCCTAACACACTTCCCACCAGCATTTCATACAGGATTTTCTGGGAGATGGGGAAAAACCCAAATATTAAAACTACACTGAATAGCTTGTGTGATTCCTAAGAAATTTTTTTTAACATTAATAGAATTTTATCAGAGGAACAACAAAAAACTTTATCAAGACAGTCTCAGTTGAAATTGAGCAATATAAATATACAAATACTATCTCCTCAAAGAGAGGGAGCTTGAGCCATTCATTTATTGCAATGCCTAATGGTCACGAGTTGTCTTTTTATATTATATTATTTCTGTACTTAGCTATTCACTTCATTTGTTTATTCATCCTTACTTAGCTAGCTACAAAATATTCATCTATATTTAGCTGGCTATTTCAAAATATTTTTTATATAAAATAAGTATCATTATTATTATATACATTCATAAAAATTATCACTGGTCATCACAATACTGTAAAATAAAAAAATCATGAGTGATATATCAGGAAGAAGTTTTGCACAAGAATAAAAAATTAAAATAATGGAGTCATTAGTGAGGTATTATTTACCTGTGGAGACAATCTGGGAGCCAGTGTTGGCTCTAGGGAGAAACAATACCGATAAAGTAAGCCAAGAAATACAATATCAAACAGCTGCGCTCTTTACAACTTATAGCGGGGGCGGGGCCTCAGTTAGTTTTATCAATTGGTAGGCGGGAAGCTTTGAATTACCCGCGCAAGCTAAGTTAGCAGTTGTTTTTTAGGTAGGGTCTCATTTACTGACCGGACCGGGCCAATTTTTTTTTTGGGCCAACTTTCGACTTAGATTTTTTCCGCGCCACTTCCAAGCGTCCTGATAAGAACCACACCCACTACCGTGCGGAAGCCTACCAATTACTTAACGGGCAAAGGCTAAGAAGATGTAAAACTTATTTCTTCTGTCCCCTGTACATTTTCTTTTCTTTATGATTGTATGTGGTTATACTATACCACTGTGGCAGATAGCAAAGCTTTTCATTAAAATAAAAAAAAAGAAGAAAGAATGAAATTTAATACTAAATGACAGATAGTTTAAGATAGAATATATGAATGTATATATGTAACATATTATAATAATGAATAAAAATACAGTGAGGCAGAAGGATAAGTTACCATTTGCCAGCATTCTGAGTTCCTTTTTCAATACATGATTTCAATGAATGCATTCGTTTGCCTCTTGGTTCTTTTCTAGGTTTCATAGTAAAAGATGAATGTTCACCTTTAGGACGTCCACTTAAAGCTTTCCCTTTTCCTTTAGAACTCTTCCCACGACGTCTACCTGCTGCTTTTGCACTAATCGGAATTCGATGACCACGTCGAAAATGTCCACCTTGTGTATTCTGTATAGAGCCGCCAACACTCCAGCCAAATTTATACAATGCGCTACCAAGTGCTGCATTTGAAAATTTTCCCTGTGATATCATGTTCTTGTATCTTCTCAGAAAAGTTTTTGTCCCTTTTGCCACAACACTACTCTCTCTAATTCTTGTTTTTAAATTGGCCAATACCTCTTCAATTCCTTCAACAATATCTTCACAGTTTATTTCTTCTTCTGTTTCATTAAAAGTTTTCTGATTGTCTTCTGAAGATGCCTGCCCTCGTATCAAATCCCATGCAGAACTATCAAATTTCAAATCTTGAGACGGCACTACTGGCAATGAATTCACCTGATTATTTTCATGAAGTGAAGAATAAAACTGAGATTCCTGTATTGCTTTAGAACCTAATGCAATATTTGCCAAAACTTGCTGTGATTTAGGACAAATAGGAATACAATTTACTGATGTCACATGATAATGTTTAGCAACAGCTGCCTGATGCGAGCAAGGTGACCCATCCTGACCAGCATTACAATTACAAATACCTAACTCCATATTAACCAAATATTTTACATCTCGCTCAGTCTTACTATTAACCAAGTAGATACTTTTTTTTGAATCAATTTCATATATACTTTCATAACTAATTTTGCTGCAGTTAAGTCCTTGATACTTCAGGGGAATGTATCTATCTAATCGATTGTGGGCAGCACTAGGAAGCTTTCGGCAATAGTAAAGCTCCATACATTCAGATGAATGAAAACATCTGAACATGATTATATGCTTTGACACAACTAAATATCAGTTCCTTTAAAATACGTATTCCAGCTTCTGAATAGTTATTGGTGTGATTGCCTCTTACAAGGAGATGCTTTCTAAAGCATACAGCCCACTCTCCTCGCCGATTCCAATGATTACCCACATATGCAATGTACTTTGGGTACTTCACTGCAGTTTCATTGGTAATGAATGATTTGTAGCGGACAAGCAGCTGTTCCTCATTTTCAGAGTAAACAAGACCTTTAGCCACTGTAATAAGAACTTTACGATCTGCATTTAGTACTTTATTTGTGTTATCATGAAGCCAGGTCCAGTTTCTTTGAAGGAAATGAAAAGTGCAAAGGAGAAGAGTAGAATTGGGCCAAGCCTCGTGAAGAGCATTCCGTTCAGCACAAGAATCATCCGTCATAATAATAGATGGACCGTTGTCAGACCCACTTTCATAAAAGCAATTAGTTGGGAGGACAGTTTTAAGAAGATCTAAGCCCTGACTAATAGTTCCCTGCTCTTCATCTGAAGTAATTATAACCCCTAATGGTAATCCACCAATGGCGTTAGAAGTTGACAACACAAAAAGAGAGGTATTGAATCTGTCCAAAGAAGACGTTGAATCACAGAAAATCATCTCCCTGGATTGCTGAATGTTTTGATGAACTCTACTCATAAGTGGTGTACAAATTGCAATAATCATAGGTTGTGATCTCTTCCTCTTTTTTGGAGGCTTTTTTCCTGCTTCTGACTCCCCATCACTATCATTACATGAATTAGAACAATCTTGGTACACCAAAAGCCTTGCCCGACCACCATTGTGCTGATTAGCCTGGTTATACGACATTATTTCCATTTCCAATTTGTCAATAACTCTTTTCCATTGTCTGGCCCAAGTTCATTTTTCCTCCATTCATTATAAAGCCTGCTAACATCTGACTTTGTTGGATTTAAAGCTCTGTCTGCAAATGCAAGTTGATCATCAACATTATCTAGTAACATTTTTGTTTCACTCCAATGAAACGCAGATGAAGCACTATGACCTACTTCAAAAAGCTTAAAGAAAAATTCCTTTGTTTCCTGATGAATTGGACGAAAAGAAAGAGAATGTGCTGACTCAATAGGATGGTTGTGATTATAGCTAACTTGAAAAATAGCAGGATGGCTCACAAAATAAGGAAAATTAACTGAAGCACGTTGATCGTTTTTTTGTTGGAACCGTGACTTTAAATTTGATAATGGAAGGACAATCTGTCTTCTTCTTACGAACTTCATGCTTTAATCCCTTACCAGAATCAAGGACTTTCAAAGTTGCAGCTTGCTCTCTTTGTTGCTGAGTCAAGGGTTTCTTTTTATGTTGACAGTGCATTTCTACTTTATAAAGAACCCGTTTACATCCAGGTTTTCTACCTTTTGATTGGCGATAAGTACAACATGCTATGTTTCATCATTCTCTCCAACCACTTCTTTCCATCATTTTCATTACTAAGATTAATTCTAATGGTACTTTTGAAAGCATGAGCAGGTGCCCCTAAAAACGATTCTTTAGGTAATGAAAAAAAATCTGTAATCACATATGTAATTCCCTCTTCATTCGGTAACAAACTCCTTAAGTGAGTATCAAGGTTGCTCCACCTTTTAGGATTAGAATCACATATGGAGCCTGTAGTACTGGTTGATGAAGTCTGGATGTTATCTTTCAAACGAGTAACTACACTTTCTTTTGATGTATATTTATTAGCAGGAAGATTGCTAGCAATAGCTTCAGATTGTGAATTACAAGCTATAGGAAAAACAACAACAGAAATTTCATTTAAGTTTACCTAAAATATTATGCACATACCTTGCTGTTGAAATACAGACAAATTCTTTAGCCCAGGTTTATTAACAGATGAACACTTATCTTTGAAGGAACTACCTGTGTAACATTAAGTCAAGTAAAATACAAAAGTTACACACAAAAATGAAAAAGCTCAGTGGTGTAATTGCAGGGAAACAAAAACTTACACAGCACATATATTGGATTAATATAAATGCTGTAAAATATTGGTAAATAAAAATTGAAATCACCTTCTTTCTTCAGGTGAAGGGATAGTGGACACTTAGTGTTTAATTGAGGTAATAATCTTTCATTTTCTTGAGAAGATTTGAGTATAGATGGACAAAAGCTGTCAGGATTTCTAAAAAAAAACACACAAATAAGACACTGCATATCCAATCAAAAACTAAAAGTTCAGAATCTCACTCAGATATGCTGGAATGGATCATATCAAGAATTTCTTGCCGATACAAGTGGCCATTACCCTGTAACAAAATCCAATTAACAATGAGTGAGAATCATATTACATCAGTGATATTTCTTACTGGAACAATTCGTGGAAGTATAAAATCGTTGCCATCATATATTTAATGCTCCAACCCCTGCATATGCATAATAATAATAGTAATAATAATAATAATAATAATAGTAATAATAATAATAACAATAATAATATTAGTAATAATATTATTATTATTATTATTATTATTATTATTATTATTATTATTATTGGAAAAAGAGCGAAGTGAGCAAGATGCCATTAGAGGTATTTGCTGCAAAATTGGGTGTATATATATATATATATATATATATATATATATATAATATGTATGTGTGTGTGGTGTGCAGATGGTATGTGTTAGCATCGAGGGCACTTGGAGTGATCCTTTCAAATTTTGATATTCTTTACCTAACCCAGTTTTCCAACTGTGACAACAAAAACTTTCTCAGAAATTTTCTATTTACATGCAAAAAACACTACAGTGGTTTTTACAATACTCAGTAACAACTATAGAACATATTATAGTTAGAAGAGTGCAATGAGGCCCACTATTTTTTTGTAAGCTAAATTAGCCTATTGTATATTATAAATTAATGGTTTCCATGAAATTTAATAACACCAGATAAGAAGCAGACTTGCTGCTTCCAGACTAATTCCAAAATGGCTGGAACGAAGTGTGGCACAGTGCCATTTGATAAGGTTCAGATAAAAGAGGCATTTACTAAAGAAAGATTTGGAATACCAAAAAAATTTGCTATGGTAGTAAGTGTTTGTTTAGAAACTTATCTCCTATATGCAGGGACGTAGGAGCTGGAGCAACCTGTACGGCCATGACCGTACAGGTTTTTAGTGGGGTGGATATGGCAAAATTGTTGTTGCTGATTCTAATTGAGTGAGTAATGAGTAATGGCTACGGTGTTGGTTTCATAACTGAGTTTGCGGAAGAGTCTATTAATTTTATAGTTATCCTCCCAATGGGGATGCTGTGGCACAGTCACAGCAAGAGAGATAGATTAGGTATGATCCTTTATTATTGATCATTATGATCACTACGTTTATGCTAGGGACCTGCTGACTGTAAAAAAAAAAAAGTGCCAGAGAAAAATATAAGGTATAAAAAATATAAATGCATAATGGTGGCATGAAGAAGAAAGGAATGATAAAAATAAACAGGAGAAGGTGGGGAGGGGGGTTGCTAAAACTAAGGGGAAAATGTCTTGAAGAGAGAGAATGGAAAGGAAATTATAAAGAAAGGCTAGGAAAAGAAAACTGAAAAAAAATGTAAGCAAAATTTACATATCTGAACCCAGGACTCCCTGTTGTTAGCTGTGCACCTTATATGTACCTTGTAATGCACAAATATTGTTGCACGATACCGGTGGAGATCATATTCTTAAATGGCTCAAAAGTTATGTAATTAGGGCCAATATAGGGGAGACCCCGTATTATAACAGCCACATCTAGTATTTTTCATCCTCTTTTTGGGAAAAACAAAGATTGAAAATGGAAAATCTGTTATTATAAAATACTTCTAGGGTACCTGTGGAACAGATCAGTGTTCATGTATCTAGAGGTTCTGGACACAATGCTATATAATTTGTTACTTTATTATGTTGAGAAGTTGCATGTAATTTTCTTTAAGAAAGTAACTATATTGTTTGTCAAGATGACATGACCACAATAAAAAAATTGTAGTAAGTCCAAAGGAAATGCATACCAAAGATTAGCTCATTAATTGCCCCAAATGACTTACAATACTTACTAACCTTTATAATAAAAAATTCCACAGTCATACGAGTTTGTTTGAATCGGCATAATCTTGGGAGAAATACATTTATGCTTACGAACATGCATATAATCTCATGTTTAAAACCTACATCATCATCGTGCACTACTGTCCAGTCCAATATTTCCGGATACACAAATTTTAGGAATAGCCTATGAAATATTAAATATATTGTTAATAAATGTAATCACAATAAATAAAATGAACATACTTGAGTTTCTCAGCTACAAAGTTATGTTGAATATGGAGGGAATCCAAAAATTTAATAGTTTGTTCTTCTTTCTTTATACTCTATTATAAAGATGCATATCATATGTTGTATGAATTAACACCCTAATATCATGCCAACACGATGTCATGTTTAGCATTTAGTTCAGCAGTTTCTTAAGCTTTTTAAGATAAATAACCTAGAGTGCAATTGCAGTAGAGCTGAGCACTGCTGCAGCACATGCAAGTAAAGTCACTTAGAGAGAGAAAGACTATTCTAAGAAACAGGATCACAGCAACTCTTGGAAATTAGTATCAGCTGTTGCTTTCTTTTTAGTTTCCCTCTCATTCTTCCCTTCCTTTTCTTTCTTTCTTTCTGTTTTTTTTTAAATTTTCCCTTCCTGAAGTTCAAACAAAATTTCTGACCGTATATGGGAAAACTGGGCACAACAAGGCCAGTGTGTAAAAGTTAAAGAAAACAACAACAACAAACAAACTATCTACTAAGGGGAAACGGTTAGGTCAAATATATTGGGAAAGGCTTGAGCTACTTGCAATGAGAGCTCAGTTATTGGATACTGATAACTTGCTACCTCACAGGCATGGTCTAAATTGCTGTGTAAACGTTCCCATAAGTAAGAACTAAAAATGTAAAAATCCTGCAGAAGAAAAACAGCAACAAAAAAAAAAAAAGAAGAAAATTCGAAAACAAAAAATAAAACAACACATGCTCAAAATCATCATAGCAAAATACAAATGTAAGCCCTTTGTAAAAATTAGAGTTACATAGTTACCTTGCCATAGCCATTCTTTTGGGAATAATAAAGAATTCTTCCTAATGCACTATTCAATCCCTAATTAAAAAATGTATGTTACAATTTCAAAATATCAACACAAATGAAAATTACAATAGCTTAATAAAGGATCAGATTATAGATTTGAGGGAAATTGTGCTAGCATAATAAAAACATAATAGCTAATGTTTAGGAAAATAGGAAAGCCAATGAATTCTATAGTTTGTATGAAACATAGAGGTCGTGCTGGTGACGTCAACTAATGACGTAATTACGAGGTGGAGGGCAACCTGTGGAGGGCGCTTGTATGAAGTCTGTGCTTGGCTGCTGTGTTGTCTGCTGTCGCCTAGAAAAGAACGCGAACAGGTTTCCCTCTACTTTAGTGTAAAAAAATGTCAGGCTATAATCAGTGCTGAAGAGCTACCTACTGATAATTGTAACCCTGATTGGGTAACCACATTATTGATATGGATTATTTCCAGGGGTTAGATCCCAAAGTAGCTTCACAATGAACTGTTTTATTTGTTTCAAAGTCCTATGGAGGGAGGATACTTGGATAAATAAATGGTGGAAGGTGAGAAAGTTTTAATCTAGTTATATTACTTTTATAGCTAAGTGACTTTATTCTGGCAGACAAGGATATACATATGGAATTAATAAGCAAGAATGGCAGAAGTGAAAACCTTCCTCTGATGCTGTGATACAATCTGCATGAAGCAAATTCCATGTTTTGCTTCAAAATTTCATTGATTGTTGTTTCTGCGTTTAAATGAATGATTTGTTCTAAAGTTACCTGCACAATGGTATGTCATCAATATTGAGTTTATTTTAGCAATCAAGTTATACAGTTAAACTTTAGAGATCGAAACATCTCACATAAATTTATTAATTCTAAATAGTCCAAGTGTCACTGGATAATAAAGATTATTATATAGTGACTGTTGTTGAAGTCTGCTGTCGCCAAGTGTTTAGGAAGAAAATCTGGCATCAGGTTAATTCTCTTCTTCTTTGGCCTTATTATTTTTTGTCCCGTTCATTTTCTGATGGTAATTGATATGTCCCTTGGCTGGATGCTTATTATCCTTTTTTTCTTTCCTTGTACTTGAAATCTCAGCTCTAGGAGCTGGAGAAAGTAATTTGTAATAATAATAATAATAATAATAATAACAACAACAACAATAATAATAATAATAATAGCGTTAAAATTATAAAATGTCAATAGAATGCTCAGCACAACCCAGAATGGCTACAGCATTCCCTCTTGCAGCAGTGCCACTAAAAAAGGTAGTTGAACTATTACCCAAAGGTGAAAAAAATAAAGACAAAAAGATGTGTTGTTCTTTGTAAGCGATTAGCTAACCTGAGAAAAAAATGAGTATTTACTATTCTTTAATATACTATGCGTTGCATTTTTGGAATTCTGTTGGCCTAAACTTAAATAGCCTGGAGTCTTGCACACCATGCAGCCTTCACTAGCTAAACCTTCAGAATCGTCCCAATTGTAGAGCATACAAAAAATAAATAATAATAATAATAATAAAGTACTGCTATTAACATTTCTAAGTACTTACTTTTGTTTCTCTGGTAGCCATGAGGACTGGTAGTAGAAACTACAATAAGCTCCACGATATATTGGGAATCAATTCTAATAGTTTATTTGGCCAGAGACTATCTCCTATACAGCATAAGGATCAGTGTCCAACCAAATTATTTGCAAGAACTTTAGCTGTGTACCAGGTCCCAGTACTAGAAAGTGAGCCAGCAAACTCAGAATACTTGGGGGAAACACCTTGCAACTGCTTCCGATAGTGCTACTCTAAATCTAACCAGAGTTTTACCGCGGTACTTTGCCCTCCAAAGCAACCGATGTGCATCCTTAACACTCTCCTCTTCCATTTGCTTTACGTATAAGCTTCACTAGCTAACTTACCTCCAAACCACAATGATGGTAATAATAATTTACCATTTTTAATGATATAAGGAGAGTTAAAATTTAAGTACATCAAATGACCTCTAAATTAGGCTACAGTCCTTTATTAACTAACATAGCTACTTTATTCATAACTGGTCTTCCAAATTGTGTCCAGCTGCTTAGCTCATCACACAACCACTTCTGGTCTACCCCTCGAGATAGTCCACTGATCCACTGAATTGCTGCTTCATGAATTATACTACTCTTTAATTCACAAGATTGTGGATACAAGATAGTATAAGAAGCTGAAGAAGCCATAATAAAAACTCTAAAATGCTTTACCGCGAATGTAACGTCACGGTTTGAGGGCACGGCTTTATCCGTTAGGCGGAGACTTATCTAAATCTCCACCCACCGCTGGCGGTCAGTAAAAAAATCTAAGTCGAAAGTGGGCCCAAAAAAAAAATTGGCCCGGACCGGACCGGATTACTGACCGCCTTATCTTGCGTAGCGTACTGACCGCCTTATCTTGCGTAGCGTTACACTGATGTTTAAAGGTAAATGTGAGTCCTATGGCAGCAATGATTAATCACACTCCATAATGATGCTGTCACAAGAAGCAGGTAAGGAGGAAGAAACCCCTCTACAAGGACCAAACTTGGCGGCTATCCTAAATTTTCTATGACTGTGGTAAATTATTTATGCTTTTATAAGTTTAGAGTCCATCTGAGAGGGTTGGTAGTCTTGTCAAGTTTGTCATCACAATACAATGCACATCAAGCAACCTAATGCTTCTGAGTTCTGAATTAACTCAGAATCACTATTTGATAGTTGACTTCCAATAGTCTGGCCTATTTTTCAGTGTCTAAGATCTGTACGGTGACCATAGTAACTCTCTAGGTTAAACCCAATCAATCATTTGCACAGATCCTAAACTATTGGAGTTAGCTTATTGAGTAACTAAATAATAATCCACTTTGTTAAAATTTTTTTAACAATAAGCATACCCCATAGTAGCGTCGTTTTAGTTAACTAAAACTTAAACCAAAGACCTGTAGAAGACGGCCAATCCCATTGAAACAATACCTACTGGTAGAATGAATAAACTAAAACTAAGCAATTTTTATTTTAACTTAATCTCCTTGAATCACGCAATTATTAATTGGAGATATAAATTGCCATTGTTAGGTGATTTGTTCCCCCCCCCCCCAAAAAAAAACAACCAACAACAACAAACATCAACAACAAACAACAACTTGTTTTGCACCTCTGAAATTATTATGATCTTCATGGTTACATTTGCTACAAAACTTTCACCAATTTTATGGAAATGAAAACTTCTCCTGAAATAAAAAAAAATGTTAATGTGACACTCTCAACCGTGGTTCTGAAACCATACCCTGTACAAACAATGCTGTTGAGAGGAAATATTGAAAGCTGTTATAACTTAAACATGTTAGCTTAGGTGATGTTAAACACTCTCTAGTCTCACCGCTTGCTGTGAATTTAAGCAGTTATTAAGATTGTCAGTTTTAATGTGCAAAGTATACTATATTAAGATGTTGCTGCTGAGGCCAAAATGTACTTATGCATTCAGCTTGGAGTCACCCACTGCTTGATCATTGTCAGTTTACTATACTGATGGTGTACTGACAATGTTAACCTGGAACACTAGCATGGTAAACCAGAAGCATACTGATAGTTTACTACAAACAGTGTTGCAAACTTATAATCTACAAATTTAGTAAAACATCACTCTTCAAGCAGTGTGCTTTCAAATTGGAAGGGAAAAAAAAAGGAAGACAGCTGCACTAAGGTTTCTTTTGAGCCAAACTTTGTACAGGCTGCTTAAAATGAAGGTGATGTATCTAAACTAGCATAACTATTAGTAGCTGATATAGTAATTGCTAACTTTCACACTATACAACCTTTCATTGTGCATCATATCTAATTTAACTATAAAGATTACTTGTCATGGGTGTAAATTGTCTAATTTAATATGAGCAGGGGGAAATATTGGTTGGCAGGTCCCCCTTCAGAATTATCGGAGGGTCCAGTGGCACCCCACTTCCTACTCCACTGCATTGTAATGAAATTGGTAGCTTTAGCTGCTCAAGAGAAATATCACTACCAATGAAAAGGGTGTGGTCAGTTTCGGCAACCATTCAGGATCGACCTCTCACGAATTTCTGAAATGTGTATATATAGCTATTATGTACTTATTGTAAAACTTAGGTTAAAATTATTGTTTGATATTTGAATTCCAAACCCTAGATCAAGTTAGATAGCCGTTGAAGTGTAAACAATTTATACCACTGATTATGAGGAGCGTTTTTTTTTCATGTAGTGTCTAGCATTACAGTAAAATCATTAAAATTATTGTAGAATTCAAAGCCAAATATTTCAAAGTATTGTAGCAATAAAAAAATCAATCAATTATAATAGAGTTCACAGCAGAGGAAGAAGCAGTACCATTGTAAGGTACAGTCTTTGGAAGAGAACTATCCACTGCATTGATTACTACATCATAATGATTTCTGTTCACATGACATATTTCAACATGACCCAAATCATTAGGTAGAGTGGCATGAAAATCAGTTGGAAAAATTACACTTGGAGTTTGTGACATGCCATACTTCGCCCAATAATATTCGCGATTACTTCTCTCCATAGCAACAAACACAGGAATGGAAAAATAGAGAGCCAGTGCAAATACTTCTGCATGTGTCCCCCAAACATAATTATTTTTCATCTTGTCAATGTGATCTTTCACAGATAATGGATGGCAATATGATCGAAAAAGGCTACAGTTGAGGCCTATAAACTTCACCAGCAGTTTATGTACATCAAGATGATTTGTCTCTGTTTTAAATAGAATATAAGAGAAGCTTCAAAACAAACAATTTCCATCACCAAGTATAGAATGCCTTGCACGTGAATGCTGTTGTAAAAAATCATCTAAATTGATGCATCCATTACCTCTAAGAAAATAACTACTTTGGGCAGATACCTAAGTCACAAAATATCACAATATACATTATAATATTATTTGAAGATTGTTCTGATAGAATGTTACCAGTATAGTTTCAGTAGCAGTAGGTGGAATGTAATGAGATGATTTCAGAATTTTGGCTGTAGCAGTCTTCAAAAGTGTTTTCTGTACACAATATGGTGTCAGAATAGCTTATCATTGAGAAGCCATATTATCTATTCTGCACATCATCAGACATGCCAGCTTACTTGTTCAGGTGGTTTCTGTAGCTGACTAATACACTTTCTTTGGATACACTTCTGTTTCAATTTACCTGGTCCACCAAATTTCTTCATGTCCTTACAGTACACGCAAGCTCTACAGTTATCATTCAAGCATCCTGCACATTGTCTACACAGTTTGTCTGTGACAAAACAACAAATGAACAAACAGCACTATCATGTTGATTAATAGTGAGGACTTACCTTTAGTGTGGGTAATGTTTTCCTCACAAGGTTTCTCACTGCACTCCTGTCTAAAACTTCCTGCAATGGAATTAACTATAATTACACTCAGTCAAGAAATAGCAGTTAAGAATACCTTCTTTGAATTACTCGTTTGTTGTACACTGATATTAACAAGAGGATCGGAAACTATCTCTTCATCAAAAAGCTAATAAATCATTATTAATATCATCAATATAATAACAATAATAATTGCAGACATCCATAACATATTTGTGTTAAATTATCAGTGAGTGAACTAGAAATTGAATCTGGTGCAGCTACAACATTGCAGTCTCCTGGACAATTATACACTTTACTTTAAACTAAAGCTACATTGATTTTTATTATTAATTCAAACCTTGTCTAGGTCTTTTCCGACCTGATCTTTTCTGGCCCTTAGCACGTGTATTCCATCGCAACTGGGTCAAATTAATGGTTTTCCTTTCTTCTGCAACGTTAATCCCCAAACTTAACTTTACAGCAATGTGATGGTAGCAAGTACTCGTAGAAGGGCAGGAACAATCCTCAGATGGAAAAAGTCTGACTACATGAGGTTTACCATTAGAGCCCAAATCTGTAAATGTTCCTAACTTTGGGTCATGAGAAACACAGCCATTGTGGATCAGCAATCTAGATGGACAAAAATCAGCAATTTATCTGAAAGCACTTTTAATTGGCATATGCACTAGTTAAAGTCTGTAATATATTAAAGGATGAATTACTATAAACACTTACCTTGCCCTCATTATTTGTGAATTTTTATCACTGGTTTGATGAGTATGGTGTGCAGCCATTGGAGAACGATTCTTTTCCCTAGCAAGAGGTTATTTAGAATTTTGTAAAAATAAAATAAAAAAATCTGGCCACCCTTATGCCATAGTAATTTTATTGCCGTACTTTTGAGTTTCACAAAACACAGCATTTTATTAGAATATGATTGAGCCATGAGACTTAATTTTATAGCTACACAATATTGACCTTGTCTGTGAATTTGTTACATCTGCCACACTAGAAATCGAAATTCCATTTTTCAGACTGTCAATGATATCCTCCAAAGAAGCAGTGGATATCAAATTGACCTCATCAGGTTGTATGCGAAGACTTGAAAATTGTTCTGTTAACTTGTACTCACCTAAACCTATAATCAAGACATGTGTAAATAGATAATACTAAGATAGTTAGTAAAATTTATACCAGCCAGTCCTCTTTGCCACTCATTCCAATAATATACTTGCAAATGGTAAAGTGAAAGCACTGCAGAGTCTACTGGAATCTCTTTCCATCCTTGAAGTCCCTTTAGTATGGAATTAAAACTTCTGACTAGTTAGTAGTAATGCCACTTAGTGGATTATATACTCCATAAACTTCTAAATTCCACCGACCAATATTCTGTGGGACCTATGCACACAATATTATAGCTATTAACTTAATTTCTAAATATTGGTACATAAAAGGTTACCTTTTTGTGAATTTCGGTCATAAAATACTGTTGACTCCACTTTTTTCTCAACTCCTTTAAATGATAATTATATTTTTCTTCAGTTTCTTGATGAAACAAAGTGCGCAAGTTGTCAATATAGGACTGAATTTCTGCTGTAGAGGCACCATGACTTTTTAACCATCTTTTAACATTCTTCAGTAAATGATTCCAGCAAAGAAAATGATGAATTTTTGGCAAAAAATTGTCAAAAATTTCAAATCCCTTTTCATCATCGGTAACCAAGGGGATTTTATTCTTTCCATTGGCTAAACAAGGACGTTCACTTGCCACAAACCTTGCCATCTCACTGTGAGTACTGCTCAACTTTCTCTCATGTAACATGATTAGTGCTGGCATGACAGGAGATGATTTAAATAAGAGATTTCTGAAAAGAAATGTTGATACATAAAAATCACCAAGCTTATATGTGGTGTCATATGACAGAAGCTGTCCTGTTGAACCAAGCTGAAGCAATTTGTTGACTTCTTTCATTAGTTCCTGAAAGCCACAAATCACAATGAGATCAGGAAAGGTGATAATTTTTAAGATAAAATTTCTCATGTCATAAGCCAATTCATGCAAATTATATAGAGCATTATGTGTTAGCCTTAGTTTTTGCCGAGATCGTGACTGTAAATTTTTTACTTGCTTACAATTACGTGGAAGCATAACACATTGATTATCTATGGATAATACAGACTTGCTGATTTCTTTCTTATACACCACAGATGGTGGTGCTTCTTTTTCTTCCAATTTTCTTAAAACTGAAGGGCAAGTTCGTACATGCGGATCAATATCACAGAGTGCAGAATTGTCTCCTTTGTAATGAATAACAACTCTGTTAGAGGAGTTTGTCATGTAAGCAAATCTCTTAAATCTGTCATCATTTTGGCCATCCGGTCGAATCAATACATAGTATGACTTGGTAATGGGTGGAAAAACTTTCAATTTTTTCCTTCCATAATGGCACCAATGATACTGATCACATTTCCAGTCATCTGTGTCACAAAAGTAATAGAATGTGCATTTGAAACAATTTATCAGGGTCTTAACTGCTAGCAAAAATGTTTGCTCTAAATTATCCTGAGTTGGGAATGTGAAAACAAAAGAAAAAATGACTTTTTTTTATACACATGATCTCTCATAATTCTTGCAAACTTTCTGTAACTAAACTAATAATATCCTACATTAATTTCCACCTTCTTTTACTCAGAAGACAAGCTAATGGCAAATTTGACTTACTTTTGGAGTAATCATTTAATGGTTCGTACACATACACCTCTCCAGATTTGGGCATTGCAGGTGGCACATGACAAGTGTCTTCCTTATTTGCCTCATCTAATAGCTTCATAACTTTGGAGAGTGATAAATCATTGTTGACACTCATCATTGGCTTTGCCATAGAGCTAACCAGACTCACACCTTACTCACTTTGTCTAATAACTACTTGACCTCCAATTTGTCAAAGAAGTTACTCACTTGATATCATTGCAAGCCCTTATATACCAGTAGACAAGTGGGTCATCTAGCCCACAGACAGTCATATAACCATCAGCAACCACAAGCATTCGGTCCCTTTAAGAAATACTGATATGAATGAGATGATAGTGATGATCATGATGATGATGATATGGATATTATAATTTATAACAATAACAACAGCAGTAATGATGATGATAATAATAATAATAATAATAATAACAACAGCAATAATAATTAAACTTCATACTAAGACGAATTTGTACAGTATGAACAACAATAATAACAATAAAATAATACTAACAACAACCATAATAATAATAACAATGATAATAATAATATTATTATTTATTATTATTATTATTAACAACAACAATAACAATAATATAACAATATGTCCTGACCTGGGCCTTGTATATAAATGTGCTAATCTGGTGTCATTGATACTAGCTATTACTTAATTTAATAAGACTTTGTCACCTCCTTAGAATCCCTTGCATGCACTTATCAGTACAATATGCTAACTGACTTCATAATTGTAGTTAACAGCTTTCTAGATGGAGGAGCCCACCAGTCTGAACAACTGTAGGTAGCTATGTAGGACTAAACCATACCTGTATTTGTATGGAGCCAGACAGTCTGAAGCCTATAATTTGAAAAGTCAAATGGTTTTTGTATTTTACACATCCCAAGCAGAGAAGGCTTGTAAATGCCCATAAAGTATGTATGTAGGTACATTAAAATCATAGAGTAATAATAACAGTAAACAACACGCTTGTTGATTGATGCAAGTAATGCAGAGCCAAAACCATCTGTACCAAACACATTATTAACTTATGTATATATGTATAAGTTACTGATTGACTAGTTCAAAAGAAATTGGTAATTGCTATAAAAAGTATCATTATTATGATAACTAAATACTTTCAAATGGACTTAAAGTGTCAGTTTTCGTTTATTTCCGCCCAATAGGTCACACATGTGTGAAGTATATAGAGCTATTATAATTTGATATTTCTGTGTTGTATGCAATGCATCAATAGTATTTCTGTGGTTTAATAGTGACCACACTGGCTGAAATAGCAGAAAATGAAGATGGCAACATCAACAATAAAAACAGTCGTTTAAGATCTAAATTGCTTAGATTACCTATAATTAAATCTCTAACATGTCAACAGTACACTAGATAGTTAAAAAAATATAGTAAAACATCTACAAATTTTATTTCCACTAAATTACTCTTTGTAACAGCCCCAATATTTCCGTGAGTGTTTACAAGTTATTGAGTGCATTGGTTCCTGTGGCTATACAGTCCTCATGCTAGTTATGCCTGTGATGCTTGTTATTTTGTTGTTGTTTTCTGCACAATCCAACTATGTATAGTGAGGTAGCTGAGCCATGTGGTTAACCACACACCCTTTATGTACATAATTGCTGCACTGAATGAATATAATTGTGAGACAAGTTTTAAATGCAGTATATTCTAAATACAAAACCTGATCTTTTTTAATTCAAAATAGACAAGAGCAAATGAAGCAACTGAGAATTGACAATGATATAACATGCATTCTCTAATTGCCTTTAATAATGAATAGTTCTAAAGGAATTCTAACATGTTAATTAACCATGTCTTCACACAATGTGGCAAGCAGATCATTTGATTATTGAATGCTCCATGTAGCACGCGTGTAGCGAGTAAAATCTATTGAAATCGTATTAGAAATGATTAATAAAAATATTTTGAAAATATTTAAAGTGCTCGTAGAGTAGTTCTCTTATTAATGTACTCTGACTCAAGTATTGTACATAGCAGATACCACCTGAACAAGTAAGCTGGCATGTCTGATGATGTGCAGAATAGATAATATGGCTTCTCAATGATAAGCCATATTAGCTATTCTGACACCATATTGTGTACAGAAAACACTTTTGAAGACTGCTACAGCCAAAATTCTGAAATCATCTCATTACATTCCACCTACTGCTACTGAAACTAAAACTATACTGGTAACATTCTATCAGAACAATCTTCAAATAATATTATAATGTATAATTGTGATATGACTTAGGAATCTGCCCAAAGTAGTTATTTTCTTGGAGGTAATGGATGCATTAATTTAGATTATTTTTTACAACAGCATTCATGTACAAGGCGTTCTATACTTGGGGATGGAAATTGTTTGTTTCGAAGCTTCTCTTATATTTCATCTTGATATACGTAAACTGCTGGTGGAGTTTATAGGCCTCAACTGTAGCCTTTTTCGAGCATATGTCATCCATTATCTATGAAGGTCACATTGACAAGAAATAATTATGTTTGGGGGACACATGCAGAAGTATTTGCACCGGCTCTCTATTTTTTCATTCCTGTGTCTGTTGCTATGGAGAGAAGTAATCGCAAATATTATTGGGCGAAGTATATTTAATTTTTTCAACTGATTTTCATACCACTCTAATGATTTGGATCATGTAGAAATATGTCATGTGAACAGAAATCATTATGATGTAGTAATCAATGCAGTGGATAGTTCTCTTCCAAAGACTGTACCTTACAATAGTACTGCTTCTTCCTCTCAAGCCGTAAACTCTATTATTAATGATTGACTTTTTTATTGCTACAATACTTTGAAATATTTGGCCTTAAATTCTACAATAATATTAATGATTTTACTGTAATGCTAGACACTACATGAACAAAAAACAACAACAAACAAACAACAGCTCCTCATAATCAGTAGTATAAATTGTTTACACTTCAGCAGTTGTGGTTGTACTCATGTCAGCTCATCCAGCAAACCGTGGGCGCCATAACGGTAAATTAGACAACCACTACCATATTCCTGAACAGCCAAGGTACATGATTGTCCCCAGACCCTTTCTCCGCGTCTGGCTGTGCCAGACTAAGTTTCAGGTGGGTGGGGGGAAACAAATCACCTAACAATACGATCTTAACATTGCCCCCCCCCCCACCCCAACATTTTCATCTTCTTACTTCACTGCAGTGCACAAATGTTCAGAATGATCACAGATGATATGATACAAATGACCTTTACAGAAATATAAAGGAGCACTTGAAAGCTTCATTGTGTAAGCATAAACAAATTACTATGCAGATATAGATGTTTGATTAAATGGCAATTTATATCTCTAATTAATAATTGCATGACTCAAGGAGATTAAGTTAAAATTAAAGTTGCTTAGCTTTAGTTTATTCATCCATTCTACCAGTAGTTTTTGTTTCAATGGGATTGGCTGTCTTCTACAGGTCTTTGGTTTAAGTTTTAGTTAACTAAAATGACACTACTGTGGGGTATGGTTACTGTTTGTAACTTTTCAATAAGTGAATTTTGTTTAGTTACTGCAAGAAGCTAACTCCAATAGTTTACAATATTAGAGGATCTGTGCAAATGATTGATTGGGTTAAACCTAGAGTTACTATATGGCCACCATACAGATCTTAGACACTGAAAGATATGCCAGACTATAGAATGTCAACCATCAAATAGTGATTCTGAGTTAACCAATTTATTCATTCTCAAAGATTATATTAAAATATAGCTATTGCTAATTATTTTCTCGGAGTTATATTACGTTAGAACAGTGCATCCTTTTATTTTTTTACTCAGAAGCAGGTTGCTTGATGTTCATTGCATAGTGATGACAAACTTGACAAAGACTACCAACCGCTCTCAGTATGGATTCTAACAAATAAAAGCATCTGTCAAAGGCAATTCCAGTTACACTCAAGATTAATTATTTATTGCACACACTATCAACAGAACTATGTGATGATTAAGCATGGCAAAGGACAGGGAAGAAGTGAAATATACCACACTAACTCTCCTCAACAACCAGCATAATAATTTACCACATAGAAAATTTAGGATAGCCCCCAAGTGTATGGAGTGTGGATTAATCATTGCTGCCATGGAAATCACATAATACCTATAAAACCGTATCGCAAACATCAGCGTAACGCTCTAACTACGCAAGGTAAGTCAGTCAGTAATCGGGTCCGGTCCGGTCAGTAAATGAGACCCTACCTAGTTTTTACTATTGTGAGCATGGCAGATTTTTGTGGTTATTTGTGGTGCGTGCGGGTGCGCGCGCGTTGCTATGTCGCAGCAATCGCAATCACTGAGACATGGTTACTTCCACAAATTTTAAACAATGAGATAATTCCAGCTGGCTATCAAATTTTTCGCAGAGACAGAACAAATGGTATTGGAGGTGGTATTCTTTTAGCCATCTCTAACTCTTTGCCTAGTCACTCCTATATCTGTAGTCAAACATCAGAATTTCTACTAGTCCAAATAGAAAGAAAACCCGTGGTTGTGCTTATACTCCCCCTCAAAGCCCTCCTTCTTTGTACCATGATATTTTTACATCCCTTTCACCTCTCTGTAATGAAAATTCAATACTTCTACTTGGTGACTTTAACCAACCTGATATATCATGGAACACTCTGTCCTCGTCATCTCCTTCTGGTATTACTCTCTGCAACCAATTATTCGATTTAAATCTCTCACAAGTTATCTCAGAATCTACTTGTATACATGCTTCTAGATTTAGTTATTACAAATATACCTGATGTCATACAAAACATTACAATAGACAAGTTAACTTCCCCTTCCAATTATTACATCATCTACTTTTACATAAACTCCACACACAGTTCTTCTAACGTTATCCAATCAGTATCAAAATTAAATTATTCAAGTGCCGATTATCAGGGTATGTCAGACTTTTTCTTTACTAACTTACACTCTCTCTCTGTTTTTGACTCCAATTCATTATGGACTCTTATTAAAAATTTTTATTTATACAGCATGTGATATTTATGTTCCAAAGATTCCCTCCCACCCTTCTCCAAAGTATTTCACTTCTGAAATTAGACACAACATCAAATGTATTCATTCCAAGAAACGTTTATTGAAAAGACATTATTCATCCTCTCTTGATCACAAAGTACAGATTATGGAATCACAATTACAACAAAGAATTAAAAATGCTCAAATTACTTATATAAATTCTCTAATTTCATCTTTTTCCTCCAAACCTCGCTCTCTTTATTCTCACCTCTCACATCTCAAACGTTCATCTTCACTTCCGTGCATACTCAAGCATGAAGACAAAACTACTAGTGACCCACTTGGCAAAGCAAAACTTTTTAACAAATAGTTAATTCAGTTTTTACTTGCAGTGATTTTATTCTGCCACCTATGCATTGTCTTCCAACACCTTCATCACAACTTAGCACCATACAGTTTTCTTCTAGTGAAATTTTTGATGTATTGAACTCTCTAGACCCCAAAAAATCTCCTGGACATGACAACATTAGCCCATATATTTACAAGTTCTGCGCATCTTCACTTGCACATACAGTTTCTCTTCTCTTTACTGTCATTATGGAATCTCATTCCATTCCAGCTGACTGGAAGGTACACAAATTATTTCCTCTCCACAAGAAGGGAAGTGTATCTGAAGTTAGCAACTACAGGCCTATTTCTCTCCTAAGTATTCTTCATAAAGTACTAGAATTAATAGTCTACTCTAAGATAATAGATTTTATATATCCAAAAATTTCAAAGACACAATAATTTGGTTTTATCAGAAATAGATCCACTCTTCAACAACTTCTTCTATCATATACTTCAGTTTTCAGTTCTGTGGAGTCAAAGCGACACACAGAAATTGTGTTTCTTGATTTTGCCAAAGCCTTTGATTCAGTCTCCCACAATGAACTTCTGTATAAACTTTGGCTAACTGGCATTACTGGTCCTCTTTGGTTATTTTTCAAAGATTACTAAGTGCTGATATTTACATTTTTATTTGTTTACCAAACTAGTCGTCTCAAATCAATCTCACGATCAAAAGAATAAACTCTAAATTAATAATGCAAAGAACAATTCCAGGTAAAATTCTGCTTTGAAATGAGTTCAGATTATTACAATGTACATACTATTGAAGAATTACTGGTGTACAATGATGACCGAATTTGGAAAAATCTGCCAAAATGCGGCATCTAATTTAAAAAAAAAATTTTTTTTAGCTGTAAGCACAAGTCATCTTCGCCCTACGCACTAAACGATACCTTATTTTTTGTTCAATTTATTATTGTTGATTCCGAGAAAATGACCCGTAAAAGCGTTGCTAGGGCCCCAGGGACGTGTTCTGTCAACAATGTAGCTTATTATCTGGGTCAAGGACTATCAATGCAACAACAGAGTTGTTTGAACTTCATGGATGGAGATTGAGTTTTTATTTACTTGGAATTGGATTGGGTAGCTAATATTCATTACCTCCCTCACCCCACCATGAAATATTTACAGCATACAGTTAGAATTTTCTAGTTGAGGCTGACCTGCCTCACCTGCTGAGAGCGAGGCTGTATGTCTGGTATTCATGACATTCATGGTCATTAGCACATCAGTGAAAGTACATGTATTCATATTTAGTATTCCCTACAGCTAGCTAAGTGAAAGAAATGTACACAATTCAGCATGGCAAGGATATTTAAGCTTACTTTGTTAAGAGTGTTTACAACTTCAATAGCAGCCCTAATAACACCTTAACCACCACCCTTGCCTTCATATTAATCGGCGAGCGAGCGTAGCGAGGAGACACTTACAGGGGTAACACAACTGAAAATCGGGGATGTTTGTTTATTTATTGGCGAGCGAGCGAAGCGAGCGAGACAGTATTAGGGGTGGATAATGCAAAATCGGGTATATGTTATATATATGTATGTATGTATGGATGGTATGTATGCTCTTTAAACGCGCGCGCGGGGAACGTTTTTCTCCTAAAAACACGGCTATTTAGGCTTCACTCCAGTTTATTCTGAAACTACAGCATTAAGCAAACCTTACTTTATACTTAAGCTCCAAAGTATGAGAAAATTCCTGCTAAAACGCTTGTTTTCATGACACAAAAAGTTGATTCGACAGGTTACTATGGCATTGAAGACCCTTTTCCAGACTTAATTTCAAAACTTCGCCGTTTTATGGGGGGATACGGAGTGCCGGTTGTTGGTTGTCAAGAGCCATTGGTAGTCAGAATGCCGTAGTATTAATGCTATGGAAGCTACTACTTCTTGAGGGAAGCTGAGATAAGTACACAATTCCATATTTGTTAGCTAAATATGCAAAATTAACTCTGGCCTTTCTTTTTTGTAGCTAAGAGCTAGTCAACAGTGACTGGTAAATTCAAATAGTCAGATTGGCTCAAATTTGGTACTACAAAAGTTACCACTGCTCAAGAAAATGAGGTAAGAAAGTAATTTTGTATTTGTGTGCTAAAAATTGATTGTCCTTTGTTTTTGTAGGTGAAAGCTTGTTGTCAAGAATTCAAGGTAATTCAGATGGTCAAAGTAACTTCAATTTGATACTACAGAAGTTATCAATACTCAAGAATGATGTAAGTAGTAATTCCATGTTTGTTGGCTAAAATTACAAATAATAACACTTGGTGCACTACTAGCCGAGCCGATACTCTACTGCAAGACAAAGAGTTCTTATCCATTTCAATATTACTTAATGATATATTCGCATTTTTTTCTATTTATAAGATATTGAAAAATTCTCAACGTGGTGCAGTTCATTTTTTTTGGTTTACCCGTGTATAAAATTTTTGTGCCGTTCTCATTATTAGATTCCAAGAAAAACTGTTACAAAATTTGGAACTTTAATTCCACTCGCAATTCTTAAGAAATAGCCCCACCCCTATATCTCGTACTTACGAGTACGCGAGCAATTTTTTTTTCAATTAGTTTGTATTGGTTCTAAAAAGAGCCCGCCTATATCAAGAGTAAACAAACATCAATACAACAATAATAAGAGAGTCAGAAGAGAGAGCAGTTTATTGAAGATAGCCATAGGTGAAGGTATTAGATCTGCGCAGCTTGGGAAGTCTTCGCTCCGCAGAAATCGAGCCTGGTATATCCATCCGCTTGAGTTCAGGTGCGCAGAGTCCAGAGAACGGCTACAGGAGGAGAGGCAGCCTGGTGCACCTTGCTGC
>WLWD01003374.1_pt1 | contig 27991 bp, 10 predicted proteins | sample 6712731 | NCBI WGS metagenome assembly WLWD01 (sample SAMN12718690, study PRJNA576275) | sponge metagenome | isolation source: marine sponge | host: Mycale hentscheli | place: New Zealand: South Island, Marlborough, Capsize Point | collected 2014-11-01
ACCCTCTTACTGGCAATTTTATGACAACCAGATTGGTAACTTATTAACCTTCAGTGTGCATGCATGAGAGGATTATAGTTGTCGTCCTGTTTGTCTGTCTGTCTGTCACGCTCTGATATTGGAGATTACTGACAATTAACCATTGATTTAGGTATGAACTTATTCAGAATGAAGATTTAGGACCTTTCATTGTGCTTTATTTTTATTTATTTTTTATTATTTTTTATTTTTATTTCCGGGCTAATTGTTGAGAAAATGCGAAGCTTTCAGCTCTGTGAATGTATTAACTTTTGTGGGTAATGCCACCTACCATCACGTGAGCAAATAATTTCTTGCAGCCAGCGGTGTAGTTTGCTTTATGCTCAGGGAAGTTAACGGAATTGAAAGAAGTGAAGTTTCTGGTCTGTTTAGCTTCTTCTCTCATGAAGACGGTGTTTGCATGTACCATTTTCATTGATTGGGCTATTTTGATGCCGCCTCATTAAAATAACTAACTGTTTAGTAGCTCTGAGGGTTCGCACCTTTGGTGTTTCATTAATGAAGGAATATTTTAATTTTAATTAGTTTCTGTTAAGGTAGACAATGAGATGGATTGCTACCATCTAATACTTTAATTACAGAAAGTACTAAGTCATAGCAACATAGCAGCACCATATGGCACAGGGTATTTTTTTTTTTCAGGAGGGAAGTGGGGGTGGGCATGTTCATTTTCTTTGTTGTCCATATGGCTTAGGGTTATTCTATATCATCATCATTAGACCAGTTTTTGGGTGATTCAATGTTTCATCAAGTGAAAAAGTTCCTTTTATCCTAAACAATTTCTTGAGTCCAGAATTTTAATCATCATCTGTGAGAAACTTCATTTGAGACTGGAATTGACACACAGATGTTGGCCAAAATAAAAAAGTTAGGAAACAGCTTTCAACATGTCATTATCAAGAAGGTCACTCATACTTGCAACTGCTAAATGACCCCACTGCTAATTTGTAACCAGGTGACTGGACTGAATGTACTGCTCCTCCCTATTCTCAAACCACTGCCAGCCTGGCTGTAAACACCCAGCCAATTGGAATTGGTAGAGATTACAACTAAGTGACGATTAATTAAAGTTTATTTTAACCAGTAAATTATCCTCCCAAGTTTTTTAGTGGGCTTATTTTTATTTTACATTTAATGAATTGTTAACAATTAACTAACCCCTTAGGAAAAAATAATAGATAAAAGCATGGGTGAAAAATTTTACTCAAAAGTGTTACAGAATTATAATTATAAGGAATGTTCGCAATTGTGCTTATACCTTGCTCTGATGCAGTTCTTCCTGTAATAAATTAATTGAAACAAGTGAACTTAAATAACTTAAAAACTGCTGGAAGAAAGATATTCAATGGGATTTGTATCCAGACATCATCAAAAAGTAATATAGAATCAGCAAGTAGTTTATCAAATATTTTATGATCATAGCAGGTTTGATGTCATCAGTGTGGGTTTCCAACAATACCATTAGAAGGTGGTATCTGAAACGGCCGTGCCCGGTATTTCAAACTAAGTATAATACCATCCAATGACAGCTTCTGGATATTTCATGTGCTGATGATTTACTATCTGGTATGTAATCATAGGTTAACAGTGTACATCATGTGCTAGCATTGGTATTGTTTCTTAGATAGTTTGTGTGTGCCTTCTACCAATAAACGTAGTTAAAGGATACCTTATTCATACTGTGCTGTAGGGATGCTATCGAAGTCTCATGGCCAAATATTAAGGGTTGCTGCTGTGATGCATGTACTTTTTCACCTTGAAACCCCTCAAACAGTTAGTGAAAAAATTTCTGAGAAAGCATTACTGGCAGCACTGGACTTTGTGGAGCTATGTAACCAACATGCAGCTTTTTTGGCTGGAAAAGTACTACTTGAAGATGAAATAGAAGCATTGAAAGATCAAGAGGATGGACTCTGTAGTAATTACTGCTAAAAGGTATTATATATTCTGAATATGTGAGAAAATACAACAACAACAACAACGTAATTCATAATGATTGTCCCTAACTTATGATAGAGAGGATGCAAAATATTAGTAATACCGTAATCTAAATATGCTTTACAATCAATACAAAGTGTACCAAATGCCAATCTTTGTATTGAGACGTACACACATATTGTACACACACACACACATACATACATTAATTGATATTTATATCTCAGAGGCTACAAATACTTCATGCTACATTTTCCTTACTTCTTCCTGGGAAAATACTAAACCTTACAGTAATTAGTCAACTGAAAAAATGTCGAGGCAGAGGGAATAAACCAGCAGCCAAGGAATGCTGGAAAATGCTTCATGATGCTGGCCTTGGTACTCTAAGAGAAAACAAAGCTCGTCGTGGAACTGATTTAGTAAGTTCTAATTTGATTACTACCAAAATTTACTATTTTGTAATTTTTAGTTATATGAATTCCACAAGGGAGACATTCCACTGGATTCTGTCAATTAGTAGAAAAACTGACATCTTTCAGTGTACTTAACTTGGATTAACATAACTGAAATTGCTACACATCAATCAATGAACACTAATTTATTCGTGATTAAACCTACAAACAAAAAAAATAAATACTAGTTATGAAGCCTATCATATTCATCGCTAACTACATAGGTTGGCATCCACGGATAATCCGGGGATGTCTGGAGTATTCTGGGAATCCGTGGACACTCTTCCAAGGGGGTATTATATACATAGGTTGGCATCCACGGATAATCTAAGGATGTCCAGAGTATCCGGGGAATCCATGGAAGGACACTGGACAACTGATGGCGTTCTTGGACAACCCTCTGAACTGCAACACCATCTCTGCTGTAGGACTACACCACACTACTACTTCTTTGACTGGGATGAGGATTCATTTCTCCATGTGATCAGTGTATCCATCTTGTAGTGAGGTCGGTACACAGATGCATGGATGAACTGTGAAAAGATTGAAGATACAAGCTGTTAATCATTCATTTTTTCATTTTTTCATTTCATTATTATATTTTGATAGATATTTTCTTGTTGCTTGTTGGTTTTCTGACCCCTAGAGTGTTTGTGGCTATATCATAGTTACTAACCATCCTGGTGTTGCTGGGATGCTCCCAGCTTTCTTTGGCTAAATTGCTCAGTACTGCTAAAAAATTTTAACCCTTTTCTTCAGCAGTTGTGCATGCCAGGTTAAGTACTATCAGTTTCCCCCGCATAGCGAAATACAGTTGAAATAAAATATTGTAGTAGATATATTGAAGTAACTTAAACTTGAGTAATATTAATAATTCATACGACATCTCAGCGCTTTCCTCGTGATTGACTAAAATGAAACTAAATCCATCGTTGTCAGTGTCAGTGCAAAGGCTTAAATGTTTATTGATAGGCGTAGTGGTTGTGGGTCTGTTCCTTTCTTTTTTTTCCTATTATTATTGAGAAAATTGGCAATTCACATGATTTTTTAATGTTAGAGTCATTTCACATCAACAGATCTGACAACATCAAAACACAAACATGTGGCCTTTTGAAAACATAACATCAAATTCTATTACTCTTGAATTGATCACAAACCTAATCAGTGAATCTGACTGTGGCTGTATGCAATGGCTAACTGGCATTTCGTCTAATAGCATTATTGGAATGAGGATAAATGGGGACCACTTCATTAGCTGTTCAAAAAGTGAAATCATTGATAAAATAATTTTATTGGGATTGGGAAGCATCATAGCCAATACATAGCACAGCATGGTAACATTAAGTGTGTATCAGATGTTATCTGTTCCCCTCACTTTTTTCTGCTGAAAATGCTGATGTGACACAGAGACAGTAACATCTACTGTAAGTGCCATTAGGACCTAAATCGGGAAGTTGGAGTCAGTACTAACCTTCTAGAAGTATACACCATGCAAAAAATATGTTATACTTATGTGAAACCACGTATGTATAACAAAGTTATACTAGTAGTATACATACCCTATGTAATCTTGATGTTTACTTGTGGAGTATAACAGAAGTATACTCTACTTTAGACAGCCAAATGTTTTAACCTGGTGTGTATACTAAATGATGCTCAAGTCTAATGTTTTATCCTGGTGTGTATACTAAATGATGCTCAAGTCCAATGTTTTAACCTGGTGTGTATACTAAATGATGCTCAAGTCCAATATTTTCCCCTGACGTGTATAGCAACTAAATGATGCTGTTCATTATCACTTTGTTTTAATTAATTCATTAAGTACTGAGAGTGTTCCTGTTAGCTCTCTGCTAACTTTAAATAGCTTAATTATAATAATGTAAGATATTCCAATGCAAATACTAGTATCTTTTGAGATTACCATACACAAGAAGAGACTTAAAAAGCGTTATGAACCTGAACTTTAATTTAATGTTTGTTGCTTACTATTTGCTTTACCAAGCAAAGTGTACAAACACAGTACACTAAGTAACACCTGAGCTAGGCATCTACTGGAGTTTACTGAAGTGGTAAGTTCACAGATAGTATATCACTACTATTTGGAGTTTATAAATGTAAAATGCAGGATGTAGCTATACACTGTCATGTATATGGCTATATATAATACATACATTTGTTTGTTTATTTTCGTTCTCATTTATTTATTCTCATTCATTCATTCTCATTTAATCCTTTATTTAATTGCTTCACAGCTTATGCATGGCGCATTAAATAAATTAAACAAGCAATTTTTTCAAGTATATAAATCAAAACTCAGAATGTAGTTCGATACACAGATAATAAGCATTATAACAATAATAGTAATAATAATAATAATAATAATAATAATAATAACAATAATATAATAATGTCAATTAAAAGGCAATGGGTGAGTTGGCACAACTAAAAACGGCTAGTAGTACATGGTTCAGAGACACGCATCAGTCTAGTGCCATAAGAAGGGCAAGAATTGATGGGCCTGTATCTCCCGAGCACTCAACTTCATTAAAATTGACATACCTAGTAATTACTGTAACAATAATAAATAATTTGGTTGATCACATAAAAAAAAGGACCTCCACACTGATAGCAAGCTATAGCTATTCCTTTTTTTTTTTTACTTTTTTGAAATTTTCCCAATGAGTTAGCCAGAGGATAAACTTGTGACCCAGCTATGAAGTTTAACTGAACAGATTACTTCTCATCTATTTGAAGGTTTATTTTCAACTACACAGTAACTTCGTACCCCGAAAACCCTTTACCATTAGAGTAATAGAGTAAAAACCCTTTACCATAAGAGTATTAGTAAAGACTGGAAATGGTCGTCCAAATCATTGTCAAAGGTTGCATGCTGTAATGATTAGTTGGGGAAAGACCTTTTACCAATCCTGATATGCTACCCGCGGGGATCAGGGATGGTAAAGGGTTCGGCTCCGCCAGATTGTTATACCAATGTGTTATGGACTGGACTAGAGTGGAAACTTGCGCTATGGTGTACACGGGCTTCAAGTCTAGGTGAGTAGTTTCGTGGCCTGAAAGCTGAATTCTCTTTTGCCAGATATACTGTAAATCTCTGAATTTGCTGTCTGTAGTCACTATAGGTGTCATTTTAATTTTAGCTACACAGCAAACATCATAAAACTAATTTTTTAGTTCTTGTGTGAGAAGATGTAGATGCATGTTGGAGTTGGAATGTTAACAGCCTAAATTTCATAGGCTCCAACTGTCCCAGAATCTGCAGGACAGACTTGAATTTTACCCTAGTCCTACATAGGTCCTCATTTATAAAGTATGATATTGCTCACCTTCACTACTAAGAGCAAGTAAACAACGGCATGATTATTTTTTTCATCTGGTATAAGGTCACATTCAATCTATGGTTTCATTTTGTCCTGGTCACATTCCATCTACGGTTTCATTTTGTCCTGCAAAAAAATTACAGATCAACATCCAAGTTTGAAGCAGGCCACCAATATTTCATTGATTTTCAATTCTAAGCAATACAATGGCTACAGCAACGGCATTATCACTGCTGCAGTAATCTTCTCAATACAGAAAATTCACTATACCAGTTTTAGCAACAACCAGATTGCTACAAGAAAGTATTTGCACAGCTAGAAATTTGCATGTAATAATTTAGAAAAAAAACAGGGTGGGTGGGGACGAGGGGAATTGATTTGTTATGATTTTTTTTCTTTTTCAAATTGTATGTATCTCTTTGGCCATGGCAGTGAATTATTCAGTACTCATCAACAAACTCTGTGCTCAAAGGTGCTACCATTATAAATCACAGCTACAGTAAAAGCTTAAGCATTAGAATTAACTTTTGTCTATGGTGTCATTCTAATTAATGCTTTGTGGAATACCATTGTGACAATGATTTGTTGTGTTTTAACTGAAAATCAGAATCAGTGCGTGACTTAACATTTGTATTTTTATTTTTTTGGTTGATGTGGTGGCGAGGATAGTAACTTTCAGTGTAACAGTGTGCAATGTATCTTTTGCCAGGTAAAGGGTTCGGCTCCACCAGACTGTTATACCAATGTGTTATAGGACTGAACTAGAGTGGAAGCTTGCGCTATGGTCATGTACGCGGGCTTCAAAGTCTATGTAAGTAGTGTCCTGAAAACTGAATTCTCTTTTGCCAGATACACTGTAAATCTCTGAACTTGCTGTCAGTAGTAACTAAAGGTGTCATTTTAATTTACACAGCAAACATCATAAAACTGTGTTTAAGTCGTGTTTCTTGTCCTCAAATTTTATCCTATAAGAATGAATGATGCTAAGCAAATGTTACCTGAGTTATAATAAAGTCAGTGTTTGAAGACAGTGGATTCCCAGTTGTTATTTTTTTCTTTGCACACTCAAAACTTTTATTTCTTTGTGAGAAAATGTAGATGCATGTTGGAATGTTAACAGCCTAAATTTCATTGGCTCCAACTGTCCCAGAATCTGCGGGACAGACTCGAATTTTTACCTTTGTCCTAGGTCCTCATTTATAAAGTACGACTTTGCCAGCATTAATGCCCATCTAGGCAACTGGGTATTTTCAGGCACTTTTGATGACCATTACCAATTCTGGAATAGCATGGCACCATTACAAGTAGTGTGGCTGTCCATGTCTACGAGTCACTATAAGTCTTAAACGAAGAGGTCACATATTATGGCGGTGTAGCTGGGGACATGTTTCGCTATAAGTGAAAAATGGCTGACACGCCCCCTTGTGTTAAAATATAGGTGTGGCCATTGCCGTACCTGTTCCGACTCCCCTGTGATATGTGACTCGAGTAACTCGCCGTCATTTGGCTAATATTATAGTCCTGTAATCATTATGAGTGCATACATATTACACCCTGAGTATACTTGTCTCTGCCCACTTTTATCTTATAATACCACGCACTGTATCCATGTGTGTCCGTGCGATGCGTACTCTATAACCAATTGAACATGTCAATCTCTACTGGCATTCACAACCTGTTGGTACTCATTCCTATTGTAGTATTATGATTTAGTACAATACATTCTAGTAAAGATGTAATTTGAAATAGATTATAAGTAATTGGCGAGCGAGCGTAGCGAGCGAGACACTTACAGGGGTAAAAATGAAAAAATCGGGGATGTTTGTTTATTTATTTATATATATATGGACGTACGTATGTCATTTTGCACTTTGACCCTCCGTATTTTTGTGTTCGCTCTGCGTTCGACCCCGTCCCAAACTTCACTAAACAGAATCCTCCGGTTTAGCAACCATTACCCGTATCACCTTAGAAATTGAATTGTTTACGGCTTTGAATTGTTTTGCAGGTGCAGTTAAAACTCAAAATCTTATGGGAGCTCCATTTCTATTCGAGTTAGTGGCGGTGGTAAGTTAATGCGCTATTTGTCACAGTTATAAGCCCTACTCAACAGTATTTACTTAAAAATGCATTGTCTACTAGACGAACCACGAAGGTAAGTCTTGCGTAGGTATGCTCAGTTGTGTGAAAGTATAGTGCGTTACAACTACTATTAAGAATGTCACAAAGAAAATTTTAAATAACGTGATTTGATTTTGTTGCTTCTTTTTCAATTCAAACTGTTGCGGGAGTGGTTACTATGACATTGAAGCCCCTTTACCTCATACGTAATTTAAAACTCGACTTTATTTTAATAGCTTGAGTATTAGTTGTTAAAATCAAATTTAACAATAGTGTAGTTTAAGGCTCGCTCGCCATTTGTGCTCATGCACACCACTAGTTACACTACTGGCTATTCAATTCCATTTAGTGCACACTATGTGCACTTGAAGTTATATAGAGTGAAACTTATAGTTTAAAAATTTGGACTTTTATCACTAATTTCTTTACACATTCAGAATATATTTTGAAATTGTGTGTACATATACACGCACACACACACATCTGCACATACATGTGTGATGAGTATACTGTCAACGTTGTATACCCATTTTGTGCTGTAATGGGCTTCCTGTATCACCTAGGTGAATAATGATTTGGTGTAAGAAGATAGGAGTGGTTTGAGCATGTAGGTGATGAAGTGTGTGTGCATGTGTTCTATAGTGTTCATGTGGTGCACAAAAGTATCATTTCCTCCTCCATCGTACAACTTATATTTATTGGATTAGCCACACCCATTACATAAGTACATATAATCAGGGCTTCATACAGAGTTAGGGGCGCCCTGGGATCTCCCCCAGGTTGAGTTTCCCCCTCCCTCCCCCCCCCTCCTCCCCCCCCCCCCGCCCTGCTCCCGGTTAGTTTTCACCCCTCTCCACCCCTCTTCCCTCCCCCCTCCCCTAGGTTGATTTCCCCCCCTCTCCCTCCCCCCCCTCCCCCAGTTGAGTTTCATTCCCTCTCCTTAGGCTTGAGTTTCCCCCTCCTCCCTCCCCCCTCCCCCTAGGTAGTTTCCCCTCTCTCCCCCCCCCCTCCCCCTCCCCCTATGTTAGTTTTCCCCCTCTCCCTCCCCCCTCCCCTAGGTTGAGTTTTTCCCCCTCTCCCTCCCCCCTCCCCCTAGGTTGAGTTTCCCCTCTCCCCCCTACCCCCTCCCCCTAGGTTGAGTTTTCCCCCCTCTCAACCTCGCCCCCTCCCCTAGTTGAGTTTTTTTCCCCCCTCACCCTCCCCCCTCCCCCTAGTTGGTGAGTTTCCCCCCTCTCCCTCCCCCTCCCCCTGAGGTTGAGTTTCCCCCTCCTCTCCCCCCTCCCCTCCCCTCTCCCCCTCCCCTCCCCCCTAGGTTGAGTTTCCCCTCCCCCCTCTCTCCCCTCCCCCCCTCCCCCTAGTTTAGTTTCCCCTCCTCCCTCCCCCCTCCCCCTAAGGTTGAGTTTTCCCCGCTCCCCCCCCCCTCCCCCTAGGTTGAGTTCCACCTTCTCCCTCCCCCTCTCCCCCTAGGTTGATTTCCCCCATCCCCCCCCCTCCCCCCTCCCCCCAGTTGAGTTTCTCCTCCCCCCTCCCCCTCCCCCCCCCCCTCTGTGGTTTTGATTTATTTATAATGGTATTCTGTGTTTTGTTGTTTATATATATCAGTTTACTTCAGTTAATTCTAGACCTGAGACAATTTTTAATCTGGTTTCAGCAAAAGTGGGTGTGTTCAAATAAACGTGTGGCCCTCCTTTCTAAACTCTTCCCCTCCCCCCAGAAAAAAATCCTGTATGAAACCATATGCCCATGTTTACTAAGCTGGTCTAGCACTCAGCTCGTCCCATCTAGTTTTTAATCCTTGGCGCACATGCATGGTAGGGTTGCAGTACTTAATTTGTCTGTTAGTCTGTCTGTCTGTCAGTCTTTCTGTCACACAACAACAGATCTCAAAGACAGTGGCCTTCCAAAGATTGAAGAAGGTATCATGATGTTGTACTAGGCAGTTTAAGTCGCTTTATCAGATTACCAACTAAAGTACATTATGATTGGTGTTTGGGAAAACTGGGCAAAAAGTGTGCATTTCACAGGCCATTATACTTACTCAGTGTGAATTATTACAGTTGGCCATTGGATATTTGCTGCCCAAGAGTGCTTGATATCCAACCAAACAATAACTGGTCAGCTATTCAGCCGGCCAAAGAGATCAGATCTGGTTATAATCATGCATTTTGAGGGTGTGCTTTTCTGGCATATCAGTTAGCAGTTTTTACCTCCTTTGCCATTGCTTCAAAGTTCAATGCTAACAACTATGGTTCAATCCTGGCATGGACACTTTTTCCCTCCATTTTTTATTTTTTATTTTATTTTATTATTATTTTTTTATTATTATTTTTTTATTTTTTTATTTTTTTTAACTGGGCATTCTTCTTTTCTTTTGTCCCTTTTAATTTGCGCTCTGGCTTCTAGTTTTAGTTTATGATTTTTTTTGCTTTATTCATTTTCCCCATTACATTGATGCACCTCACTCAAACTCAGTTCTAAATTATAGTTAGATCCAGTGTCCATGTTCAATAATTGAATATCCTACACTTGGTAACATAGCCCAACCGTACACTTCAGCATTAACTCACAACAAGCATTAACTCACAACAAGCTAAGGCCATGAACGATACAATATACTTTTTCACAGAACTATTGACACAATAATTAAATGATGATCAATATTCTTTAAATATGATTGATCAATAATATGAATTAATTTTACTCATTTTGAAGCTTATAAGCAATACCAATATGTACTACATGTTCTACCACAGTCTGTAAAGCAATGAAAATATAGTAACATTTGTCATACCAGATTTTTTAATATCAGACCAAGATTAAATTGTTTTGACGTTTGTCTGAGCATTGATGTATAGTTATCATCCACACTGCATACATACATACATACATATATATACTTATTTTTACCGCACACTAGCGCAGCAGGGTAAAATGATAGCATTCGTTTAATTGTCCATAATTATTATATTCCATGCTCGATATCTTCACAATAGTATTTTCAAGTTTATGACCCATGAGGTTTTACAATATCACACGCTGAATTGCACAAGCTCATTACCTTCAAATACAATGGTAGTAGCAGTCGCCAATCTTACTAGTTCCCCAGCTATCTTTCTCTACAAGAACTATCTATCCAGGTCAAAGCAGCCACTAAACATTAGCTAAAAGTGTGGAAGAGCCCCTTTTGAACTAACACTACCAACTTTACAAGCTTGGTTTGCAGTGAAGATATACATTTATCTAGCATAGAATATACACAGGTGTAGCAGGATAATTCATTCTCAGGCTTTATTTTCGCTCATTTTTGGCTCACTGCAATAGTGCTGCGAGTAAACAGTAATTTGGAAAGTCATAGTGGTTATTAGGGCAAAATTTTAAGAATTTGATTCATAAAATTCAAGTTTTGCACAAAAAAAATTGTCCACAAACTTACGGACATACAATACACACACATATAATAATTGTTACATGAGCAAGTGTGATGTGGTGAGACATTTCATGAGCAGGCTGGCTTATTTTCATTTGAATTTTGTGTCTGTTGTTACTGCCTGGGCCAAATAGTTGAGAGTTAGGCAGCAGTAATTTTGGAATCAACATGCAGAGAGTCTCACACTCAATTAAGACTGCTATTGACGATTATAGTGACACGTACTCAATCATTGGCAACTCTTCACCACAGCTATTCCACCTCATGCAGAGGTCCTTTTAAGCACATTGCGTGGGCAGTGAAATATTATTTCTATTGTTTTTCAACTAAGGCAAGACTATGGTTGTGGTAAAGGTAACGAACACAGTTGTAGTCATGAAATGAGTCTGTACAATTACACCTTAACTAGCTTATTATTTTCTAGGTTAATGTGACAATCTTTACAAAAAAAATTTTGTAACCGTTCCTATCAGTCCACTGTTAATTGCATTTGCTGAGTTATTGTGTATCAACTGTAGCAGACGTAAAAAAAAAAAAAAGCTGTAGCACTCGCAACCGGTGCTCACCTGTTAAATAACCAAAACCCTTGCATGGTTTCAATCGAACTGTCGATCTCATGTCATCACCAAGGTAAGTGGTCTCAATGATCAAAGGTCACCTTTATTCTAAATATTAATAGATGGATATTTTTAGTGTAACAGGTATTCTAGTACATATCTGAGTATTTATAATTGTGATGTCAAAAATTTATGATCCACCAAAAGTATATATACATACTTTTTATTCTGTGTGTGTGTGTGTGTGTGTGTGTGTGTGTGTGTGTGTGTGTGTATGTGTGTATGTGTGTGCTGGTGCAAAGGCAAGCTCATGGTCCAAGATGATGGAGGGACAGGACGTGATTTGAATAGAGAGAGTAGATGTGGTATATGACCGCACAGGACAAGAGTAGCTAGAGGGGAAAGTGAACAGCAAGGCTGGAGAATGAGGCAAAGAGAGGGCTGGAGAAGGAAGAGCAGAGGAAGAAGACTGCTGCTCAACTATATAGATGTACATGTGCCCATAAAAAGCCACTCTTACTAACGGATCTTCCAGACCAAGGATGAACTTCCCCCCCCCCAAGATGACTGGAAAAGACGCCATGAACATTCCAGTTTAACTTGTTAATTTACACCTGTTGTCATGCATTCTATCATATCCCTTCATTTGTACACTTCTTTTTGAACTCACAATCATCAATTTAGTTTCATGTCATTAATTTGATTTCTACTATACTGAGACTTTGATACGCTATGGCGGTTGCTATAACTTTATCAAGTGTAAAGAAGAGCACTGAAGTGCCCAGCGAAATTCTAGTAATAATAACATACCCTACGCTGCGACCAGTGAAGGGACCATATAGGTTTAGAATAGTTCAACTCCTAGATTCCTCCACTTTATTGGAAACACTAACTCAACTCATTTAAAATTCAGTTGTAAACATACGTGCAGGTGAGAGATTTATTAAGTTATAATACTTGAGGCATGCAGAATAGTCAACTCAGAAGTCTGGTCAGACTTTCAATATTATCAATCACTAAAAATGATATCGAACAAACTTGTAACTTTATTTAAGAAGCTAACATGAGTAACAATTATCAATAAATAATAATAATAATAATAATAACCATTTTTAAATTATTAAAAATCCAAGGATAGATAGGCACAAACCAAAGTGGTTGTGGCATTCCCAGCTGAACTGCCACTGAGAGTTTCTGAAGGAAGTAGCTAGTACCACATAAGTTGCCAGAGACACATCTGCCTAGTGCTCCCCCCCCCCCCGGACTTCTTGTCTTATGTAAAAGCAGCCACACAACATGCATATCTGGTGACTTGACTCCTGTAAGAGTGTCTGGACAGGTGGCATCATTCTATACAAAAGGTTTTCCAGCACTCCATGGCACTAAAGTCATACAATCCGGTCATTTACCATCGGATCTGGAAAGCCAGGAGGTTTCAATCTGGAGGGGACGTTAGCTGCTGACAAAGGAGGTGGATGATATCATTGTCTGCCTACACTGAACTTGCAGCTCAGCCCATGAGTCCCAAGAGGAAACATTTGCATGAATATTTATACAGATAGCTAATCAACTGAATGTTGACAGGTTTATCAGAACACTTCAAAGATGCTTAATCTTGAGAGAGGGCAATATATGTCTGCAGTCTCACAGTTTCCCCCACCACCCCCGTCCTAAAATAACTGACGAGCTTAATACAGTCCCACTTACGAAAATCAGTGAACTTTCCGATTGTTTTTTAAGTAACTGTAACTATAGCAACAGTCCACGCCTTCTGAAATTGGCCATGCTACCGTGTGCGCTCTAGATGGAGTTAGCTAGTGTCCGGTGAATATGAAAGAGACTGCGATAGCAACGCTAGAAGAAGGTTAGAGGTTGTTGTTTTTTTTTGGGGGGGGGGGGAGTTTGAAACTGCGTACATACTAGCTCTTGTGAGACTAGTGACTGTACGAGCATTAGTGTTACTTTGGCTCTTGCTAATAATAGTAAAATTTGGTACCCTGAGCTTCTTTATTATTTGATTAGGTGATGTAGCTAAGAGATTAGTAGTGTTTAGTTTTCTAGTTGCACTTACGTTTAATTATGTGTATCGTGTGTGTGGTCTCATTTTATAGGACCACACACACACACAACATGAAATGTTTCTTAAAAATAGTAATTTAGCACACTAAGTGGAACCTATCTAGTCTATCCCACTCAAGAGATATTGAAGTGTAGTAGAGCTTAAGGATGCTAAAGTAAACTTTAATATTTTGTTTTGCATTATTTCTAACAGAACCAGGTTTAAATGATCAGGTAGAATTTGTTTTTTTTACATTATGAAATATTGTTTTTTAAAAACTAGTTTTCACTCTATTTTTACTATCCTTGCTATAGTCGCTATTCATCTTTCTTAGTTTCAACTGCCTACTTAGCATCTAAAACAATTGTATTCTCCTGAAAAGATATAATGTGCCAAGCCTTTATTGTTTTCTCCTACAGCCACTGCAAAGAAGACATAGCTCTTGTCCTGCACTACCAAATGAACAAGTCAGTGTTAATAAAATAAGGCGTGACACTTGTTCAGTGGTGTCAAAATATGGAAGGCTAGAATGCTTTTTGGTGAAACAACTGTATGTATGAGTCACATAAGGAATAAAACAGAAGTAGCCCCAGATATGCTTACAGTTTTTTCTAGGCTGGTTCAAAAAGAAAAAGCTATGGTATAGAGAAATGTGATTTATTTTTTATTTTTATAACGTATTTGCAATCTGTGGATTACAATCATTAGAGACTTCACAAGACAACTAGCTAATTACTTTTTTTTTACCAGTGTTGAATGAAACCAAATGTAAAGAAAAGTGAATCTAGTATTATCCATATAATATGGGGAAGGGATGATCAACCGTAAATAAGAGTGTGCTACCCAATATATGTTACAAAAACAATAAAGGTGTACATAAATATTGTATATTAAAGTACAAGTGAAAATTGTAGCTTATTTCAGATTTTAAAACTATTGCGAAGTTATAACAACTACATCTGTAAGCCAGCCAATACCTTAGTAGTAATAGACAATTAATTTATTACATGCACTTAATATGAGACATATGTCTTATGTGTGTATTATGTATCGATTATTAGTGTATCAGTTTGAGAGAATTACTCAATAATTTATATTGCCCAATAACTCACACTTGAAAAAACACAATGTAGTATATTAAGTATAGCCATTACTAAAGTTTGTTAGCCACTTTATATAATTATATTCATTGATTTTGTGTAAATAACAATTTGTGAATTTTTTCTGTATGCACCTGTCATATTAACAATCTAAACTAACTGGATTATAATGGTAGTCATTTGTTGTAATATGTTGCATTGACAAACCATTGAATTATAGTGATTAACTGCAATTTTGTAACTCCTTCTTGAGCACATTGGCAACAACATTCACATGTACAGAACTAGCATGTACAATTTCGTAAAAAGCTCTGTCACACTTATGCTTGTGTCTATACAACATTTGGAAAGAAAGACATTTTATGCCCACAGAGACTGTTGGTAAGTCAATCACATCACAAGTATGCAATGAAACGACTATCCAGCTAAAATTATCATTTTCTTTACTATTTACCTTGTCCTTTACTTTCTTTAACCCACCAACTAATAGCGAAAGTGAGAAAAAGTGACACCCGCATCAGACCAATTGTCAGAGAGTTCAGACAGTAGAGTGTGTAGCTAGTATAACAACGACTTCAGTAGAGAGCTAATAAGGCTGGAATGCTGTACAGATAGTGGGCGATGCTGAATGCTCAACTTGCATTGACTCATCCCTCCCCCTTCCTCTTATCCAAACACTTCCCCTCTATCTATTCCCAAGTGATTAATAACTAAAAAGCGGGTGGAATAGTGAAGGCAACGCAGGTTTCAATAAGGAAGGCGAAAAGTAGAAAGAGAAAGCAAATAGGGAGACAGTACAATAAAAAGGTAAAAGTTTTGCAAAGCCTAATTCCGCTATCCTGATAGAGAGAAGGAGAGATTGAGAAACAGGGTTAGACAAAGGAGAAGGGACTCCATGACTCAAGTACAAAGAGCTGAAGATAGGAAAGGTGGGGTATAAAAAAAACTGAGATAGTTCAGAAAAAAAAAACGAGCAGGAAAAGAAGCCTTATGCATGTAACCTTAACCAATGGTAGAGAATGATAACAATGGGAGTAAAAATAACTTACACTACTGGCCATTCTTACTTTCCAATATGTCAGGTGCCACCGTGTAGTAAGGTACTTACTAGTAAAGATATAATTTTATGTATTAAAGTTTACTTAGCTCAATGGAGTAAATTAAAACCCATGTTTTTGGATTAGATCTTTACCCACTCTACTCTAAAATTTGGTTCATGATAGCTATCTCTATTGATTTCAAGACCTCTACAGCTTAGTTCAAAGTTTTTTTAACCAAGTAACTTTAAACTATAGGATATTCTTATTACTTCCTTAACTTTAAAAAAAAGTATAAAGAGGCTTTTATGAGTAAGATTGTCCAAAACTTAGAGCAGGAGTCGCTCTCACTTATTTATATACTTCCATTCAAGAGAATATCTTGGAATTACAATATTATTCCTATAATGTGCTGTACCCTATTACATTGCCCATTATCCAGTCCAAGTTAATTAGAAAACATTTACTGTGCTTGTAACTTTTACTAGCACTTACAACTATATTCTTAGAAGCATTGCAAGTATCAGCATTTACATTTTCAACTATAGTACACAATGATGATGTTAACATATCATTTAGCTAGGTAATTCTCAGCTAACTAATTCTGCATTCTCCTCTATATGCCACTTTCCTTGTCCGCATAAAAGGATAGGAGTGAATTAGATTATGCAACATCATACGTTAAAGATAAGAATGATGACCTAGTTTATAACATAATAGTAAAATATTAACTTTTCAACTTGTATCTTAAAATCATTAATATATTCACAAAAGTTAATTGTACACTTTAGACAAATAAAGAAACCACCTACTGTTTGAAGTGTAGCTCCAGAAACAAACTGCCTACTATCCCGAAAGACCAGGTCAGCATTTTCTCTGACCAAGACCAACTAAAGTTATGCAGATGAGTTCAACATCAGACTAGAAAGATAGATACTCTGCAGTCATTGCAGGTCTAGCTGGTGAAAGCCACCTCCACTCGGTGACCACACCCGCTGGCTCTTACCGTGATTTAAGCTCCGGTTGTTCTTCGCAATACCTAGCGGTCCACCAGCTGACGATTTTTCTTCTTTGTAGGTGGTCTCGCAAAGTTACTAGTTAGTTGATTGCAAGGATTACTGAATGTAAAATACAATTTACAACATAACAGATACATATATGTGAGACATGCAGTGGTAATCAATTACATGTGTATATCATTATTTCCATTGGGTAAAGTATGACCTGGCTAGAATTCAGTCTTCTTCTTGTGAAGTCTCTTGTTCAGGGACTTGTTCAGAACCTGAACAACGTCTACTTGATTAGCTATGATTGAAAACATTTTTTTCTTGTAAAGAGTTTGACAACGTTCAAAAGCTAATCACTGAATACTCTGTGTGTTAAACAGCATGTCTGTTTTCATATCCACTCAAGAACATAAGATTAGTCTTAAAATTCCCTGAACTATGGCAACAATGTATCATGATTTGGTAAAGGGTTGATCTACACAACACATTGTTAATGAAGACTAATATTTATGTATTGTCCACCGCCAGAGCTTATTCAGTATGATAGCTTACAACTGACTTTCCCAATAGTACACATTGTGTTAGGTTTGGTTGAATGTTACAAGTTTTGTAAACAATACTGCTTCCCAAAGTTTACTTGAATGTGGAGATTACTCCACATATGCAAATATATCAGGATTAATGATAGATAAAGTTTAACTATGGATATATTGTACTATTTCTATATTGAAAAATTTAATTATTATATATTATAGTGAGGTCACTAATTTATCTTACAATAATTCATTTTCATAGTTACTCTTAGTCAATTCGTTTTATTATAACTCTTGTTATTTCATTTATATGAGTTGAGTGATTGACCATCCAATGTTAGACATGCAGGTGGCTAGCAGGACTTCAATTTCATTACAGACTTAAACATTATTATGTAATATACTAGTGAAGTGAACCTAAAATCCCCAATTTTATACCAACACTAACGTTAATGCTGGGATTATGGCACACAGAATGATCCAAAAACAGTGAGTCAATTGTCCATAATGATGTTTGAAATCTAACAACATGTTTATCTAAGTTTGTTTGTATAAAGAAAGCCAAACTTTATATGTGAGTGTTCCCTTCTCTAAAAAGTTGTGTATGCAGTGTTCACATCATACTGAAAGTTTTTTTTATTGATAGAAGACTGCTGGGTCAGTTAAAATAATATAGACACAGAAGTATGCTTATGTAACTCAACATACACTAAAAACACTAATATCAAAATAGTTCTTGTCTTTGACATAGATAAAAAAACATTGCATACCTATATATAGCAAATCACAGATATATAGCTATATGTTCTGCCACATATTGTCTCCATCTCCTCACCCATAATTCTTCATTCTCTTATTTTCTTGCTCACAAGTACTTCTTCATCATTTCACACTCCATTTCTTTATCTCCTTATCATTCACAATTTCTTCTTACATGTCCACATTCACTAATTTTCTTCTCCATTTCTTGTTTCTTGACCTCTGTTATCTCATTCAACATTCAACCCTGTTTCATTCTGTTCATTCGTTCTCTTTCTATTTTATACTACTCACACTTCTTCCTTCTTGTTACTCCATGCATTTACTCCTCCATTTTCCTGCAGTATACTAATATAGCATATTAATAATTTACTGCAAAATTGTATAATGCAAACTCACATTATTGTACATTCGTTTATGTTTGATATAACTGACAGCGACCCACTCAAGTTATTAAAGAAACCAAAATTTAACCACTAATATAGTATTTTTTTATCCAGTATTGCAAATATTGCTTTGTATATACTTTCACATCATCTTTAAACACAACTAAAAAATGTTTGAATGTTAATCTACTGCTTGTGCTTGGTTATTAATTAAAAAAAAGCACAAACAGCATCTAAGACTGATAAACTATTTTGGAGAACTTAATTGAATGAGAAACTTATTTAAAGTCATGCTAGTAATCACTGCCTCAATACAGAGCAGGATTGAATATCATTGAATTCTAGCTCAATGCCACATTTATGCCATGAGTACACCCAGCAATTCTCCAAGTAATCTTGCACAATATACTATGGCAATTCCCAGCAAGCCTGTACAGAACATGTACAGGAAAAACTATTGTATAGACTTTCGTGTGTGGATAGCTAGTTACCAAGCATATGTTTTACTTTACTTTCACATAAACATAAACCAATCACTTTTGTGCACATTGACTTGGTGTGGTTATATAGTGTGGCCTCCTTCACCTGAGCTGAGTTAATTTTTTGTCAGTTAGTGCAATTTGCTACTTCATCCCAAATTGACATATACTTGGCTTGACTGGGAAGCCTCCAAAACTTTGAGGGTAGGAAGTTTGGGAGCTCAACTAATGAGGAGCATGACCATGTTAGAACAAGAACTCCATGGTGGCAGAGCGAACCATTACTTTTTCTTCCCAAAAGACCCCAATTAGTTACTCCTGTATAGACTTTTAATCAAAATAAGGTAATACTTTAAACTGATAATTCAATAGTATTTGGTCATCATTTTTAGTTTCAGATAATAATTGCATGTACTTGTATAATTAAGTTCTTATCTTTAATTTCAATTTGCAATAATAAAATTTGTTCTTTTCTGTGCTTACATCGTGTATGCTTGTATTACAAAATATTCACCTTTTTTAAGAAATAATGTTTCAAAATCCCATTTAATGTGTGGTGAGAAAAATGTACTCTAACATAAGATTATAGAAGGAGAGGAATGTAATAATATAATTATAATCTTTCTGATATATTTTACATTTTTATTTAGAATTCTCTTCACCATGACAACAATATTATCATAATGGTGTATTAAGTGTCATATTTACTCCATGAACTGATGACTTCACCTGTAATTGAGAACTATTTGCTCCAAGTCAATATTACCTACTACCAATTAGCTACTTTTTTTATAGTCCAATGATAATTGACATTATACTTTGGTGTATGTAATCATTGTAATTAATTACAATTACCAATTACAATTCTAACAATACTGATTTATACTACCATTGGAGTTTAAAAATACATTATTATGAAGCATTGCTGAAAGAATGTATTTAATTGTTACAGCTTTATGATGTTGCGAAATGAAGCATTTTGAATGTTAGCACTTTGCAACCCGTTACTAAAACTTAAACAACTTGGTTCCAATTATATCACAGACCGATATTTATCTACACAATAATGTATAGGTTTCACCACGACGTGGAGGTTGGTATAGGCCCTAGGATAGTGTAAATTCAGTACCGACTGAAAGGAGTGGTGCAACCGACTTATACCATGGCTCTAGGATATAGGAAACATACAAAAATTAATTTTGATTGGATAGCTTACTTATTCACCTCCTAGGAGGTGGGTATGAAATAATATTCACCACGAATTGAGCAATCTGATTGGACAGTTTGAACGTACCATGGTAATAATACACTTCTAGTTTAATCTTCTATTGAGCAATCTGATTGGACAGTTTGAACGTACCATGGAAATAATTACACTTCTAGTTTCATCTTCTATTGAGCAATCTGATTGGACAGTTTGAACGTACCATGGAAATAATTACACTTCTAGTTTCATCTTCTATTGAGCAATCTGATTGGACAGTTTGAACGTACCATGGAAATAATTACACTTCTAGTTTCATCTTCTATTGAGCAATCTGATTGGACAGTTTGAACGTACCATGGAAATAATTACACTTCTAGTTTCATCTTCTATTGAGCAATCTGATTGGACAGTTTGAACGTACCATGGTAATAATTACACTTCTAGTTTCATCTTCTATGGACACAATCATTGAATAGCTTTCATTGAAATAACTAATGTTGTTTTGGCTAAACATTCACGTTTTAGTTTTAGTAAATATAGTTTTTCTACAAAAAAAAATTCACGATTAATTTTAGATTAGTTTTTCACTAGCAAGGATTTAGTTTTGTTTTTTAATGTACTAATTTCAATTCTAGTTTTTTAGTTTTATTTTTTCAAATTCACTAACTTCTGCTATAGTTTTATTTTTTTAGAATTAATTTTTTTTTAATTCAAGTCATCAATATTGAATAATTTTTGCTTTTCAAATGCAGACTCTTCAATCTAGTTTTTGTATTCCACCATTATTGTTAGCTGGTCATTTAGCTCTTTTATTTTTGTTGTTGTTGTTGTTATTTTTTCTTTTCTAATAGGAATGCAATAATTTAGCTTTTGAAATAATTATTATTACACAGTGCTAGTCTCTGCATACTGAACAGATCAAAAATACAGCATGGAGACTGAATGATTTGACATGCACCTGCTAAGTGAGGGGGCTAGCTTTTATATCAGTACAGAAACTGTTACTAAATATAGTGTTCTAAATATAACTAGCTAGGTGACAATGTACTTTGAATTATGGAATGCTGTTGTCAATAAATGTTAACTAGTGTCTTTGTGGATACTGAATGGGTTGTGAAGGTCAGCATTCCACAGGAGCTGCGGGAGGAGCTCGGATAGGTCTGTTAATTAAGAAGTGCCCGGCTGTCAGGTATGCTCCCTCGCTGATGTCGTCAGATTTGAGGGGCATGAGAGGGCGGGAGTTTAAGATGGCTTCTGCTTCCGTCACGATCGTATATAGTTGGTCGTAGCGGAGTGGGTGGGGGGCAACATTCTTTCTGAGAAAACACTTCATGGATTTGACAGCTGCCTCCCAGAGACCTCCAAAGTGTGGAGCTCTAGGAGGGATGTGATGCCATTGGATATCTTGTTCGGTGGCAAAGTGGGAGATAGAGGTGCGGGTAGCTTTGGATTCAATCATGGCCTGGATTTCTCTCATGTTCTCACGGGCCCCAACGAAATTGGTTCCGTTGTCGGAATATATGTGGGCAGGTACTCCTCGTCTCGCTGTGAACCGTCTCAGGGTGGCCATCAAATCGTCCGCAGAGAGACATGCACACAGATCTAAATGAACACACTTGGTGGAGAGACACACAAATATGACAATGTAACATTTCACAAGGACCGGTTTCCTGGTGTGCCCTCTGCGGAGTACAAAGGGTCTGGCAAAGTCCACTCCTGTAACGGTGAATGGAGGAGAGGGTGTAGTCCGAGTGGTAGGTAGAAGTCCCATCTGGAGTAAGAGTGGCCTGGCGTAGGCTCTTTGGCATTGAGGACAGGTCCTGGAGACGTGCTTGAGGAGGTTTCTGAGGCCAGGAATGAGGTAAGAGTGGCCTGAATCAGGTAGTTTTTGAGCTGATGTCCTTTGGGAAGTGGTCGCACTTGCCGAATGAGAGAGAAGACATCGGCAAAGGTTTCATGTTGAGACATAAAGAGAATCTTCTGCTTGGCTCGGATGACTTCAGAAGATTGGATAGTTGGAAGGAGGAGACGTTCCTCTCGATTGGGTTGGGAGTTAGAAGAGAAACGAAGCCACGCTATAACGTGGCAGAGATGATGGAAGGATGAGTATCGCTTCCATAGGTTTCTGAGGAAATCAGTGTCCTGTCTGTCACGTACGCATGCGACTGAAAGACAGGGCATGGGTGGGAGTTTGGGAGGCTTTTCCCGGAGGAATCAGACAGGCCATTGATCAGGCGGAAGTGAGAGCCAGGATGGGCCCTACCACCAGAGTTGGGATGAGACGAGGTCCTTGGCAGGAATGTAAAATGTAATGGGAACTCTCAACAAGGAGAAACTGAATGAGAAAGTATGCATGGTAATTACACCTGCTGCAATCTGGTGGCAGCTTACCCAAATACTGCTGCAAAGCCTTTTAAGTGAGGAGCTGACTTTTTTCAGCCTTAGGCAAGAACAGAAATTTCCCACAAAATTGGTGGCAGCGGTGGGATACAAAGAACAATAATCTAACAAAACCAGTGAAGAAGAAGCAGAAGAAAACTACATTAATGCAGAACAGACCAGCAAAATGAAAGAAGAAAGAAGTACAAGTTAACAGAGGAGGAGAATTAAAACAGTTCCAGTTAGTTGGAGAGAAGCTCTTTTACCTGTAACTCCTCCAGTATACCAGCTGCTATCCAGAGACAGAGCACAGCTTATAATTTGAGAAGAAATCCCAAGAAAAGAAAGGAGTCACAGTTTTTCAAGCTATTGGAATTAAGTTATAGTGATACTGAGGAATTTGCTGAAACATTGACAGTTCCCTTGGCAGAGAGAGTCACTGAAACTGAAACATTTATTGAAAGTGAAAGAATAGAAAATTCTTCCACAATAGAAACTTCAAAAAGTAGTACAATTACCAACATTACTACAGAAGTCAGCAGGGAAATCTCTGAAGAAGAAATAGTCCCTGAAACGGTTGAACTCAACACTGAGTGTGAAACTTCTACAGAAGTAACTATAAAAAAGGAAACAAGAATGGCAACTGGAATGTCAAGTCTGGAGGCCACCATGGCCAAATTATTAGCAACAATGTTAGAAAATCAAGCAAGACAAGAAGAAAGGGAGATAAAGGAAAAAGAAGAAAGGAAAAAGGAACAAGAAGAACAGAGACAGAAACAAGAAGAACAAAGGCAAAGAGAAAAGGAATTGATGGCAATAGAGAAAAAGAAATTAGAACTTGAACAATCTAAATTAGAAGCTGAAAAGGAAAGAATGGAAGCCGATGAAAGAAGGAGTAGAGAGGAAAGAAGATTAAGGAAGTTGGATGATGAAAGGATAGAGAAATTTTCTGGATTCAGCAGTTACAAAACAGGAAATGATCTGACACCATGCAAAAAATATGTTATACTTATGTGAAACCACGTATGTATAACAAAGTTATACTAGTAGTATACATACCCTATGTAATCTTGATGTTTACTTGTGGAGTATAACAGAAGTATACTCCACTTTAGACAGCCAAATGTTTTAACCTGGTGTGTATACTAAATGATACTCAAGTTCAATGTTTTAACCTGGTGTGTATACTAAATGATGCTCAAGTCCAATATTTTCCCCTGACGTGTATAGCAACTAGATGATGCTGTTCATTATCACTTTGTTTTAATTAATTCATTAAGTACTGAGAGTGTTCCTGTTAGCTCTCTGCTAACTTTAAATAGCTTAATTATAATAATGTAAGATATTCCAATGCAAATACTAGTATCTTTTGAGATTACCATACACAAGAAGAGACTTAAAAAGCTTTATGAACCTGAACTTTAATATAATGTTTGTTGCTTACTATTTGCTTTACCAAGCAAAGTGTACAAACACAGTACACTAAGTAACACCTGAGGTATACTAGGCATCTACTGGAGTTTACTGAAGTGGTAAGTTCACAGATAGTATATCACTACTATTTGGAGTTTATAAATGTAAAATGCAGGATGTAGCTATACACTGTCATGTATATGGCTATATATAATACATACATTTGTTTGTTTATTTTCGTTCTCATTTATTTATTCTCATTCATTCATTCTCATTTAATCCTTTATTTAATTGCTTCACAGCTTATGCATGGCGCATTAAATAAATTAAACAAGCAATTTTTTCAAGTATATAAATCAAAACTCAGAATGTAGTTCGATACACAGATAATAAGCATTATAACAATAATAGTAATAATAATAATAATAACAATAATATAATAATGTCAATTAAAAGGCAATGGGTGAGTTGGCACAACTAAAAACGGCTAGTAGTCATGGTTCAGAGACACGCATCTGTCTAGTGCCATAAGAAGGGCAAGAATTGATGGGCCTGTGTCTCCCGAGCACTCAACTTCATTAAAATTGACATACCTGTAACAATAATAAATAATTTGGTTGATCACATAAAAAAAGGACCGCCACACTGATAGCAAGCTATAGCTATTCCTTTTTTTTTTTTTTACTTTTTTGAAATTTTCCCAATGAGTTAGCCAGAGGATAAACTTGTGACCCAGCTATGAAGTTTAACTGAACAGATTACTTCTCATCTATTTGAAGGTTTATTTTCAACTACACAGTAACTTCGTACCCCGAAAACCCTTTACCATTAGAGTAATAGAGTAAAAACCCTTTACCATAAGAGTATTAGTAAAGACTGGAAATGGTCGTCCAAATCATTGTCAAAGGTTGCATGCTGTAATGATTAGTTGGGGAAAGACCTTTTACCAATCCTGATATGCTACCCGCGGGGATCAGGGATGGTAAAGGGTTCGGCTCCGCCAGATTGTTATACCAATGTGTTATGGACTGGACTAGAGTGGAAACTTGCGCTATGGTGTACACGGGCTTCAAGTCTAGGTGAGTAGTTTCGTGGCCTGAAAGCTGAATTCTCTTTTGCCAGATATACTGTAAATCTCTGAATTTGCTGTCTGTAGTCACTATAGGTGTCATTTTAATTTTAGCTACACAGCAAACATCATAAAACTAATTTTTTAGTTCTTGTGTGAGAAGATGTAGATGCATGTTGGAGTTGGAATGTTAACAGCCTAAATTTCATAGGCTCCAACTGTCCCAGAATCTGCAGGACAGACTTGAATTTTTACCCTAGTCCTACATAGGTCCTCATTTATAAAGTATGATATTGCTCACCTTCACTACTAAGAGCAAGTAAACAACGGCATGATTATTTTTTTCATCTGGTATAAGGTCACATTCAATCTATGGTTTCATTTTGTCCTGGTCACATTCCATCTACGGTTTCATTTTGTCCTGCAAAAAAATTACAGATCAACATCCAAGTTTGAAGCAGGCCACCAATATTTCATTGATTTTCAATTCTAAGCAATACAATGGCTACAGCAACGGCATTATCACTGCTGCAGTAATCTTCTCAATACAGAAAATTCACTATACCAGTTTTAGCAACAACCAGATTGCTACAAGAAAGTATTTGCACAGCTAGAAATTTGCATGTAATAATTTAGAAAAAAAAACAGGGTGGGTGGGGACGAGGGGAATTGATTTGTTATGATTTTTTTTCTTTTTCAAATTGTATGTATCTCTTTGGCCATGGCAGTGAATTATTCAGTACTCATCAACAAACTCTGTGCTCAAAGGTGCTACCATTATAAATCACAGCTACAGTAAAAGCTTAAGCATTAGAATTAACTTTTGTCTATGGTGTCATTCTAATTAATGCTTTCTGGAATACCATTGTGACAATGATTTGTTGTGTTTTAACTGAAAATCAGAATCAGTGCGTGACTTAACATTTGTTTTTTTTTGTTTTTTTGGTTGATGTGGTGGCGAGGATAGTAACTTTCAGTGTAACAGTGTGCAATGTATCTTTTGCCAGGTAAAGGGTTCGGCTCTGCCAGACTGTTATACCAATGTGTTATAGGACTGAACTAGAGTGGAAGCTTGCGCTATGGTCATGTACGCGGGTTTCAAAGTCTAGGTAAGTGTCCTGAAAACTGAATTCTCTTTTGCCAGATACACCGTAAATCTCTGAACTTGCTGTCAGTAGTAACTAAAGGTGTCATTTTTAATTTACACAGCAAACATAATAAAACTGTGTGTAAGTCGTGTTTCTTGTCCTCAAATTTTATCCTATAAGAATGAATGATGCTAAGCAAATGTTACCTGAGTTATAATAAAGTCAGTGTTTGAAGACAGTGGATTCCCAGTTGTTATTTTTTTCTTTGCACACTCAAAACTTTTATTTCTTTGTGAGAAAATGTAGATGCATGTTGGAATGTTAACAGCCTAAATTTCATAGGCTCCAACTGTCCCAGAATCTGCGGGACAGACTCGAATTTTTACCTTTGTCCTAGGTCCTCATTTATAAAGTACGACTTTGCCAGCATTAATGCCTATCTAGGCAACTGGGTATTTTCAGGCACTTTTGATGACCATTACAAATTCTTGAATAGCATGGCACCATTACAAGTAGTGTGGCTGTCCATGTCTTACAAGTCACTATAAGTCTTAAACGAAGAAGTCGCATATTATGGCGGTGTAGCTGGGGACATGTTTCGCTATAAGTGAAAAATGGCTGACACGCCCCCTTGTGTTAAAATATAGGTGTGGCCATTGCCGTACCTGTTCCGACTCCCCTGTGATATGTGACTCGAGTAACTTGCCGTCATTTGGCTAATATTATAGTCCTGTAATCACTATGAGTGCATACATATTACACCCTGAGTATACTTGTCTCTGCCCACTTTTATCTTATAATACCATGCACTGTATCCATGTGTGTCCGTGCGATGCGTACTCTATAACCAATTGAACATGTCGATCTTTACTGGCATTCACAACCTGTTGGTACTCATTCCTATTGTAGTATTATGATTTAGTACAATACATTCTAGTAAAGATGTAATTTGCAATAGATTATAAGTAATTACACTACTGGCTATTCAATTCCATTTAGTGCACACTATGTGCACTTGAAGTTATATAGAGTGAAACTTATAGTTTAAAAATTTGGACTTTTATCACTAATTTCTTTACACATTCAGAATATATTTTGAAATTGTGTGTACATATACACGCACACACACATCTGCACATACATGTGTGATGAGTATACTGTCAACGTTGTATACCCATTTTGTGCTGTAATGGGCTTCCTGTATCACCTAGGTGAATAATGATTTGGTGTAAGAAGATAGGAGTGGTTTGAGCATGTAGGTGATGAAGTGTGTGTGCATGTGTTCTATAGTGTTCATGTGGTGCACAAAAGTATCATTTCCTCCTCCATCGTACAACTTATATTTATTGGATTAGCCACACCCATTACATAAGTACATATAATCAGGGCTTCATACAGAGTTAGGGGCGCCCTGGGATCTCCCCCAGGTTGAGTTTCCCCCTCCCTCCCCCCCCCCTCCTCCCTTTCCTCCCAGGTTGAGTTTCCGCCTCTCCCTCCCCCCTCCCCCTAGGTTGAGTTTCCCCCTCTCCCTCCCCCCTCCCCCTAGGTTGAGTTTCCTCCTCTCCCCCCTCCCCCTAAGTTGAGTTTCCCCCTCTTCCTCCCC
>WLWD01004340.1_pt1 | contig 27987 bp, 21 predicted proteins | sample 6712731 | NCBI WGS metagenome assembly WLWD01 (sample SAMN12718690, study PRJNA576275) | sponge metagenome | isolation source: marine sponge | host: Mycale hentscheli | place: New Zealand: South Island, Marlborough, Capsize Point | collected 2014-11-01
GGTTTTAACTCCTACTGCAGTAGCATGTAACTTGTAGATTATTAATGTGTTGTCCAACAGATCACCAGATTAGATTATATCATTATTTCTTTTTTTGACATAAAGTAATCGTTTAACTTTTAAAAATATTGAACCCATACGGGCAGGTTACGTATTTTTTAATTGTCTGAAAACAGAGAATGAGAATTTTTTTGACTTTTAACTTTTAAAAATAGTGAAAGTTTGACCGAGAGTTTACAGGACGCCAAGCGCCCAAATTTTTTTGTTGCATGCAGACTTCAAACATTCTGAATAGAAAGTACGATGCCTATAGAGAATCCCTCAGCATTTTGGAAGAAAATGGATGAAGTTATTCCTTCTGGACGAACTTCTTATAAGCAATGGCTTTACCTATCACAAATACGTTGATCTAAAGGAGTTTGAGTAAGAAACTTGCTTTTATTGGTTTGTTAATTAAGCACTTAGTGATTACGAAAAGTTAAATTGGAAGCATCACAAGATTTATAATTGTTTATTATATGTGTACCAAATTTCATGCTTTTATCATGAAATGAATGATTAGTTTCATATTGCTTACATACGGTGCTTGTGGGCTTTTGTGGGTCGCCGCTCGCACTAGACTCAGAGGAGATTCACTTTACTCATGGACTCGAGGAGGGCGCAAGGTATGCTGCCACCAGAGTTCTTCCCCAGCCCCAACAATTGACTGAATAGAGTTTTAAATCTATGTCTAAAAAGTGTAAGGCACGAGGTAGGACTAAACTTAAAATGATGCACAATGCTTATTTAGAGAATTGGGAACACGCCCACAATATGACACACGATGAAGTGACTTCCTGCACTACAGCATTTTGTTCTCACTGCAGCGCAGGCGCGAACAACACATGACTCTATGAACAAACAATCAACACTTAATCAACAAAACAAGTGATTGCACAAACAACGGATGTATGGAAACATGTTTACAACATAAGATAATACAGCAATAAAATATAGCAATAACATAAAAGTTCTAAGTTCACTTGAGCGATGAGGTGGGACAGATGCCACACCTCTCTTATGCCCGACCCACAGTGCTCCATTAATTATTTAAATGCAAAAACTATCTCTCTAGAGCCTGTAAGAAAATAGTTAGCATACTTATTAGTTGAACAAATTTGTATATTCCAAAGGTGTGGCTTACAGTTAGAACGTTTAAAAGGAAAATAATGCAGTTGGCCGGAACTCTTGCATTTTGCAATATTGATTTAACCCTCTTTTAATGGAACTTAATTCATAACTGTTTATGACAACTCCTTTTTTTTTTTTTAATATAATGTTGCAGCCTGGAGTGAATGAAAAGAATATATTCATTTCTGTAGGAATTGTCATTGCCTTATGTATTTTGGGTAAGTGTTTTTGTATTTTTTATTATATTGGAGCGTTGTGATTTATTGATTTTCATTAATAGGAATTCTTGTGGTTGTCTCCATGTTTGTGATTTACAAATGTATAAAGTAAGTTCCTATTGTTATGTTTTAGTAGAATTGTAGGACTAGTAATCCAAACCTTCAATGCTTGTATTTTTATTGAACCATTTGAACCATTTCAACATTCTTAAATTGTGTTCGATACCGTCACAAAATATTATGTTCAAATTTACTGTTGACCGCAATATTTTTCTACTTTGATAATTTTTTTTGATCAAGTACTGCTAATTCCTGTAAGTATAGATATCAGTTTAGTATAGTGGAATGTTATTTAAGTTAGTCAGGGCAAAATAACTACAGTAGGAGTCAAAAAAAAGTATCAAATTCCGTTCCGTAGTACGGCCGTAAAACGATAGTTTTTAAACCACGTTTTGACTCAACGGCCGACACCGTTTACTAAAACGGTAACAAATGGTGAAGCATTTCCATCGATTCACAGATATTTTCTAGCTAGAAACTCTTCTATAGCTATATCAGTAAGCTAGGGCCTTGTATCAACCATTAAACGCTACGGGGATAGTGCAAAAAAAGCTCGTATAAATTTTTAACTTGCTTCAATAAAGCTGCAGACTGAAGTTCCGACGGGCACAGAACTTTAACGAGGTCCGCACTTCATAGATCTTCTGTTAGCTACTGATGGACCTCCAGTAGTAAAAAATCTAATCCCGAGAAGGCCCTAACATTGAGAAAACGTCGATACTGTGCGGTGGTCGAACTAACAATTTCTGCGAGACAACTTCGAATAGGGCGGCTTCAATTTTTTAAACCCGAAAAGCTCCGCCTCTGGAGCCTGTAAACAAAAAATCGGAACATTTCATTGGATAAATGATTTTTTATATTTCTTTGAGCGAGACATACGGTGAACGAGAGAGATTATAACGATAATGCGGTCGAACGGAACGGACATTTTTCAACAAACTGCATACCGTTTTTTCCCCCGTTTTTTAATAGCACTTATTCATTACTATTTTTCACTTAAATTAATTTACGGTCGAGGGGGTTGCTCGTTAATTGGAGAACTTTTAAGATGGTTCATTTTTGTTGTGTGCCTGCTTGTTCAAGCAATTCCAACCGGGAGAAAAATCTATCTTATTTTAGCCTGCCCCTGAAAAAAAAAAGTTTTGTTGAAGCAATGTATTCACGCCATCGGGAGAAAAAATTTGCCAGTTAATAGTCACACCAGGATTTGCAGCAGGCACTTCGTTGGCGCAAATAAGCGACAAAAAAGACCAGATGAGGTTCCTTCGATTCTGCTACCTCGATCTTCTGTAGTTAAGCCAACGAGAAAGCCTCCAAAAGAGCGCATCTTATCTAAATTTCTGTACCATTAGTTGAAGAGTCTGCAACTAAAGAAACTGAAGTGCAAACTGAGGCCAGGTTGAAATGATTCTCGAGACAGTAGACTGTGAAATTTCAAAACGATAAGCTAAATCTTGCTCCATAAGCCCTAGGCGTAACCGAACTAAAAACTAGAAAAAATTCATCTTTAGGAGTAAGAGTTCTTGACCTGCAATGCTTTCTTGAGTCACCTTCAACCAACTGCTTATTAGAGTCATACACAAGAGAATTCACTGCTGGCCCAAGAAACTGATAACAAGCTAATAGGGTTGCATAATTAGGAAAACCAGTATAAAAACAAATTTTGGACTCATCACTTTTCATATTGGCTAAGCAAAACCTTCTTTTTTCAATCTTTGATTGTAGCAAACCAACTTCCTTTTTAAGAATTTCAAGATCAGCATTGTTGCTACACCCTGTACAACTGGATTAATTTTCTCTATTTGAAGTTTAAAGAAATTCCTATGTGGCCGCCTAGAGACCTGGTTCGTGCTAACATGCCTAAACAGTTTGAAGAGAAATATCCAACAACCAGAGTGATCATTGATGCTACTGAGATATTTATTACACAGCCTCGTTTGCCTGAGCTTCAGCAAATGACATTCTCAAACTATAAAAATCACAATACTTTCAAAGTTTTAGTGGGCATTTCACCAAGTGGTGACATTACTTTTGTGTCTAAACTTTTTCCAGGATCAATATCAGACAAAGAGTTGACAAAACGAAGTGGATTACTTGATTTACTAGAAATAGGGGATTCTGTAATGGCTGATCGTGGCTTTGACATTGAAGAAGAATTAATTATTTGAGGAGTTCGACTTAATATTCCACCATTTTTAAGAGGAAAGAGTCAGTTTGAAGAAGATGAACTTATCAGTTCCAAAAGGATTGCTTCACTTCGTATACACGTGGAGAGAGCAATGGAAAGGATAAAAAATTTTCATATTTTTGATAGAATACTACTTGCTAGCTTGACTGATATTGCAGACAGACTTTTTTTTGTTTGTTGTAGTTTGTCAAATTTTCACCCACCTCTATGTCAATAAAACTTGTACTGTACACAGTGTTCATGTCTTATTATTACCAAAAGTTTGGATTTACAATACATTTCATCATGACAATAAAATCAATGCTTAACAATAAAGTTAATGACATTCTATATTTGAAATGAGTTGAAGCTCTTATGTTCACAAATAATAGGCTGGTTTATTAGTAGGATATATCAATTCTTGTAACATATGGTCTATAAAATAACAGTCAAGTTGAACTGCTTCATTTTCCTGCCATTGCTTGTCAGGAAATATACGTTCTATGAGAACACCCTTCAATGTATAAATGCAGAAGTCACAAAAAGCAGCTTTGCTTCCACACACATATAGCTGTAGCTGAACTTGATGATAGTATGAATGACTACATTTCAAGCGCAATTTACCATCAGTAAAATCACAATAAAAGGATGGATCTTCACATGCTTCACTAGGGCTTACATCAGCTTTAGAGTATGGGCACTTAAATTCAGCAATGCCATCAGGAAATTCACAAGAAGGATCATGCACCCAAGCATCAGGAGATGCACCAAGCCATCCTTTATCTGAGTGAACAACAAAACCACTTCTTCTTGTGCTCAAGCCAGTATGTCCATTTGCATTCATATACTTTGTATACTCTCCACAAGCTTTTGATTCATGCGTCTTTCCCCAATAAATTGCTTTTGGTAAGTATATTAAAGGTTTTGGATACAAAGAAAACTGCAGTAGTGAAACACTCTGCTTTTTTGTATCAAAATACGACCACACTTGGACCCTGTAATGCGGTTTCTTCGTACTTCAAACCACAATGGATCTTTTGATTGATACCTAGTCTTCCTTTCCAATTCTTCTCTTTGTGCCTCTGTCAATGTTAATTTTTCAATTATTTCTTCACCTTTTTTTCGTTTTTCTTCTTCTGTGTATGGACAAGGTGTAAAAGATGTTGCCGTATGAGAATCATTCATTGATGTTTCAGGTGGTTTATCTTCAACTGTCAAAGTAGTATAACAGTGATCTGATTTAATTTTGTCAACAGCTGGAATAAGGATATTAGTTAAGGCACATTTTTGGGGCAAGTTAATCAAATCACATCGGAGTTTCTCTAATGCAGCAGAACTTTCCTGCCTTAATGACAATGGCCTAGGATCATATTTCGTTTTTCTGGATGGTTTTGTTAACTCTCTTCTTCTGCAACCTAATTCATCTACAGGAATTGGGTTTACTCTTTTAGCTCTAGGTTGATTCCATTTTTGTAGAACATCTGTACATGTCTGGGACAATGAGTGCTCAAATACCTTGCAAAATTCAGAAAGACCATATGTTAGAGCAGCGATATGCTTACAGCTACCTCTAGGACCCTTACCCGCTGGGCATCCACAAGCTGCATAAATTGTATCACTACAATCTGCTTCAAGGCCAATACAAACATTATAGACTCAATCTTTTCTCATTTCAGGTAGACACTGGCTTTTAATATATATATTATTCTTAGATACAATATATTGAATAGATTGAATATGTCCACACCGAAACAGATATTCAGCTGATTTATTTATTGCTTTAAAATCGCCAGCAGGTAATCCATCAGTGACTGACTGACTAATAAAGTATGACACGATATTGCTATTATTAAAATTTAGCTTGAATGTACCATTAATACTCTTAATATCTTTCCAACCTTCTTTTGGGATATCTTGAACAAATGAATGTTTTTCTGTGGCGACTGTAGATGAAGAACTGCATGGCAACTCCTGATCCAAACCCTCCTTGATATATGCATTCACTCTATTTAGCATAAAAGCATATGTAAAATCATACCTAAAATATAGCATGTGGCTACTCTATTATAGTAGTATTTATCTATAGATGTAACTACTAATTATAATTGATTTGCAGCTATATTAGTTAAGGTATAGCTACAGCTCCAGGATACACTTTCTTACCTTTCCACAAGATCGGCCTTTTTTCCCTTAGTAGACTTCTTGCGCTCTTGAAGCCACAGCTTGAGCTCAGCTACTTTGAGTTCTGCGGGTTTCCTGCCATTCAAAGTTATGGTTACACACACTGGAGTCGCCATACCCACACAGTTGTACGGCTTCCCTTAACTCGTAGCTATATTAACTCCTTCAAATAACGCCCAACCCCCTGGACCGGAAATTTATTTATTCGATCTAAAAGTAATGAATACGTGCTATTGTGCGACGGCCGTTCTACAGAACGGAATTCGAAAATTTTTTGACTCCTACTGTATATTGAAAGTTTCCAGTGATTATTTCAGTAAAAAGTCTGAAGTACTAAAAATTGGTGAAGTTCATAAATAGTGATCATAATCTTGTTAACAGTATCTGAAACTATAACTCTAAAAATGTATATTTAAATACCAACAAAGTATATCAACAATAACAAGAACAATATCTGTTAAAAAACGTTTGTATATGCATGAATGCCAGCATAGACTATACGATGTTTTTCAAGCCATGTGAACATGTTTAACTACAATATAGCTGCAGATCGAAGTTCCGACGGGCACAGAGCTCAAACGAGGTCCGCACTTCGTAGTCTGTTAACTACTGATGAACCTCCAGCAGTAAAAAATCTAAGCCCGAGAAGGCCCTAACACGATACTGTGCGGTGGTCGAACTAACAATTCTCTGCGAGACAGCTCCAAATAGGACGGCTTAAAATTTTTAACCCGAAAAGCTCTGCCTCAGGAGCCTGTAAACAAAAAAATTGGAATGTTTTATTGGATAAACGATTTTTTATATGCTTTGAGCGAGACATATAGTGAACGAGAAGATTAAAACGGTAACGCTGTTGAACAGAATGGCCGTTTTTTTTCCAAACGGCATACCGTTCCCCCCCCTTTTTTTAACCGTAGCGACAGCCATTCTATGGAATGGAATTCGGAACTTCACTGTAAAAATGGAAAGTTTGGAGAACTTAGTTTTGGTGTTAAATAGGAGGCGCTGCCTGAACACCCCAGTTGAAAGCCTTATATTGCCTCCATAGTTAATCATTACAAGAAGATATTTTAAATGAAAAACTAGAGGATATAAGCTATCAAATGTACTTGCTCATGGGATATATAATGTATTTATGTGTAAGTTATGAGGGCTCAAAGTGGGGTGTTCAGACAGCGCCTCCAGCAATTGTGGTAGTGACAAGATAAGGTGAAGTCATTACTTATGTAATACTTTCCTTACCTTGTAAGAACCTAAAAGGAAATCAATCAAGATTTGCTAGCCACAAGATGCAGTTGCATACTGAACATAAGTAGTTGTTACTGTTACGATCATGTTTAATGCTAAGAAACAGAATTTACATTTTTTTCCTTGTGGGATGGTATTATGTGTCATTCCTACCCACACCCTAGATGAAGGAAATTAAAATGCCATGCTATTATGATTGCAAAATTAAAAGAATTGTGCTTGCATTAAGTTGTAAATGTAGTACCTTTGCAGAAGAGAGAGAAGTAATATTATCACTAAATGTTACTTGTTGGATTGTGCATGTTCTTGTGATTATAAGTTTCACAGTCTATAAATGTGTATATTTGTATATTAGTTAGATGCATTGGTTTTATTTTGTATCACAACATTGTCTGCATATGAGTAATATGATTTCCAGGAAGGGAAATAATACAAAGGAGTCCATCAACGTAAGTGGCACTCCATTGAACATACAGGACACAAATATAGACCCAAGCAATGCTGCTAATAGTATGAGTGTGTCCTTATCTGATAAGCGTTCTGTGCCTCAGAGTGAGTTGGCAACATCCTGCTTTGTGTTTACTACACCTTCAAAGGTTTGTGGCTATTAATTTTTTTCTAGTGTCTCTATAATATTTTTTTGCGCATTTAGGAAATGAATGGTCAATCTGGATCTAATACTAATTCTTCTGGCGAAGTAAGAGTTAACCTTAGTTGTATAGAGTAGTGGGGAAAAAATCTTTTAAATTTTGTGGTATATTTGGGATATACTATATTAAATATTTATGCTGGTATTGCATATTGTTACATTACCATGGATCTAAATGTGTGTAGTGGTTGTATTGTTCAGACTGTTGTTCCTGTGTATAAGAATAGTAGCTAAACTTTCTGTTTGTATCTGCTTTATCTTTTTATTTTTGCTGCATTATTAAAGTTCACTAATGTTTATTTTTGCTCTTAGTCGTGACTACTCCTTTATTTTATTGTAAACTGACAGAGCAGATTAATTTTATCATTCAAGTTATTGTGAAAACACATGCCAATGCTTATTTGTATTCTAAAGTTTTAGTAAGCATCAACAATACATTTAGATAGCACAATGGGAACAAATAGCTTTAAGGTGGTATAGTAAATTGTGGTGAAATAATTTATGCTAAAGCTCAAAGAGTTCGAAATGTGACTAGTTACGACTTAGTTTTTATAAAAAAGTTGTTACCATTTTGTTTAATTTAAGCGAACACAATAGAGGGTGATTAACTTGTGAAACACGTAGCAATTGTCTTGAAGAAGTGCTTAGGGATTTTTTATTTTTTTTGCAAATTATAAAAAGATTCAGACACTCCTTATATTTAAGAACTGGTAATTATATATTCGCAGTAAACCACAAAAGCTAGAGAATTTTGTTGCATGTATTTATAGCGCATGATAAAAAAAATTAGTGTTACTAGATTATTAATAAATGTTGTCATAAACAAAACAAAAATAACTGCACCATTTTCCTGAGTACTACAGAATAATTGCTTATTGAATAGTAAGTTTGACTAGCGTTCTCTTTACATTGAAATTATAAATAAATATATATATATTGTTTATTAATATATCCTTGTTATTGTTTAGTTTGACATGACTCAGTCAGAATTGGCATCACAACAGGATCGGACGACTCTAATAGGCAGACACAAGGTAACTTGTATAGTACATATACAGTGCAGGTTTGCATCAGTATTTTGAATGGCATTCTTTTACTGATGACATGGAGGAATTAACTTACATAACTTGTCAATTTAAGTGTCTGTAGTTAGTGAAAAACTGATAAATGTAGACATAATATGTGACCGTCTACGGGAAAATCGGGCACAACGCGGCATGCGTAGACGTCGTAAAAAGATCGATTTAGTTCTTAAAATTGTATTAAATAAGCCTAACGAAGGGAAAGGTTAGGCGATATATAGCGGGAATGGCTAAAGCTACGGCGATAAAACTTGGAGAGCTTAATATCTGCTTGCCGAGGAGTCTGTAAGTGCAAAAAAAAATTTTTTCGTCGGGGCCGCATTGTGCCCGATTTTCCTGTAGACGGTCACATATGTATGATTGCTTTAATTCTATTTTGTCTAATTTATTTATAATAGTATAATTCTGATTGATTACAACATTTTATTTGTATTAATTGTGTTCATGTAGGATTTGTTTGAGTCTTCACCACCAGGAAGCAGAGTATCACGTGCTACAGTAAGTTAAAACTTTTGCATGCTCTAGCAGTTGGTGTATTACTTTTATCAGTACTTACGATAGTGTCTTATACTGTGGCATATAGTCACGGAAAATGTCTTGATCTCACACATATTTTTAGACAAGACTGAATTGGAATTAGTAGTACAATTTTTTGCTCTTGTCATCATTTATATGATATGCGTGTATTACTCAAAACTAACATTTTAACCACTGAATTTTTGGAAGATTGGGATGAATAATTGGGTTTGGTCATCTCACACTTTTTCATTCAATTTGACCCATACCGCACTCTGTGTTGAACAACCAACATGGTTGCCTGAAAGAAGTATTGCAGCAATGTTTTCTAACCCCCCCTTTTCCAGCACTGAATATCTTATTGTATAGCTAGAAGCCTACCCCCTAATAATATATATAGTATTTTGACAGTCTATCAGCTTCAAATATATTACATTCTAAATTTTCTTGCTGATGAGCACAGATCTGCTCTAAAAACCATCTTCTGAGAGCTGATTCTGCTCGATTTATTTGTTTGTAAACCTAGATAATGCTGTGGCTCTTATTGAATTATTGGAGAGGCCTTCAAGTTTATAACATTTAAATGCTGTTATTGTGGATATTGGGTTGGATAGACCAACTTAAGTAAATATTGCTAACGTAGGTGTTTTGAAAGGAATGATGCAACATTTTTTGCCCTTGGTTCCATTAATTCTGGTGTTACGCACCTCGGTTAGCACTTGCACATAAGAACAATTTTCAGACTCCAATTTCACTCCCATAATAGAAACCTTATGGGTAGTGTACTGCTACCAGAGTCTATGGCTAGCAACTGTGCCAGTGAAAGCAGGTAAGTTTATATAAGCATACGCACACAAGACTAGCACAATCTGGACTTTATTACAGACTGGTAAAATCACACCAAAACCACTAGATACAAAGTTAATCACAGTTCTAGCGCACCTATTTAAAGAATAAGTGTTTAACATCAGCGAATGATCTTGAACCACAAATGTTATTAAGTCTTTATTACTTGTAAAAAAACAATTGGCAAGAAAGAGTGAGAATGTTAGATTTATTGACCAGCTCAGTATAAAAATTGCATCATTGGGTAAAAGTCTGCAATAGGGACTAATCCAGTAGATTGTCCCTTTCCTATTGCAAAAAAAAATTGTAATCATTTTGTACTCGCTTGAAAATAAATTACTTTTCCGAAGTATTTTATATAACACTATTAGATATTGTATATGTTTTAATTGAAGATACGTACGCAGTCTAAGTAGCTATATGAGTATGTACATTTGTTGTATAGGTGAATGAGGCTGAAGCTCCGACTCCTCTTTCTAAGAAAACAGTGGGCATATTTCCTACAATTGAGAAGTAATTATCTTATATAATTATTATCCATGTTAATATTGTATATATAGGGTTATAGTACTATTAAAATATCTTCTATAGAGAATAGCGCAGGGTCAGGGCTAGAATTATGGTGATTTGAGATTTTGTTTAGGCTATTATAACTGTTGGTTATATTTTTAGTGATTGGCCACTGATGTATGTGGTAATATTAATGCTACAGTGTGTCCTGTTAAAAATGTAGAATTAGGTTTTTTGTAATGTTTTCTTTGTCTATGGGTACAATTGAGTGGAAGTTTAAACATCTATAATACCATACACATGTTTATTACACATAGTCATTCAAAATTATGTGGTTTTGTTGTTACACCTGTATTATGGCTGTGTGAACTACTGAAGAATGGAAATTTAGGATCCGTTTAAGGGTGGAGACCCATCCGGCCCACGCATTTTCCTTAATTGATGCTGAAAACAACAACAACAACTTTAAGCAATGGTAGCAATTCTTTAACATGCTGAAAATATATTAGGGTGATAAGGTCTCTCTGTACACCAAAATTCAGACCATTGGCATCTTTGTAAGCTGAGTTAGGAGCGATTTACTTCTGGGGACATTTTGTGTTGTTTCTCCGCAACCGTCCAAGCTTTTCTGCTGATTCAAGACTCTACGGCTTCCTCCCATTATGTCCCCGCTTCCTACGTTTAGCTTTTAGCTATAGCAACTTTACTTTTCTAAATATCCGACCACTAAGGTCAACTTTTGCTTCCGGCACGCTATCAAGAAAATCTAAACGTAGGCCTGTTCACCTTACGTCACTGAATTACTGTTCCAAGTTTAGACTGCATCCCGTGACCCCTTATAGCTAAATAATACTTGTCGCAAATTCACCCTCTTTGCAGGCGGCCGCGAAATGTGGCTGGGTCAAAACGAAGTGCGCGTGAAACCATAACGCCCCCCCCCCTCGGCCGGATGTTGCATTTTGCGCCCCGCCCACCAAAGGTGCGCTCCGTTTCAGCTGCTTTTTAGTGAGAAGAATTACCTACGGCTACGGTGCTGTTGAAGAAGCACCCAGCTTGTTAGATTTCGGTACTAAGCTGGGAGCGGGTCCTGCAGTGAATTTATACAGTACCCCGTAAGCTTCTCAACTAACTCTTGAACTGCTTCCTGCGGAGCTGGAGAAACTTCAGTGGAACTCACAACTGGATGAGAAGAGACAGGAGGAGAAGTGTGGTCATCATGTGACTCGGTAGTGAGATCATTTAGAACTTGAGATGGACTAAAAAATGCATGATTATAGTTTGCTGTTGAAGCTGGTTTTGTAACAACAACCTGGTCAAATCTAACCCACGAGTAGGCTACTGAGGTTAGGGACTCTCGAGATTTTTGCCCCGCTACGCGCGCTAATATATCAAGCAGTGGTTATGTTTGCGAGATGCGTGCGGAGCCAGGTGAGGGTGGTAGATTTTCGTGGTTGATAGCACTTAACACTCACAGCCTTACTAACGGTTGCTATGGGTCTCCTCCCTTAATTCCAGAACATTATGCTACCGTATTTGTTCTGACAGAACATCAGAATGAATTTGCTGTCATAACCGTCACACTTGGTGAGCCTGAAAAACTTGCGGAATAGGCCACGGTTGCTAGGTGTATTAAACTTCTGCTTCACCCCCTCCCCAAGTTATGTAATTTCTGCAGGCCAGCAAGTAATATTACTAGGACAAAGAACCTATTAAGAATAAAGACTGGAAGTCTCACCAGAATACTGCATGGCTACAACTGAAGATTAGAAGCCGATGTTTTTGTGTATCAATTTGTTACCATTGCGTGTATGACATACAATGAGTTTTTGTTGAATTTTAATTTAATTTTCTATTTACTCACCTTACCACGTTAACTATTGCCGATTATTTCTGTAAAATTCCGTACATGAAAAATATCTCATTGTTAATTCGTTGACCCTTTGTGGCCCTAAGCCTTGGCAAAGTTTGAACCATAGCTATTTGTCCATTCCTGAGCAGTACACCAGAGTTGACTTTGGATCTTTTACTTTTGTGTTTTAGTGAAGTTGACTCCATTCCGCATCAACTGTGTGGGCCCTTCCCTCCGCAGACGTAAGGCGCACAACTATGGGGAAAGCTTAATGATCGCTGCCACCAGAGTGAATGGCTTCCAAGCGCTGCCGCAGCAACCGTCAAGGTAAATCGTATTTTTGAGATTATCCAGACACTGACTTTCCAACAATATGGGGGTGGCTTTTATATGAGTAATAAACTCCGCCCATAAAACTCAACAGAAAAACAACTCGTGACTACTCGACACATACAACAGAATTCCACAAGTCAATCAACACACGAGGTTCCACAACTCCACAAAACATGACCATAAAAGGAAACATACACAAGCAGTCTCTTGACATGCGCACACAATGCATTACAGTTCATACACACACACATAACACTGTCTCTTTGACTCTCTGTATTTCGTCATGTGGCCCCCCCCCCCCTACGCAAAAGACGGGTGACGTCTCCATTGCAACATCAGATCCTTCATGACATCTGCTTAACTCATCTGCGACTCCGTTCTCCTTGCCACACCTATACACAATCTCGAAATCCAATTCAGAAAGCTTCAATGCCCAATTGTACAATCTCCCTATTCTCTTGTCTTGCCGTACGAAGAGAGACCAACCCTCTATGATCAGTTATCACCACGAATCTCCTCCCATACAGATAATACCCGAAATGCTTGATGGCCTCATACATCGCCAACCCCTCCAATTTCTGCGCACTGTAACATGTTTAACTACAATATAGCTGCAGATCGAAGTTGCTCTCAACAAGAAGGCAATTGGTAGAACATCCTCTTCTCTCTTGACCGATAGTACTGCTCCTACCCCCGTGCTACTGGCATCACACTCCAAAATAAACAAATCGTTGACACGTGGTACACAGAAACATACTGAATGACATAACGAAACACATAACTCACGGAAAGCCTCCAACATCAGGCCAGTCCACTCCAAATTTCCAGTCAGGTTCTAGACGTGTGAGGCGTCAGAATGGACGACCACCGGTGAAAGCCCGCGACAAACCTCCGGTAAAACCCCACCAGTCCCAGAAAGGCACGCAACTGCTTCCGGGTTCTAGGGAGCGGGTTCTCCCGTATAGCCAGTACCCTCGCATCCAGAACACTCACAACTCCACCCCCGATCTAATGCCCCAAAATTTCCAACTTCCGCTTCCCAAAGCTACACTTAGCAGCCTTACAAGTTAGCCCAGCCTCCATCAGCACTCCGAACAACTCCCTCAAATGCTTCAAATGCACCTCCCAGCACTTCGAAACCACCAAAATGTCATCAATGTAAACCCTCGCAAACTCCGAACAACTAACTAACATTTCATCCATTAAACGTTGAAACACAGAAGGTGCGTTGGTTAAACCAAATGGCATCCTTCTGAAACGAAACTTGCCAAAGGGGCACACAAGACTCGTTTAATCCCTATCCTCCTCTTCCACCAACACCTGATGAAAACCCTTAGCTAAATCCACTTTTGACAATACACTACCCTGGCCAACTCTTTCAATCATCTCCTCAAAACTTGGGATATAATACGGCTCCTTCACGGTAACATCATTAAGCTTCCGAAAGTCCACACACAGCCTAATCCCTCCATCCGCCTTTTTCACAGGTACCAAGAACGACGCCCAACTACTCGAACACCTCTCATCTTTCATTGCTAACTTTGTACACTTTAAACCACCGATCTCAAAGGTCACTATATTGTGCTCTGGTACACACTAGTTTTCCCCAACACACCTGAAATGTGCATCTCGCCACAATTCACAGCATCACTTCCCACTAAGGACCTTGGTACCATACCTACCTCAGCCCCTGAATCCACTAATATCCTTCCCCTCACACCATTCACCAAGCCCCATGCAACATTACCCTTCTTCTTCGCTCCCACAACAAAATACTCTACCAAATACTGGTTCTTTCTTAACCACACCTCCCACTTTCCGGTTTGGACAGTCCACACTCCTGTGCCCACTCTTGCCACAGTTGAAACAAGTTGTTGCCTCTGTTGAGTGTGCAGTTCTGCTGTATAGTAAAGGTAGCCGCCACCAGTTCTCTTTTCAGTCTATCACTGTATCTCATATACTAGGACTTCACTGAACCCGTACCAGTTCACACAGAAGAGTTATAAATGAGTGTTCAGATGTCAGACTGGAAAAAGACCTGGAGAACTCAGAGGGTCATGCCTATATAGGCTAAGCCTCTGAGATCACAACACTAGGCCCACCCCCACTAGTCCTATTCCCACCATTGGAATTGGCCATCTTACATTCAGTCGACATGTGTCCCTTCTCCCCACAGTTGAAACAGGTGACGTAACTATTCAATTTGCCTCGGATCATACGCACCACTACTTTCACTACCACGATACCCTCTACTGCTCTCTCCTATACCAGAGCTAATCCACGCTTTATAAAAATTGCCCTTCTGCCAACCATGTTCCCACGTTTCTCTCAACTCCTCCATCCTTGTAATTTTCCTATTCTCTAGGAATACCTTCCCACCTAGTGAAATCACCTTACGGGTCATGGCCATAGCCAACGCGACAACCGCATCTTCCATTGACTCACACCCTTGCATCACACCCCTACATATCCTCTCTATTACATCTATAGTCTCCCCCGCTGACTTCGCTTTCAGAAACTCCCCCGACAATTCAAACAACTGATGACCATAGGTAAGGGACGTCTCACCCACAGCCTTCAATAACACACTCTTCACAGCTTCATAATCACCTCCATGATCTGTCACACCCGCAATCCTGGTACACAATCGTTCGGGTAATCTTGCACTCCCTCATTATCCTTTCCAATTTCTCAAGATATCCCATCAACTCTACTGACTCCTTATATGTACCCAACACCTTTAACTTTTCCTGCTGTACTTCTCTTCTCTCTCTGAGCTCCTCTTCTTCCTCCCTCCTACGCCTTCTACACTCTTCCTCTTCCCGCCTTCTGCTTGCTTCCTCATCCTTATGCCTGATGTCATCCTCCTCGCTCGAGTAGTCTTCCTCTTCGCCTCTGTCCCCGCCCCTGACATGGAAAGGGAGTGTCCTCACCTTCCGTTAGAGACCTACATGTGCACACACAAAAAACAATGACTTAGAAAAAAATGATAGATTGTCGTCTACAAAAATTCACAACACACTCAAGGTTCACAACACAAATCACAAATGCCAGTCAGTCCAGGCTCTCTCTGTCACTTCCTGGCGATCCGTAGATCTGGCTTCCTCTGCCTCAGCAAGGTAGTCTTGCATACTTGTCCGTAGATGTTGAGTAGGGTGGATGTCTCCACTCTTGGTTCGTTCTCCTTGTCCGTGGACTAGGGTTCAGGTCCGGCTAAGAATGTCTTCTCTCCGAATTGGGTTCGTGGTCCGTCTGAGAATGTCTTCGCTCCGTATCCCACCGCTGCCACCAATTTTGTGGGCCCTTCCCTCCGCAGATGTAAGGCGCACAACTATGGGGACAGCTTAATGATCGCTGCCACCAGAGTGAATGGCTTCCAAGCGCTGTCGCAGCAATCGTCAAGGTAAAACGTATTTTTGAGATTATCCAGACACTGACTTTCCAACAACAAGGGAGAGGCTTTTGTATGAGTAATAAACTCCGCCCATAAAACTCAACAGAAAAACAACTCGTGACTACTCGACACATACAACAGAATTCCACAAGTCAATCAACACACGAGGTTCCACAACTCCACAAAACATGACCATAAAAGGAAACATACACAAACAGTCTCTTGACATGCGCACACAATGCATTACAGTTCATACACACGCACATAACACTGTCTCTTTGACTCCATCTGTATTTCTTCATGTGGGCAGGCCCACAAACTGTACACACGCAATAGAAAGTGTGGCACGACTGCACTTTATAGGCACTAATTTGTTACAAGGCGGTCATTACTTTGTGGTAGATAATGTGTGATTGTTCAGCTAATCTGTTACTAAAAGCAGCCATGGCTTGCTATGTGACGGCACCCTTAAACTGGATGCACTGTATAGGATTTTACTCACAATAGATTTGTGCGAATTATATTTGCATTACACATTTTATTGCACATCTGTACTTGTTATGTTATGTAGGAGTGAAGCAAGCTAAAAAGAAAGAAAGATCATCTTATTGTATTTTTAACTTATTACAAAGTTGGTTTTGTTGGGGGTGTGTCTTTGTTTATATGCTGAATATAATTTTGGCCAATTTTTTGTATTTTTTTTGCACATAATATAATTTCTATCACTGCAGCAGCCTAGAATTAGTTTTTGTAAATGTTTTCATTGCATATGTTTTTATAGAGCTGATACTTTTCTAATACTAATGTGTGATTTAAATCTCATTTCACAGTAGGTAGATAATGGATGAATTTGTAAAAGTTTACGAGAACAATTATTTATACTTTTCGCCGTCCAGTTCCTGTTTTTCCTGCGGGTCGCAGCCTTCTAATAGGCGCACTCCATTAATTTTAATATGATGGGTCAGGAATTTTGCAATTCGTCCTTTTGAATGGTAGTATGTCTAAACAAATAAAACTAGGCTCTTTTTTAAAACCTACCAAGTAAGCCGGTGAAAGTAGTATCTTATAATATCTCATTTAGATTGTGTTAATGTACTTAACATTATTGTATAGCTTTCCCTTAGCTAGCTAGGTAGGAAATTTACTTATTAAGGTATAGACAGAATTTCTTAGATGTAAAAAACTTAATTTTCTTAATTACTATAAATATTGACATTAGCTTGAGCAGTCTAAAAACCTTTTTTAAAGGAATCGCTTGGCCAGATTAAAAATGTATACAGATTTTTACATCATAATATGGGCATTTAGCTAATAGCTTGTTAGAAGTGTGTTAAATTGTTTAGGAGGCCCAGATTGAGCAATTCAGCACTTACCAAATTCTTCTTTAGTTCCTACTGAAGTGGAGGCAAAAATTGTACACTGCTCTGCATGCATGTGATAAGGATTTTTCCCCTACCATTTATGACTTTTTGCAGATTGGTTGCACTATTCCAGTAACTGCATGTGAAAATGAGTGAGCCAATTGCGTGATTAAGAATTTGAAAACCTATTTATAACACTATAGGGCAAGAGAGGCTTTCATCACTGGCATTAATGCATTTTTCACTATAATATTAAAAATGACTTGGATGATATTAACGTTTTAAACTCAAATATATCAGAATAATAGATTTGTGATTGTTTTTTTGTATTATAATCATAATTTTATTGAGCCTATTGTTACATATTTCTTCATTCATTTCCCTGGACAGAATGCCATTATAATAGCCATTTACATTTTTTTCTTCCTAATTAAACTTGACAATAGCTAGCCAATAAAGATTTTGGTCCACTAGTAGCTAACGAGACAGTATTAGGGGTGGATAATGCAAAATCGGTTATATTATGTTATTATGTAGCTATTGTATATTATGTGTGTATGGATGGGAACTTTTTTTCTCCTAAAAACTCGGCTTTTTAGGCTTGACCTTAGTTTATTCTGAAACTACAGTCTTAAAAAAGCCTTACTTTAAACTTAAGCTCCGAAGTAAGAGATAATTCCGGCGAAAACCCTTGTTTTTTTCAAGACACAAAAAGTTGCCGAGACCGGTTACTATGGCATAGAAGACCGTAAGAACGTAATTTCATAACTTCGCCGTTTTAGGGGGGATATGGAGTGCCGTTGTTAGTTGTCAAGAGCCATTGATAGTCAGAATGCCGTAATGTTAATGAAGGAAGCTACTACTACTCCAATGAAGCTGAGGTAAGTACGTAATTCCATATTTGTTAGCTATTATGCAAAAATAACTCTGGCCTTTCTTTTTTGTAGCTAAGAGCTTGCTGTCAAAGGTGACTGGTAAATTATAGTCAGAATGGCTTAAATTTGATACTACGGAAGTTACTATTGCTCAAGAAAATGAGGTAAGAAAGTGATTTTGTATTTGTGCGCTAACATAGATTGTCTTTTGTTTTTGTAGCTGAGAGCTTGTTAGCTATCAAGAATGTGAGGTAATTCACATAGTCAAAGTAACTTAAATTTGATACTACAGAAGTTATCAATACTCAGGAATTTGAGGTAAGTAGTAATTCCATATTAATTGTAAGCTAAACTTACAAATAATAACATTGGTTTATTATTTTTTTATCGTAGCTGAGAGCTTGTCCAAGAGTTACTGGTATCAGAATGGCAGATGTTTGATACCACAGAAGTTACCATTAATCAACAGGTAAGAGAGTGATTTTGTATTATTGTTTGCTGATCATAGTAACAATACTGTAGTTCTATGTTACCTAACTACCAGGAGCCTTCATCATAGAAAAAAGCTACCACTATTGTTTTCTCACTTTTGTAGAGCCACACCAAGGATGCATGGAGGGAACATGCATCGCTCCCTTCACTATTTTGTGCTATTAGAGCACATCACTAGTAATGACACAATTCAAGGTGAATGTTTACAATAAATATTACTTAGTTTTAGTTTTTGTCATCCATTCTACTGAATACCACTGCTATTATACTACTGTTTTAATTGAACTAAGCTTAATATGCATTATGTAGTAGCAATACTGGAGTATTATGTTACCTAACTAGGCAGGCTCGCTCGCCATTTGTGCTCAAGCACATCACTAGTTGGCGAGCGAGCGATGCGAGCGTGACACTCTCAGGGGTAACGCAATCGAGATTTCGCTATATTATTTATTGGCGAGCGAGCGTAGCGAGCGAGACACTTACAGGGGTAACACAATTGAAAATCGGGGATGTTTATTTATTGGCGAGCGAGCGTAGCGAGCGAGACAGTATTAGGGGTGGATAATGCAAAATCGGGTATATGTTATATGTATATATGTATGTGGGATGGTACGTATGCCCCTTAAACGCACGCGCGGGGAACGTTTTTCTCCAAAAAACACGGCTTTTTAGGCTTGACCCCAGTTTATTCTGAAACTACAGGATTAAGCAAGCCTTACTTTATACTTAAGCTCCAAAGTGTGAGAAAATTCCTGCGAAAATGCTTGCTTTTCAAGAAACAAAGTTGATTCGACCGGTTACTATGGCAGTGAAGACCCTTTTCCAGACTTAATTTCAAAACTTCGCCGTTTTATGGGGGGGGATACGGAGTGCCGGTTGTTGGTTGTCAAGAGCTGTTGGTAGTCAGAATGCCGCAGTATTAATGCTAAGGAAGCTACTATACTTCTCGAGGGAAGCTGAGGTAAGTAGTAATTCCATATTTGTTAGCTTAATATGCAAAATAACTCTGGCCTTTCTTTTTTGTAGCTAAGAGCTTGTCAACAGTGACTGGTAAATTCAAATATAGTCAGATTGGCTCAAATTTGGTACTACAAAAGTTACCACTGCTCAAGGAAATGAGGTAAGAAAATAATTTTGTATTTGTGTGCTAAAATCTATTGTTTTTGTTTTTGTAGGTGAGAGCTTGTTGTCAAGGATTCAAGGTAATTCAGATGGTCAAAGTAACTTCAATCAGAAGTTATCAATACTCAAGAATGATGTAAGTAGTAATTCCATATTTGTTGGCTAAAATTACAAATAATAACACCGGTTTATTTTGTTATCGTAGCTGAGTAACAAGAGTTACTGGTGATTGAGATTATCAGAATGGTTGATGTTTGATACTACAGAAGTTACCATTAATCAGGTAAGAGAGTGATTTTGTATTTGTTTGCTGGAATAAAAGGTCATAACTGCTATTATAGTGTTTGCATGAACTAAGCTAAAACATAGTAACAATACTTAGTTTTATGTTACCTAACATCAGGCTCGCTCGCCATTTGTGCTCAAGCACACCACTAGTTTATTTATTTATTTGTATATAGCTATGTTTGGACGTACGTATGTCATTTTGTACTTTGACCCTCGCGTTTTTGTGTTAGTTAGGTGGTCGACCCCGTCCCAAATTGCACTAAACAGAATCCTCTGGTTTATCGATCAGTACCCGTATCACCCTAGAAATTGAATTGTTTACCGTTTTGAATTCTTTTGCGAGTGCAGTTAAAACTTGAAAACTTAAGGGACTTCCATTTCTATTCGAGTTAGTGGCGGTGGTAAGTCAATGCGCTCTTTGTCATGGTTATAAGCCGTGCGCACAGTATTTACCTGTAAATACATTGTCCACTAGACTACTGCGAAGGTAAGTCTGTGTAGGTGCATGTCCAGCAGTGTCAAAGCATTGTGTGTTACAACCACTAATTAGCTAAAGAATATCACAAAAAAAAACTTTTAAATAACGTGTATTGTTTTGTTGTTGTTGTTTTTTCCTTCAATTCAAGCAGTTGCAGAGAGTTGTTACTATGGCACTGAAATCCCTTTACCCTGTATGCTAAACTTGACCTTATTTTCAGTAGCTTCAGTTTAGAAGTCAATAAAAATAGTATAGTCTTTAGGCTCGCTCGCCATTTGTGCTCAGGCACACCACTAGTTTATCTGTTTATGGGGTACGTGATATCTGTTTTCGCCCGCGCTTCTAATTACGTAAGTTAGGTAAAGCGTTCACAGTTCCAGTATTTTTCAATAACGAGCTCTGAGAATCCTTAGTGGCGGTGGTAAGTCAATGCGCTCTTTGTAATGGTTATAAGCCGTGCGCAACAGTATTTACTTGAAAATACATTGTCCACTAGACTACTGCGAAGGTAAATCTGTGTAGGTGCATGTCCAGTTGTGTCAAAGCATTGTGTGTTACAACCACTGCTTAGTTAAAGAATATTACAAAGAAAACTTTTAAATAACGTGTATTGTTTTGTTGTTGTTGTTTTCCTTCCAAGCAGTTGCAGAGAATTGTTACTATGGCACTGAAATCCCTTTACCCTGTATGCGAAATTTAAAAACTGGACCTTATTTTCAGTAGCTTCAGTGTTAGAAGTCAAAATCATTCATGTCTTTAGGCTCGCGAGCGCGGGAAACTTTTTTCTTAAAAAAACACGGCTTTTTAGCAGTTTATTCTGAAAGTACAGCATTAAGCAAGCCTTACTTTATACTTAAGCTCCAAAGTGTGAGAAAATTCCTGCGAAAACGCTTGCTTTTCAAGAAACAAAAAGTTGATTCGATCGGTTACTATGACATTGAAGACCCTTCACCAGATATAAATTCAAAACTTCGCCTTTTTTCCGGCTAAGTGCGGCTTGTTACCAGTTGTCAAGAGCCACCTGTAGTCAGTACTAAGAGAGCTATCACTACTTCTGAAAAGCGTATGTAAGTACATAAAGTATTAATGCTAAGGAAGCTACTACTACTCGAGGGATGCTGAGGTAAGTACACAATTCCATACTTGTTAGCTAAATATGCAAAATAACTCTGGCCTTTCTTTTTTATAGCTAAGAGCTTGTTGTCAACAGTGACTGGTAAATTCAAATGTCAGAAGGACTCAAATTTGGTACTACAAAAGTTACCACTGCTCAAGAAAATGAGGTAAGAAAGTAATTTGTATTTGTGTGCTAAAATTGATTGTCTTTTGTTTTTGTAGGTGAGAGCTTGTTGTCAAGAATTCAAGGTAATTCAGATGGTCAAAGTAACTTAAATTTGATACTACAGAAGTTATCAATACTCAAGAATGAGGTAATTAGTAATTCCATATTTGTTGGTTAAAATTGCAAATAATAACACTGGTTTATTTTTTATCGTAGCTGAAAGCTTGTTCAAGAGTTACTGGTGATTGAGATTATCAGAATGGCAGATGTTTGATACTACAAAAGTTATCATTAATCAGGTAAGAGAGTGATTTTGTACTTGTTTGCTGAAATAAAAAGTCATGACTGCTATTATAGTGTTTACATGAACTAAGCTAAAACATAGTGACAATACTTAGTTTTATGTTACCTAACTATCAGGCTCGCTCGCCATTTGTGCTCAAGCACACCACTAGTATAATATGTATATATGGATGGTACGTATGTCCTTTAAACACGTGCGCGGGTTCTTTTTTGTTTTCTTTTAAAACACGGTTTTTTTTGGCTTGATCCCACTTTCTTCGATAAAACAGCAGTCTTACTTTAAACTATGGCTCCAAATTGTGAGATAATTCCTGCAAAAAGCTTTTTTTTTCAAGTCCAAGTTGCGACTGGTTACTATGACATTGAAAACCCTTTACCGGACGTTATTTCATAACTTCGTTTTTTTTTTCGGGGCTGCCAAATGCCGTTTGTTGGTTGTCAAGTGTCACTGGTAGCAAGAATGGCTAAATATTAATACTAAGGAAGCCACCGTTACTTGGGAGAAGCTGATGTAAGTACGTAGTTCCATATTTTGTTAGCTAAAATTACAAAAATAACTCGTGACTATTATTTTTTTGGTAGAGCTGGGAGCTTGTTCACCAGTTACTGGTAATTGAAGTGTCAGAAGGCTTAATATTAACACTGAAAGCCACCACTCCTTGGGGGAAGTTGATGTAAATACGTATTTTCCATATTTGTTAGCAAAAATAAGCTAGCCAGTCAGAATGGCTCAAATTTAATATTACAGAAGTTAAAACTTACTCAAGAAAATGAGATAAGGAAGTAATTTTGTATTTGTTTGCTTGTTGGACTTTTTTTTTGAGCTGTGAGCTTGTTCAAGAGTTACTGATAATTGAGGTAGACGGTGTGGTATGATGAGCTAGGTCGTGAGCCTCGACGGTAGCTGCCACCAGAGAAGTCACTGTCAGAATACACTACACTCCTGTCAAGGAGCTTCCTAGTTCAAGTGTCAACTTAGGTTCGGAAAAAGTTGAGGCAAGCCTTTCCTATCCTGGTTAATCAGCCACGGATACCTCCCAGACAGAGTTCTAATTCTTTAGAGAGGAAAGTTAGGCAGAGCCCTTGGCTAGTGTATTTAGATAAGGTGAGATCTCTACAATAAAGTGAGGCAGGCCAATATAATACCAAACCTGCCAATAGGTGAGGTGGGAAATAACATTGTTGAAAGTGTGTGTATAAGCATATGGGTTGAATAAGTTCAGGTTAAGTGTGAATGTAATTGCATGAATAGGATTATGGTGAATGAATGAAAATGCATTAGGGTAAGGTTAGCTTCATGTGGGAGAAGTCATTCTACCACAGTCAGAATGGCTTAAATTTGATACTACAGAAAAGTTTCCATTACTCAGGGTAAGAAGTAATTTTTTTAGTTATTATTATTTTTTTGCTAAAATTATTAGTAAACTGCTATAATTGGCGAGCGAGCGTAGCGAGCGAGACACTTACAGGGGTAAAAATGAAAAAATCGGGGATGTTTGTTTATTTATTTATTTGTATATATGTTTGGACGTACGTATGTCATTTTGTACTTTGACCCTCGCGTTTTTGTGTTAGTTATGTGGTCGACCCCGTCCCAAATTGCACTAAACATAATCCTCTGGTTTATCGATCAGTACCCGTATCACCCTAGAAATTGAATTGTTTACCGTTTTGAATTCTTTTGCGGGTGCAGTTAAAACTTGAAAACTTAAGGGACTTCCATTTCTATTCGAGTTAGTGGGGTGGTAAGTCAATGCGCTCTTTGTCATGGTTATAAGCCGTGCGCAACAGTATTTACTTGAAAATACATTGTCCACTAGACTAATGCGAAGGTAGCTAAGTCTGTGTAGGTGCATCATGTCCAGTTGTGTCAAAGCATTGTGTGTTACAACCACTACTTAGCTAAAGAATATCACAAAGAAAACTTTTAAATAACGTGTATTGTTTTGTTGTTGTTGTTTTCCTTCAATTCAAGCAGTTGCAGAGAGTTGTTACTATGGCACTGAAATCCCTTTACTGTGTATGCGAAATTTAAAAACTGGACCTTATTTTCAGTAGCTTCAGTGTTAGAAGTCAAAATCATTCTTATAAAAATAGTAGTCTTTAAGCTCGCTCGCCATTTGTGCTCAAGCACATCACTAGTAATATACTGTTTTGCAAGAACTAAGCTAAAATATGTAACCTGACTAGGCAGTAGGCCCTGCTGGATTATGCTAGCATTTTTTCTGGAATAATACACATGAAATAGTATAGTGGAATAATTCTAGAATAATAAGTGTTGCAACAAAAGCTAACTCCCAACCTATTATGTTTCTTTATAATGTCCTCCTCTATGACGGCAAAAACTCTAAAGGAATCCTCCTGGGGTAACATGGTGAAAAACACTAAAATGTGAAAACTGCTTACTTATTATGTAATGGTTCCTGGTTTTTGGTACTTTTTGTCATACATTCATTGTGATACTAGTGTAATTTAGTCAGTGGTGGTAGAGAATCTACAGATAATTTTATGACAGTTGTAAGATAGTTCCAGCTTACCATACAATTCTAGATTCGGTTTGCAATGGAAGCATCACCAAAACAATCCTTGTACTAATTCGCTCTCTCGTAATAAATTTGATACATTTATAAACTATTCATTAGATCTCTTTTATACATCTTGCTTGGTTTTTGTTTTTTGTTGTTGTTGCTGTTATTGTACGTGTGTTTCATCACCTGAACTTTTCTTTACTTTGCCTTATTATGTCATTGCCATGCTTTATACTGTTGATAGACAACAACAGGCTATTATAGCTAAATATCATATTAAAGAGAAGTTTGAGTTACTTTTGAGTCATGGTTGGTTCCCTACAGACAAACAATTCATGATCCACACTACACAGCACACACTTAAAGAAATAAGGTTGCAGGCTTTCTTCGACCTCAGTTCACTTGGTAAGTGCCAGTCTTGGTATCCCTTTGAGTCTTCTAAATCCTTTCAGACATAATCAAAATACAATTGTTGAAAAGGAGCAGCAGGATAGATATTCACTTCAACTGAGAAGTATCAGATATGCTTAAGATAACTCTGATGTTGAAAATTTGTTGTTAAAAATTGTGTGGTGGAATGAACTCCACATAACTTCCTGTATCTGCATAAGTTGTATTGATTAGGACTACTGGCTTATAGACTGTTGTGAATGCAACTCTGATTACAGAAAACTAAATGAATCTCATATTTTAGGTAAAGTGGTCACAACAAAAAAACGAGTTGTTTAAACTCATGCCATATAATGTGTGTATATTATTTATATAATATATACTAGCTATTAGTTCCTACGATATCAAGTACACCTTTACTACACAAAGAATAGGAAAATATAGCAACATCCTCCGAACAAAATAAGAAAAACAACATCAATCTAGAGTCATAATTGATGTTTTAATGACCGGACTTCCAATTTTGTTTGTTACATTTTTTCAACTTGACATAACAGTGATGCTAAACTTCCATTGCATTTAGCTTATTTTTTATTCCTTTTCTTATATAAACTTCGGTGGATGTTAAGTTTACTTGAAATCACTGTTGGTGTGTATCCATTACTATGTAAAGAAGGGAAAGTATTGAAGTACAATACTATTTAAAACATGCAGTAGTACAGAAGAATTACAGGCATTTTGGGCCTAACATTGTAATTCACTCTTACGGGGGTTTAGCTATCTCCATTGTTTATAACACTACATATATTTTATCTTTATATCATATAGCACCTCACCTAGTTTCAACTCTAATTGAAAAACAAATGCTGTAATATAATTCTACATTCATAAAACTATGTGCCTGCTATCTGTCAGCAGTGGGAACCTCAGGAATATTTCGAAACTTTTGAAGGTTGGACTTGCGTGAAAATTAAATTTGGACTAACGTATCTTGAACTAGCATCCTCTGTTTGTATAGCTTTCTGAGACCTCAGCATATTAATTGTATCAGTGTATATAAAGTACTTAAAGGAAAACTTATTGTCTGTTATTACTAGCTATTTGGTGTCGCCCGATCTCTATTATTATATTCCCAAATTTAGTAGTAGCTGTCCTGTCCTGTCCCACATTTTAAGAGCAGTCCCATTGCTGCGGAGCATGGCTGACCATCTCTCCCACCGCCTACAGACCTACCTCAAGCAGCACCTCAATATGCTGTAATACATGATCACTTGGATAAATATCTGTGGGTACACATCAATTTGCAATTGTAGTTTGTAATTATAAGAATGATGAAACAACATCAAAGGGTGTGGTTTCAATTTGGGATGTGACTGTTTATTCTAAAAGTTGAAGCTAATGTTATACTGTGTGACACATATTCTTAAGTCAACGGACCACAACTCCATAAAATTTTATGGAGCAACCTACATGTGCATGTATCTAGTAGCGACAATGAGAGCAGCGTACAGTATTTGTCCTGGGCCAATGCATCTCACTCGCCTTCTCCTCCCTTCTACCTCTCTTCCTGTCCTCCCTTCCCCACCCCAAATTGCTACTAGAAATGTTTCTACAAGTGTTAGAGTAAATGGTAGCATTGTATTGTAGTTAAATACAACATAAGTACGATCTGTGACAGCTTAATGCAGCACTAAGGGGTCACTAACTAAAGATACCTTGAGTACTATGTAAGTTTGAAGATGCAGTCTGCTTGTAAGCTAGTATAACATTTCTGATGCCATTGACAAAATACTAATGAACTGTTTCCATAAAAATAAAAGACTGTAAATTTCCATTACGAAGAAGCTCTTAAAGAGTTGGATTATGACAGTGTCAGTGATAGGTTTAGTTGTTGTCAATGCTTTATTAAATTTACCTTCAAACAAGGATTGAATCGTCACTGGAAACATAGCAATGGCAACTCATTTTACACTGTTTCATCACCAACCTGTAACAAAGAAGGGAAAGTAATCACATGCTACCAAGGTTCCATTGCTCCTTTCAGGAATGCAACTTGATAAAGGTCTCGATAATAACCATTGAATATGAATGCTTAATTAGAAAACTAAAATATACATAATGAATGTAAGAACGTTAAAAAGCTAGAAAATGTACTTACTAAGATGAATGAAAGAGACCACAATGACATTTTATATACTACACGTGTATCTGTAAGTGTTAAGTTTGTACACGAGGAAACCGGTTTGACCAGGCACACATCAAATTTTTTTTATTGCTACATCAATAATAGCAGCCAAAGCTCTACATACAATTTACTCATGGGCTGATACAATAATTTGTAACAATTGAAACTATCATTTCTCAATGATTTTGCATGCCGCAGTTGTTCATGTATGTGCATGCGAAACAGAGGGGAATCCTGTACAACATGGCATCAAAATGTTGGATAACTTCACTAAACTTGGCTATATTACAGAAATGGGTGTTGCTTGCTAGTCAGAAAGAATTCAGATGTACTCCTTTTCTCCAAGTGCATTTTTTTTGTGGTTCGCAGATGTTTATGTCAGAAATCACATTTTTAAGTTGTGTCAAAATATTATGGGGGGGCTGCAACCCTTAGCGCTCCCCCCCTTCCCCCCCCCCCC
>WLWD01004907.1_pt1 | contig 27984 bp, 18 predicted proteins | sample 6712731 | NCBI WGS metagenome assembly WLWD01 (sample SAMN12718690, study PRJNA576275) | sponge metagenome | isolation source: marine sponge | host: Mycale hentscheli | place: New Zealand: South Island, Marlborough, Capsize Point | collected 2014-11-01
TTTCATCTATTTGCAGCTGGCTGGCTCTCTTGCAGCTGTTATCTAGGGTCCTCCTGCTTTTTCCCTCCAGATTGAATGTCTACTTCCTGAGTGAAAAAGTAATTTGAGTCATTCATGCAGATAAAATTACATAATTGTCAAACACAAAGTTCATGCAACAGCCAAAAATAAAGTATTGTACCAAGTATAACAATGATATAACAACATATGATCAGTTAATAGGAATTGGAGCAATGACAAGAACACTATCTTCTCCAATGTTTCTTCCAAAATTAACCTTGGTTTTAACAAAAACAACTCTGTCAGTTATGTTTTGAATATAATAAAATCTAAGACCATCTTGTAAAGTAGCTGCCCATACTTGTGTGGGAAAACCAAACCATCCACGGCACTGATGTGGAATGTAAGGCACACATTGTGCTAGCCATAATCTGTGGGTCACAGTTGAAGTAGAATTACTACAGCTTACAATTAGTGTGCAGCATACAAATCGGATTATTTCAACTAATTGATTATTAACAATTACATTTGAAGAATTTCCATACCTTGATTTTTCTGATGCTAATTTGATGGCCCCATTGACAATTGCATTAGTGTATTTGTGCAACCGCACAATGTGGTAGTTGTTGCCATCATAGGTGGTGTGTAAAACTTGATGTATTATTTCCAGTTCAATTTCGTCAAAAACTTTTTGAAATATTGGACGGAGAGGTTTAATTTCGTTTTTGTCAAGAAAACTGAAATCAGGCAATGTTCCTTTCTAATGCTCATGAAGCAAAGATGAAAATTCATTTTGGAATTCACTAGGCCATAGACTACTGTCAGTTGACTGCATGCTTGTGAGTTTCCTCATAATTTGTATTGGTATGTTGTGAGTGTTTGTATGGAATATATCTATATATATCTGAAATCTCAATTGAACATGACTGAGAGTCAGCTTCGCTCGCTTCGCTCACTCGCTGAATATATAAGGTTGTCTGTGACCGACTTCCTGTTACGTTGGCGATTGGGCTGGGTAACCTAAAATTATTGACAACCACAACAGGAACTGCAACTAAGAGTTCTGTTTAGAACTGGTACTAAACCTTGTCTCGCCTAGCCAGACTCTTTACCAAACGCAACGCGAGATCAGTACTAGCCCTGGCACTGGTCAGATATAGTGGGATCAAAAATGGAGAATCTTCAGAAAGCAATAATGAACAAAGATTACCCTACAATCTCCACTAACCTCAAAAATATGCCTCAAGAGAATGTTGTACTTGCCCTGAGGCGTGGGTGTGAGACTGGAGATGTTCGGTTGGCAAGAATAGCACTGCAAAACTTGTCAGGTAATGTGCTGAGTAGTATCTATAAGGAGGAGTACTTACTCCATACTGCCTGCAGTAAGGGGCACACAAATGTTGCTATCTTATTGTTAGAATCTTGGGTACCAGTGGATCTGTTGAATGAGGAAGGATATTCAGCTTTAATGTTGGCATGTCTTCATGGCCATGCTGAAGTGGCAAAAGTACTGCTACAATGGGGGGCTGTAGTAGATTTGAAGAGAAATGAAAGATTTTCGCTACTTTTAGCGTCTGGAAATGGCCATTTGGACGTAGTCAAAATACTGCTGGAGTATGGTGCAAGGTTGAATTTGCAAAACAACAGTGGATCATCTGCTATAGTAGAAGCTAGTAAAAATGGACACATCAATGTGGTAGAACTACTGTTAAAAAATGGTGCTCTAGTTGATTCACAGAATTTTAACAGATGTTCAGCCTTAATAATAGCTAGTTACAATGGTCATGCTGAAGTAGTTAAAATACTACTAGAAAATGGTGCCCAGGTGAATCTGCAAAATAATGATGGGTTTTCAGCCTTAATACTAGCTAGCAAGAATGGTCGTGCTGAAGTAGTTAAAATTCTACTAGAAAATGGTGCCCAGGTGAATCTGCAAGAGAAGAAATATGGATGGTCAGCCTTCATAATGGCTAGCTGGAATGGTCATGCTGAAGTAGTTAAAATACTACTAGAAAATGGTGCCGAGGTGAATCTGCAAAATAATGATGGGTTTTCAGCCTTAATACTAGCTAGCCAGAATGGTCATGCTGAAGTAGTTAAAATACTACTAGAAAATGGTGCCCAGGTGAATCTGCAAAGGAAAGATGGGTTTTCAGCTTTAATACTAGCTAGCAAGAATGGTCATGCTGAAGTAGTTAAAATACTACTAGAAAATGGTGCCCAGGTGAATCTGCAAAAGAAAGATGGGTGGTCAGCCTTAATAATAGCTAGCCAGAATGGTCATGCTGAAGTAGTTAAAATACTACTAGAAAATGGTCCCCAGGTGAATCTGCAAGAGGAAGATGGACAGTCAGCCTTAATAGTAGCTATCCAGAATGGTCATGCTGAAGTAGTTAAAATACTACTAGAAAATCTGCAAAATGAAAATGGGTTTTCAGCCTTAATACTAGCTAGCCAGATTGGTCATGCTGAAGTAGTTAAAATACTACTAAAAAATGGTGCCCAGGTGAATCTGCAACACAAAGATGGGTGGTCAGCCTTAATAATGGCTAGCGAGAATGGTCATGCTGAAGTAGTTAAAATACTACTAGAAAATGGTGCCCAGGTGAATCTGCAAGAGGAAAATGGGTGGTCAGCCTTAATAGTGGCTAGCGATAATGGTCATGCTGAAGTAGTTAAAATACTACTAGAAAATGGTGCCCAGGTGAATCTGCAAAGTAAATATGGTTCAGCCTTAATACTAGCTAGCGAGAATGGTCATGCTGAAGTAGTTAAAATACTACTAGAAAATGGTGCCCAGGTGAATCTGCAAGAGAAAGATGGGTGTCAGCCTTAATACTAGCTAGCGGGAATGGTCATGCTGAATATTTTTAAAAAATACTAAACTACTACTAGAAAATGGTGCCCCAGTGGAATCTGCAAAAGAAAAAATGGGTTTTCAGCCTTAATAATAGCTAGCCAGAATGGTCATGCTGACGTCGTTAAAAATCCTACGAAAATGGTGCCAGGTGAATCTGCAAAGAAAGAATGGGTGGGGTCAGCCTTATCCTAGCTAGCAGGAATGGTCATGCTGAATAGTTAAATACTACTAAAATGGGCCCCAGGTGAGTCTTCTGCAAAATAAGGATGGGTTTTTCAGCCTTAATCTAGCTAGCACGAATGGTCTGCTGAAGTATTTAAAATTCTACTAGAAAATTGTGGCCCAGTGAATCTGCAAGAGAAGAAATATGGATAGGCAGCCTCATAATGGCTAAGCTGACATGGTCATGCTGAATAGTTAAAATACTACTAGAAATGGTGGCCGAGGTGAATCGCAAAATAATGATATGGGTATTTCAGCCTAATACTAGCTATACCAGAAGGTCCCATGCTGAAGTATTTAAAATACTACTAGAAAATGGTGCCCAGGTGAATCTGCAAACGAAAGATGGGTGGTCAGCCTTAATACTAGCTAGCAAGAATGGTCATGCTGAAGTAGTTAAAATACTACTAGAAAATGGTGCCCAGGTGAATCTGCAAAAGAAAGATGGGTGGTCAGCCTTAATAATAGCTAGCCAGAATGGTCACGCTGAAGTAGTTAAAATACTACTAGAAAATGGTGCCCAGGTGAATCTGCAAGAGGAAGATGGGTGGTCAGCCTTAACAATAGCTAGCCAGAATGGTCATGCTGAAGTAGTTAAAATACTACTAGAAAATGGTGCCCAGGTGAATCTGCAAAAGAAAGATGGGTGGTCAGCCTTAATACTAGCTAGCAGGAATGGTCATGCTGAAGTAGTTAAAATACTACTAGAAAATGGTGCCCAGGTGAATCTGCAAAATAATGATGGGTTTTCAGCCTTAATACTAGCTAGCAAGAATGGTCGTGCTGAAGTAGTTAAAATTCTACTAGAAAATGGTGCCCAGGTGAATCTGCAAGAGAAGAAATATGGATGGTCAGCCTTCATAATGGCTAGCTGGAATGGTCATGCTGAAGTAGTTAAAATACTACTAGAAAATGGTGCCGAGGTGAATCTGCAAAATAATGATGGGTTTTCAGCCTTAATACTAGCTAGCCAGAATGGTCATGCTGAAGTAGTTAAAATACTACTAGAAAATGGTGCCCAGGTGAATCTGCAAAGGAAAGATGGGTTTTCAGCTTTAATACTAGCTAGCAAGAATGGTCATGCTGAAGTAGTTAAAATACTACTAGAAAATGGTGCCCAGGTGAATCTGCAAGAGAAAGATGGGTGGTCAGCCTTAATACTAGCTAGCGGGAATGGTCATGCTGAAGTAGTTAAAATACTACTAGAAAATGGTGCCCAGGTGAATCTGCAAAAGAAAAATGGGTTTTCAGCCTTAATAATAGCTAGCCAGAATGGTCATGCTGAAGTAGTTAAAATACTACTAGAAAATGGTGCCCAGGTGAATCTGCAAAAGAAAGATGGGTGGTCAGCCTTAATACTAGCTAGCAGGAATGGTCATGCTGAAGTAGTTAAAATACTACTAGAAAATGGTGCCCAGGTGAATCTGCAAAATAATGATGGGTTTTCAGCCTTAATACTAGCTAGCAAGAATGGTCGTGCTGAAGTAGTTAAAATTCTACTAGAAAATGGTGCCCAGGTGAATCTGCAAGAGAAGAAATATGGATGGTCAGCCTTCATAATGACTAGCTGGAATGGTCATGCTGAAGTAGTTAAAATACTACTAGAAAATGGTGCCGAGGTGAATCTGCAAAATAATGATGGGTTTTCAGCCTTAATACTAGCTAGCCAGAATGGTCATGCTGAAGTAGTTAAAATACTACTAGAAAATGGTGCCCAGGTGAATCTGCAAAGGAAAGATGGGTTTTCAGCTTTAATACTAGCTAGCAAGAATGGTCATGCTGAAGTAGTTAAAATACTACTAGAAAATGGTGCCCAGGTGAATCTGCAAAAGAAAGATGGGTGGTCAGCCTTAATAATAGCTAGCCAGAATGGTCATGCTGAAGTAGTTAAAATACTACTAGAAAATGGTGCCCAGGTGAATCTGCAAGAGAAAGATGGGTGGTCAGCCTTAATACTAGCTAGCTGGAATGGTCATGCTGAAGTAGTTAAATTACTACTAGAAAATGGTGCCCAGGTGAATCTGCAAGAGAAGAAAAATGGATGGTCAGCCTTAATAACAGCTAGCCAGAATGGTCATGCTGAAGTAGTTAAAGGTCTACTAGAATATGGTGCCGACATAAATCTGCAGAACAAAGATGGGTTGTCAGCCCTGATGATATGCAATCAGAATGGCTATGTAAAGCTGACTAAAATAATGCAGGAATATTCGAGTACATCACAACAACCTGTTATTGTAAGTTGAAAAATAAATACTAAACAATTAACTGCAAATAAAATGAGACAAAGTTTGTGACAATATGAGTATTATAATTATGCTAGCACACTTATTATAATGAATACCTAGCTGATGGACATATTATAGCAACTAATGAACAGATAAAGCACAAAATAAAGCCATAAAACTTTTTAAATGCTTTTTTTTGTTTTTTTGTTTTTTCAGAACAAACATGACAACGCATCTCAAGCTGAACCTACAGGTGAGCACTCTGACATATGTAAATTATGTAAGCATGCATGTATGTATTACAAATGTATTCTATTATATAGTGTATATATATAATAGTTATATATAGTATGGTCTGCTTAGCACAAATGGCGAGTGAGTCCCTAGTTAGGATACAGTATTGCATAGTATGATTAATTTTAACTTCTAATACTCCAGCTACTAATAAGCAGTCGATTATATATGGGAAAGGGTTTTCAATAAGCCAGAGTCATTACTACAGTAATCACAGAGGCATGAACAATATCCATATTCATGAGTTAGTTGACATTAATATGCATTACATTGTGATCACATTTACTTCCTGTTATATTTTTACTTAGACTTGCTACTGTTGAGTATTCTTGTTATTATCTGAATTGTTGAGTAACATATCTAATAGTGTATCTAACTAGGAAGCTATATTGAGACTTGCACAAGAAATGCATTATAATAAGGCAATATATTTCCATATAACCTATGTTCTGAGTTATCATGCAGAGTTATTGCGTCCCCCAGGTGTTTGTTGCACAAGACACTAACTATGGTATTCACACATGAGCAGTACATAATAAATGTATTTTTATTGGATAATACAGAATACAAGTTGTCTGAATGGCCATATTGTAACACTAAGCCAACAGATTGTGACATTCAACTGTGTCAAATGAATAATATATATATATATAATACTTATTACATGAGTCAGAGTGTGATATGGAGAGATATTTCAGAGCAGGCTAATTATTTTCAAGGAGCCAGAGGTGAGTGAAAATAAAGCCTGAGAGTGAAATATTTCGCCATAACACTCTGACAAGTGTAATAAGTGGTTTATTCCACACTAGATATCTTACAGCTGTGAGTTACTATACCTCTAGTGTATGGACGTAGTATGTCATTTTGTACTTTGACCCTTGCGTTTTTGTGTTAGTTATATGGTCCGTCCCAAATTGCACTAAACAGAATCCTCTGGTTTATCGATCAGTACCCGTATCACCCTAGAAATTGAATTGTTTACCGTTTTGAATTCTTTTGCGGGTGCAGTTAAAACTTGAAAACTAAGGGACTTCCATTTCTATTCGAGTTAGTGGCGATGGTAAGTCAATGCGCTCTTTGTCATGGTTATAAGCCGTGCGCAACAGTATTTACTTGAAAATACATTGTCCACTAGACTACCGCAAAGGTAAGTCTTGTGTGGTGTATGTCCAGTTGGGTCAAAGCATTGTGCTTTACAGCCACTACTTAGCTAAAGAATATCACAAAGACAACATTTAAATAACATGTATTGTTTTGTTGTTGTTTTTTCCCTTCAATTCAAACAGTTGCAGCGAGTTGTTACTATGGCACTGAAATCCCTTTACCGTGTATGCGTAATTTAAAAACTCGACCTTATTTTCAGTAGCTTCAGTGTTATTAGTCAAAATCATTCATATAAAAATAGTATAGTCTTTAGGCTTGCTCGCCATTTGTGCTCAAGCACATCACTAGTTAACTAGTAGTGTATTATTCATTTTCACCTAAATCAAAGTCTCTCCTAACCCATTTCAGTTTTTGAGCACCTTCTGGTTGGCTATTATCCTGTCTTTTATAATTCACAATTAAATAATGATTGAAATATTTGATGCACCCTTGACATAAGAATATCTATCCATTCAATAGAATTAAAGTAGGGTAGAAGGCAGGAAAATATGACAAAATTACAACAGAAGTTTTTTCAATAGACTCTAGATTGGAATTAGAATGGATGTATGAGAATATGCTGGTAATATTATGGAATTATTATGGGAAAGTGGTCTATAAAGCCACCATCTCAATCTTTTTCTATCAGTTTGAATGTCCTGCCGTGAGTAATTGACATAGCCATGTTCTGACAAATAGTACAAGTAAACATTTCTAATGTTTTAATTAGTTCAAATTGAGCAGTTAAATGTTTTACAAGGTTGTTGAACACATGAAAAGTATCTATTATACTGGGATAATATTTCCATGCATCCAATACTGATTTGTTTCCCTATTGTATGGAATTGTGATGTGGCATCACAACATGACAAAATTGCAGAGTTCTTAATTTCTGCTCCCAAAGCTAAGACAATGCTTATAATTGCTATATCTATAGTGTATTTCAGTGCCAAATGTAACCCATATGGTAGCAGTAGTTGATTATTTTAGTTCAATGAAGAAGTACATGAGAATAATACTATGAGAGTTACATGAGAATACACCACTAAATGAAGTTATTCCCCATTGCAAATTTCTTTTCTAATGATTTAGCAAGCTTTCGTGCTAATAACTCTTCACTGTTAAAATCATGTAATTCTAACATATCTTTAACAACTTCTTTTTGTTAATAGTGTTAAAGACACCCAATGCCAGTGTAAAGTGCAAATTTAGAGTAAATAATTACCATTTTAATTATTGGCTTATATGATATGAGTTCAGAAGAAGCCCAGTCTGCAGCACTCTTTCTTCAGTATTGACTGTTTTCACTGGCACAAGTTCATTGCATACCACAATAATGTTATTTTTTAATGAACAAGAGAATTGATGTAATAATTTGCCTCAATTGCGGCTATATTACCTTCAGAAAGTCTAAACATAAGCTGAGCAGCACCCTGAAGTTCTACCTCCATTTGTTTTAATTCATTGTCTGCCTCTATAGTGGAGTAGCTATGCAGTTAATCCAAATCAGTAGTACAGAATATGCAGAAAATTCTTTAATGATGTATAGCAAAAAAGAAATTTTGATTTTGATTTTCTTACTTCCTTTTCTTCAAATGTTTCTCCAGCAAGCTGGTTTTTATGCTTCCTTTGAGCCTGTTCTAATTCAGTCTGACTAATTTCAAGTAAACTTACGTCCTTAAGTAGCTCATTGACCAGCACATCTACATGATGTATTTCATTGACGAAATTACATGCAGAGTTGAAGTGCCTCAACAACTTCTAGAAAGTGACAATATACGTTACAGCCACACCCCTTGAAAGAGTCTAATGGAAATTTTAAATCTTCACCACTATTTTTGAAACATACAAAAACTCTTGGACAAATTCATGGTTAGAGTTAAGCCACCAGAAAACAAGCCACCACAAACCATGTGGTTAGCATAAAAGTGCAATTGGAATACAAAGTTTCACGTGAATTGTTTTTGTGCAGCATTTTGTATTGATTGCAAAGCAAAGTATATTTCTGTGAACCATTCATTTATTTATTCTGTGTCTTATGTGACCATAAAAGTCTCTCAAATTCTCGACAAAAGCAATTTATAACATAATACACTGTTTTCTGTTCACAGATGAAGAGAAGGAAATGCCGACTATAGTTGGAATCGAATATCCACAACTACCAATTGTAGCAGAAGGTAAATTTATTATTGTCATTGTGTGTTGTGAAGTATTACTGAAATGAAAAAAATTTAGTTGAAGATATTAAAAACTCCTAAAAGCTGTCTTATTCACTGTGTTCACTACCCAATATATTATACAAATATTTGTGTGGCTTATTAGTTCCTTACAATATAGCAAAACTACTGGACATATTTTTAAAGCACTGCAAAGTTTGATTATTGCTAAGGTATCAAAATATATCACATAGTTGCAGTCTACAAGAATCTTAGAAGCAAAAGTTGACACATATTCTATTCAGTGTGCCATCAAACCTCTGCTTCACACTTATGCCTGTTTTTGTGTTGTTGTTTTGTTTTGCTTTGTTTTTTATTTTTTGTTTTGTTTTTTGCTTACCTGCCCTCACTAGACTAACGTATTTGTTCTATGTGGATTAAAAACACTCTGATTCCTTGTGAATAAATTAAACAGTCTTTAGTATAAGTATTAATTTGTTGTCGGACGTGATACATGCCATATACGCGTCTAGATGGGAGAATTATTATTTCACAAACTTTGAGACTTTATGTGCAATCATTAAAAGTGTTTGTCAAAGGTTTGTAAATTGACTCCATTGCAGTTGTATTATATATATATATTTATATATTATATATATACTAGCAAGTACCCTGCTATACAGTGGCATTTGACGTACTGCAAAGTAAGAATGCAGTAACCGAGTGGGTGTAAGGCGCCCAGGACAGAAACGATTAATCAAGCGACAATCGAAGAACCAGCTATCTAACACACTACTCAATTCTAAGGCCTAGCTATCACCTAAGAACTAAGCTATGCACGAGACAGCACTTCTGTCACTACTAAAGCTCAGTCTATCTAGACACAATGCGACTGACTAACTACTACAATGACTAGAACACTAATTGAACTAAGTAGCAAGACAGAGATCTCTACTAGCAAGGGAGCAGAGACTATTACTGCACAAGAACAGCTAGGAGAGAGAGAAGAACTTTGACTTTCACAACTGTAATAATACTACTACTAATCAAGAACTGCCTTACAAGAGTATATGAAGGGCGTGACTAGAACCAAAGTAAACAGTGGGTTTGTACAAGGTAAGTTTAGAATGGAATGCATGGGAAAGAACAAGATGGTGAATGTCTAAGTGTATACTTGAATGATGCTTGGGAGTGTATTGGAGTCTCTATAGGTGATAATGGATGAGGGTTTGTGTAATGCAGTAGTCATAGATGGGAGGGGCTTATTAGCTTGGCCTGCTATGTGTGAAGGTCTAGGACCTGAACAGTAGCATAGTTTTTTTTATCTAGTTTTATTATCTTCTACCATTTTTTAAGGTCATATAAGTTTCCCATTCATGCTCTCATTTTTCCATAACTATCTCGGCTTTTCTTATCCCCCACCTCCTTTATTTTAGCTTTTTTTTCTTGAGTCATGGAGCCCCTTCTCCTTCCTTTGTCTACCTCATCTCCTTCTGAATCTCTCTGTCCTTTTATCATGGTTGTGGACCTAGGCTATACGAAACTTTTACCTTTTTTTTCGTAATTTCGCCTGCCTTTTTTAAATTTATGTACCTTTACTCAACAATTCAATTCCACCCTCTTTTTAGTTCCAATTAATCATTTTCTTCTTGCCTACTCTTTCGTATTGTCGCCTTCTTTTTATTTTACCACCCTACTGCACCGATTCCACCTGCTATTTAGTTACGAATAATCTCTTTTGCCTTCTCTTTTGCACTTTCACCTTCCTTTTTTGAAACTGCACGCTTCTCTCCCATATACATTAAATGTAACAACACTTTACCCATTCAGTGTAACAACGACGCTTCAGCAAACTGTTTAAGCTCGTGACTTATTCATGAATACACTTACTATTGCCGGTCATTGTTACTAACACGCAAATGTATAATGATATAGATTTTCACTTTCTTAGTATTACTATTAAAAATATACAATGTAACTAGCTTATACACCTAGCTTATGTAATTAAAACGAGTGAAAAGAAACAAATTCCATATTAAAAGTACTAAAGGCTTTTCCCCGTGTTTTTAACTTATTTTTTTCCACATTTAAGTATTCAACCTTATTTAAATGCATCCATCCATTGTGTATATCTTACACTCTTTATGCATACTATATATTGCCCAGCAATCCATGCATTCATCCATTCCTTGATACAACACACCAGGTTTCATTTAGCACATTTCTGCATACACATTAAACTGGTAAAGGAGTAGGAGGCCTGAAAAGCATCAACTTAAGGAGAGAAATAGACTTTTTTGTTTACGAGGATTGTTTGAGCCAAATCATGTGACTAATTCCGAGCATGTTAAGAGTGGCTAAGTTGTTTTCTTTCATTCCCATTGACTTTGTAATGAGTTTTGAAATAGTACTTTTCCTCCATTTGTGGAGCATACTGAAGGAATACTTTTATCCACTTTGACGAGAGATTTCCAATGGTACAAACCCCAGATGAGTAGCTACTTCTGTTTGGAAGTTATTCAAGTTTTTTAACACAGCTAACTTAACTACAGTTTAGAACATGCATATACCATATGAAAAAACCTGACAATGAATTAGGAGGGACACTACATAGACTATCCCTGCCCAAATTGGGGATGGTGACTATATGAGGAATATAAAATCCCTATCCCAATACAAAAACTACTCCAGTTAAGCCCTGACATGTATATTGCTGTAGTTTTGGCAACAAGCTTTGTTGAGTTTAGAATGCTCAAACAAACTTAACCATTGTATTCAATAAGTACCTGGCTATTAGTAGCTATTCCTATTGGGATAAAGAAGTCATACCTCAAGTAGTACGACAAGCTGATTTTATTATTATTATTATCTAATTTAAAACGAGGCTAACTCTGTTTCTTTATTAGTTCTGAAGTGCTCTGCTGGTAAATCATATATTGCCAATTGGCTAAAACTTGTATACTTTTACATATTAAGCAACTGTAGCCATTACATAACTAATTACTACTAGAATCTTTTTTCTAAGTCCCTAATTAAGCTGGAGTCAAAAATACAATACATGTTTTATTACAAAAGTTGTTAATTATATTAAACTATTTGGAAGGTTATTTTATGTAATACAAATGTTTTATGTGTATACATTTATTTTTTTACAGCATCTCAGTCTACCTTGCCTGGGTTTATTCAAGATGAGAACATTTCTGTGTCTTACAATGGACACAAAAGTTCTGTGGACTGGAAAGAGAATGGAATACAACTTCAATTTGAAGAAGACAAGTCTGAAGACTGCAGTAGTAATACTCCTATTCAAATATCTACAGGATCATTAGGTTACACCCGAATGCCTAATGAGGTTGAGTCAGTTAGCAAAGTTTATCACATACACAACTCCGGTCAACTCAAGACTTCTGTAACTATTAGAATTAAACACGACGAACCAAATGATGTTCAGAATTTATATGTTTTGACTTGCTCTGAAGACAAGCCTCCTTATGACTTCACTTATCTTCCTGGAGGAACTTTTACATCTACATATGGAGAGATAGTGGTTTCAAAGTTTTCATTTTTTAATATCGGTAAACTTTTCTCTGGACATCGTGTGCGAAGTGTCCTGAATAGGAGGGAAAGATTTTATGAGGTATCTCTATATCGTGGTTCTGTACCATATATTAAGTTGTCAGAGCAGTGTTGGAACCTTTATGTATCACTTGTAAAGAATTGCAACACTTTCAGACAAGGTGTAAAGACTTTTATCAAGGAAGAGTATAAAGAAGATGTTCAACTAGTGTCTGGTTATGTTACTCGCTTTAATCCCACGGACACTAAAATGACCATATGTGGGGAAATTGGCCCATCCGATGTTAATTTGGATGAACCTGATTGCACATTTCTACTTAAAGCTCAAATCAAAAATTATGTTAACGCTTCTCCTCCTCTTCTAAAGTATCGGCTCCGCATCAAACCTGGTTCTTCAGATACAGTAAAGTTTAATCTAACAGGACTTCAAGATATTGACCATTTAACGATGAGTCCATACGATCTACCAGGTAAGAAGTTCATAATATTAGGAATATATTTTATCCTCAAATTATTGTTTGACAGATTCTGATCCTACTATAATGCATAGAAGTAGTATTCAAAGTGATTCAAGTAAGTTTCATAAAACACATTTAGAAGTTTCTTTTCTAGTCATCATTCGAAGTTCTTTGACCCTTTAATTATTAAAAAGTTTCTGTCATTTCTGGTAGAATCACTGAATGAATATTATCTTTTAGAAAATAAGAAAGAAAATTCATTAGAATATTGTTTTAGCTTTCAACTATCATTTTTACTATCATTACCTATAATTTTTCTTACAATACACCATTTTATTAGGTACTGAACAGAGCCTGATAACTGTTGCCACATAGAAAATGCATTAAACTAAACAGGATGTGGCTGAGGGCAATATTTTTCCATATCACCTGTGTTCATAGTTATTACGTTGGGTTATTACGTCCCCCTAGGTAAATTTCTTGTTACCAAGGTATTGCCATGAGCAGTACCTAATAAATTTATTATCCATTGGATACCCAAGAATATCACTCGTCTGATTGGCGGTATTTACGCTCGTTCCTGCGGCACTCGCGTAAATACTAAGCCAACAGACTCGTGATATTCTCCTGTATCAAATGAATAATATATATATATTGACTGATTGAATGCATATTTAATTTCAGGCATTAAAACATGGGCTAAAGTATCTGCTTTTAAAAACTTAAAAAGTGTAGATAAAGGAATAAAATATTCTTCCTCCCTCCCTCTCTCTTTCTTCTCATCAATATGTATTCTCTCTCTTTCACAGGCTTTTTTATTACAATACAGAATTTAAAATGTTCAGTTTATTGGTCATAATTTTTAAATTATATTATATTTAGACTCTCTCAGTATAAAAGAGTTTAGGGTTGTCTTTGAAGAAGCATTTGATGCCAGAGTCAAATGGGAGAACATTGGCCTTCAGTTGGATGTGGATTGTCAAACCTTGAATGTCATACAGTATGAGCACAGCCATAGTGTTGACGACTGTTTCAAAGACATGTTGAAGAAATGGCTGACTGGAAATGGAGAACGAACATGGAGTAAATTAGCTCATGCTTTAGAAAACCAAACAGTTGGTTTTACCAATTTATCTGACAAAATCAAAGAAAAATACTGCAACTGATACGTAGCTCCATACATAAGTGGTCACTTTATCTTTATTCCTTTATATTTTTTACTTGTTCATTAATTATTTTTTGCACAAGATTGTATGTATGTTTGTTGTTGTTCGTTCTTTTTTGTAATTAGCTACTTAAAACAGCATTTTTGGCAACTCATACAAATTTTTTAGGTCCTTCTGTGCCTCTTCATGACAAGAAACCACACCCATTTTTTGTATATGCCCGTATGTATTGTTTAGTTTTTGTTTTGTTTTTCTTTTTTTTCTTCTTTTTCTTCTTTTTTGTAATTAGCTACTTTAAACATAGTATTACCATTTGTGGAAACTCATATAAAATATTTATTTTATCCATTATATTGTCTGGGCCTCTCCATGACAAGAGAACACACCTCCTTCCTTGGGTGCCACAAGAAGGTAGACCAAGAACATTAAACTGTCATTCACACACTTCATCCAATACATTAAAACACTCTTTACCTACTTTCTGTATATGTACGCCACCACAAGCAGTCTATTATTAGACTGTAGAATCGTTGAATTATATTTCTGAAAGATTTTTTAGCTGTTCCCTAGATTGTTCAAAATGACCATTGAATATTGTGGAAACATATAGATACTAATCAGCATGAAGATCCTGATATAAAGACCAAGCTAGGGTCTTCATACTGGTCAGTATCTATATTCTTTCTACAGGCTCTCTCATTATTGATTCAGTAGTTGTTTTGGTTCAGGACACCAGTAGATTTTAACAAGGCTGGAGAAAGAAATAGCTGACAAATTTGTCACAAAATGCAATAAGCTAATGCTACTGTCAAACTCTGGATGTAGCAGCTGCTTTTAATAAATAGACCTTGTGGCTTTTAGTTAGTATGTTTCTGTGTGTGTGTGTGTGTGTTTATAGCTCTTTATTTTATTGTTGCTGTTTGTAATACAGAACATTCCATCCAAACATTGGGCTGAATAGTTGCTTGTTACTTCACACATACAATAAGCAAGCTGATGATAAGTCCATTGTCCAGCTATAGATTTGTTCTGCAGTGAAACTGCTGCATACATTCAGTAAATTTTACACGCTACTATGATTGTAAATTTTTAAATCAAGTACAGCTCTAGAGCTTTCAACTCCACCTTGAAATTAATTCTCCTTAAGTGCTGTGAGAATCAGCGAGACTGGCCTGAAGTTCCAGATTTATCTACTACATTCATAATATGCCACAATTAATGTCCATACCCATTAAAATATTTACTACATTAAGTTTTAATCACCATAGCATCGTAATAATGGTTGTCAAGTGATAGCTGGTTAAATACAATTACTGATGCACTTTGGTACAAATGGTGAACTAGTTAGCTTAGGTATATGATTTTTATCCTTATGATAGATAAAGTAAAGAAGAGAGAACTCAGAGAACCATCAGTAAAAAGTTAAGACGAACACTGCAAGAGCTTCTGAGTAGTTTCTCTTCTCTAGTTTATTGGAAGCCCAAATTTAATGTCTCACCTCACTGAAGTGGAAATTTCAAATGAAAAGGTGCAAGTTGAAAGGGGGGTGGGATAGTCACATAGCTGTATGCAAAAGAGAATAAACATTTCTTAACATTATGCTTTCTGCAATAAAGTTGACAAACAATAAAGCTAAACCGTAACTGTCAACATTCTAGCATGAGTTATACTATGGATACCACTAAATTTCCCCCCCCCCCCAAGGAAACAAAAAGTGGAGGGCCTTAGGCCACCACAATTTAAAAAAATGGGTTGGCTGCTCCTTTTGCCTTCTGTCCAAAGGTCATTAAGAATTCTAAAATGAAAATTTTTAACCCTATTCAAATTTAAATAAATAGTGAACAGTTTGGTTTTTTTTCTAAATCACTGGCCACATTCATAATATACTCTATGAAATGAGAAATATGGGGGCCAAGCCCCCCTCCCCCTTAAAAGTAGAAAATAGTGGGGAAGCAGTCACCCCTCCTGCTCCTTTTCTCCTACCCCTCTGAATTGAACAATGAACTCCAAGTGCACTTGCTATTTAATAATTACTAAAGTAGTCTTTCAAAAACTCTTATAATCCACTAAGTGGAAGAAGTTAATGTGGTCGACACTTGCCATTTAACAGTGTTAAAAATAGAATTGCGATAATACAGTGGCTCTAATAGTTTGCTATGTATTGTTTGTTGATATGTTTAGATTCGCTACAAGAATAGCATCCTTCTATTCCTTTCAATGGACAAATAGTCACTATACCAAATTGTTGACTGCTTCATTGCTCAGTTCAGTTATACATTTTACCTTAATAGCTAGTGTTAAAGTAGTATACTTGAGCTTTAGTTAGAGAGCAATATTACTTGTGGTACAGAAATAACCTGGGGAAGAAACAACTTGAGTAGCACAGAAGCAGCTGGGAAAAAGATGGAGCAGACAAATTTTAGCTTCTCAAGGTGGTGGCATGTGGTTTTAATGGGTTGGGCTCACCTGGCAGCTGTTCAGATTATGGATATCTCAAATTAGCGAGGTCTAGATTATTCTAATCAGGTATAAATAAAGCTCAAGAAATTAAAAAGATAGATGTATGGAGCAATTAAAGCGATAGAAGTAAATGTTGCCTTCAAAAAAGAAGCTAAACAGGCCAGAGACACTCAGACCTGTATATATTTTCAATACAAAACTCCACGTTCAGCACTCAGTCAACTTTCCAGCACAAAATACCACTATGAGCAAGAAAGTGTCCGCTCATGTGATTATAATGTGACAATAATGAGTGTTACCCACAAAAGCTACCTACAATGAGCTTACAGCTTTGTGTTTTCTCAAAAATCAGCCCAAAATGAAAAACAACAACAACTAGTACAATAAAAGTGTTTTAGAATCATCAGTATGAGTAAGTTCATACCTAAATCAATGGTTAATTGTCAGTAATTCCAAATCAGAGCGTGAAAGACGGAAGAGGGTTAATTAAAAAATGTGCAATCAAATGCTTAGAAGTGCACTTTAATATTGCCAACAATGAGTCACACAATGTAAGGTCAAAACATAAAAACATGTCATAATTGTTGTTCATAATTTTTATATTATTTCATTAGAGCCTCTCCATTTGGATAATTTTAAAGATGTTTTTTAATGGAGTTTATGATGCTGGAGTCAATGGAAGCAAATTGGCCTTCAGTTGGATATGGAATTGCACACATGAATGTCATACAGTATGAGCACATCCATAATGATGATGATAGTTTCTTCAAAGCATTTAGTATTGCTATACTGATATTCTTCATTATTATATTATCCAGAATAGTGTATTTACTCCACTTTATATATGCATGTAGTACTGATGAAAACTGCACAAGCTGTGTTAGCTTATTAATATATTTACATCAACTAAATTATGTGAGTCCTACATTGTGTGTAGCTATAACTGTCTGGTCCCTATGTTATCACCTTTCTGACTGTATAAATTAAATTTAGGATACAGTTTGTTTGTATCTCCCAAAGCTTACTTTATACATTAGTATATTATTAATAATTATCATTAACTACTATTAGCATGAATATTGCCATTATAATAATATTTTTATCAGACGACTTCATCCTCAAGCCTACAAAGGCCTATCTTCATCTCCTCCTCCCCTCCCTTCCCCTCCCCCTTCCCCCGCATACACACACACATCTACCCCCAACCCTTTTTACTCTGCTTTCTCTAATACATGTGTTGGTTTATTGTGCTTACCTTTTTGACCTGTATTCATAGTTATCACTTTGGGTAATTATTATCACGTTCCCTAGGTTATACAAGTATTCATTGCTCATAAATCTCGTTACTACTATACTCACACATGAGCAGTATATATAAAATTATTTCACCAGATACTGCACAATAAGACGCATATAATTGACCATATTCATGCTTGTACCTGCACATAAAGTCTAGGTAGAAGAGGTAGGTGGGGCGATAGTATAGCAACAAGTTAATGAAATACATCAATCTAGTCACTATACTATACGCAATATTATACTGTACTAACAAGTAACAATTTGACTATATGCAACACGAAACCAGCATATTTTACATGCTTAAGTAACTACTATAAGGGTCTTTAATACAACAGAATGTGCCTGTAGCTATTTTACTCTCATTGCCTTTCTTAAAATCGTTATAAGAAAGTTGTTTTTGTCCGTCTTAGGTTCGTTGTCTGCACACAGCCCTACAACTTACAAGTCTCAATGTCATACACATTAAGCTCATTGGTGTCTCCATCAGCACTTTCCCCTCCATATACAACTAGTTTTGCACAATACTCCACCATACTGCATATAAAAACCATATAAAAACAAGGTTTCTCCGATTCGTACACAGGAGCCCTGATTGATTCCTGGTGGATGCTGTCCTTTTAACCTGAGCTTGTCCCAATTCTCAGAAGAAGCGCGAAACACATACAAGAATTCAAGGTCAGTGACAGGAACCATTTTCCCATTACTTTCAGGATCTTTCTTGAGTCCGCCCCACATGTATGCACAGGAGAGTCCTCCAAGTATGAAAGCAGAGGAACGTCCACTGGCAGTGAAAGAATGGCATCTTGGACTAGGTACTGAAGAGGGTTTTGTTGACATTTCCTTCTGATTCTGCAGTTAAGCTGAGGTAATGACAGAGTAGCAACCAGTGGCTATAATTATATTAATTTAAGAGCACTATCATGGTTAATACATTCCTTACTTCTACTTCTCAAGTTTCTGAGCTCATTACTTGCATCACTATATTTTACAACACCTGATGCTCTTAAATGTACACTACGACTACTTACCGCTTGTTCTGCTGTCACAATTTTACTCTAGCCGAACTAGAAAGGTAACAGGAGACTGTGCTTTAAATTTATTAACAGTTACATCTTAAATTCTTATAATGTCGAATTTAGTCACCACTTGCCTCAGTGAACACCTTTTTCCTAGCCAAATAAAAAAAAAGTGACTTGATTGTCCCCATGTATATGGTGATTTATGCACTGTATCTAACTACTAAATATCAATAGAGATGCTATCATTTGGTGTATTTGATCATTATTTGTTATTACTTCTGTGCTTTTATAATACTTCCTGTCTCACGTGGCTTTGTTCATGTGTCATCAATAACTTTCATTTTTTTTCATTTAGTTATTGTCAAGTTGTTCCAGTTTCTTGCTCTTTCTGTTCTATAAAACTGAAGCACTTGTTACTTGGAGTATTAGGTCTGAGTATCTATAGTCAAATACACTACACTAAATACACATGTTGATTCTTTCTAACTATTGGTACCTCATTGGGCAGCTAAATAAGGGGAGAAAAGTTAATTTAATAAGACGTGAATTGATTTTTAAATAGCTCACAAGATGCATTTTTTAGAGTCACAGTCAGTTTTAATTGTCACATTTCAAACTTGACAAAATTCTGAGAGCCTAAGTATTAACTTTCATTGTTCTATTCTAGAGGCTATGGCTTTAATGTGTATTTTTTTCCCTTTTTTATGTGCTGTGTGTTCGTTCTTCAGGCTATAGAAGGAGTGTGAGTAGATTATTCGCGTTAAAGCAGTGAAGATGCGATGGGTACGATTTGGCACCACATGACTGGAAGTATGAACTGATGCATAATCGCTTCCTTTTCCCATTTATGATTTCTTCCACTTTCATTTACAAAAATGACATAGCTATACCACCACATTATGATGCAAATTTTAATTTTTGGATGTGATTTACTTATTAAATCATGACAAAAATGACTTATGTGAAAGAAGTTTCCAATAAATCCACCACACCATTGGAGTTATCATGAGGACCCTTGAACTCACAAGTGGTAACAAATACACTTTACATGACAATTATCCTAACATTGCAGATTAACATTACGCTAAACCACAAAAGCTCAAACATGTGCATGCACATTAATACTTACATAACTACACTGAATTCCTAACTTAGCTGGAAAAGGGTTTTGCTTGTGATCATCGTCAAGTATTATTGTAAGCAAACCCTTTACCCACTTACTTTATACCATTTGATTGTGGACCCTTTACCAATCACTGTAAGCATTAGTAAGAGCCTGTGACTATGGCATGAAATGAAATTTACTTTTACAACATTGATAAATAAAAATATTTAGACAACCCAACACAGGCTTAGGTGATTTTAATTATCACAAGAATTTTTATGTTTATATGTGAGAGATGAATGAACTGGTTTAACAAAACTTTTACAACACTTGATATTACATGGATAGTTAGATTGTATGCTGCTGAGAATATAGCTATTTCATAATGATATCAATAGTAGCTGCTTCTCTTCTTCTAATGTGTTATGTACTGCCTAAAACTTTGGTTGATTACCTCTTTCATTGCTCAGATTGCTTTTTAGCATGGCTCAGAAGCTCACCTTGCTACCTAGAAGCCATAGCAATGTGGGAAATATCTCCACACTCTGAGTTGCCTACATGCTGTCTCATTTACCAGATCACAGTTTTAGCTACCAGGAAGAATCAGTGTGTGCTAAATGATGGGGCATGCTTCAGTATATTTCATAAACAAAAAAGCTACTTTCTAGTAGATTTTTTGTTTACTGAATGTGTCTCTTTAATATAAACATGAAACATTATCCTCACAAGCTATCTTAGCAAATACACTAAAGACATGACTATGTAGTCAGAGACAAAAGAAGAAATTAATTAGCACATTTGACATGCATATGGTGAGTCATGATTCTTGAATCTATGAAATCATTAGTTCATAAAGCCTAAAGCATCAACACACAACAGGAAACCAAGTGCTCAGTGGAGTATGACAATAAGTGTGGTATTATCTTTTTCAAATTGTATTAATCTCCTGTGGTCTTTGAAATAATATATTGGCATAATGTTTTTCCTGCAAAATGATTGTAATATTCTACCAAATGGAATAATTTGCATGGGAGGATGTACTAGTACTTAGTACTTACCATTTTTCCAATTCAAGAAGTTGTTTGTGTTTCGGGAAGTATTCACTCTGGTTTATAGTAATTTACATGAATTAGAAATGCTAGCTACTGTAGTTATCTTTAACTTCATTTAATATGCGATGATAAATGGACAGAAACTAAACAGTATTGCTAGATATATTATTGAAAATGCCTTTCAAGAATACATGTTGTAACTATTGAAGTTAAACACTTGATCATATAATCTGATGCTACTACTAGTGTGTTCTGACAACAGAACCTTAATGTCACAGCCACTGAATGTATTGTGTAAATACAGTATATTAATATTTAACTCACTCTACTCTTCCATGCCCTTTCCTCACATACATATTGAGGTTTATATAAGATCCTGAACATCATCTTAAAATGATGTCAAAATAAAGCGTTTGAAACTATTGTGGCTTCATCAAAGTAACAGAAACAGTCATTTTTTATTGAAAGTAAACCATATTAGTGGTTTCAAGAGGATAACATCTATACCCAATATATTGCATAATACACTAAAGTACCAGATTTATTCGTGTTTTAGAAATTGAAGGGTTTTTTTTATGCACATAAACAAAACCACAATGTCCTGGATGGTCTCTGCTATAAAAGTGTGAAAGTTATAAACAGGTGGTATTTTTTAATTGGCTTCCATAACTTATATCTTTCTCAAAATCTCTTCATAATTCTTGTTACATATCTAATGAGAGAGTACTCTGACTACAGTGGTGATAGCTACAGCATGTATACCAAGTTCAACAAAATATACAATGTGGAAAAAGATGAAGATTATGCAGTACCAACATAAATTGATTTACATGTAAAAGTTTTAAGAAGAATTGCTTTACGTGTTTTTACTATTCGCAAAATTGAAATATCCACCAGTCTTTTCCTTAATGTGCAGCCACATCTTTGCAATAATGGCTCTTAGTTCATATACTAGTGTTATTTGTAGCAGTGGGTGAATCATGATTTCCAGCAGATAAGATAAATACACAAAGCTGTAGAAAGTGATAGGGATAGTGTCTCTACCAGCTATGGCACTCGTTATCCCTAAGGCCATGACAGGAATCCAAGTTATGATATTCGCCAGAAATATGGCGCCCAATAATTGTACCAAGCGAAATTGCTTCTTTCTGTTGGTTTGATTTGTGATTCTTTCTATTTCCTCATTCTTTGTAGAGACTTCACTTAACGATATTAGATCTTTTGAAGCTTTGTGACTGGAAGCGAATTTCATGGGGTTTTTCAATATATATTTGTGTGCAATACAAACAATCCATATATACATAGTAATCAATACGGTAAGAGGCAGTAGAGCTAGTACAACAAGCATAACACTATAGTAGAAATTTGGCAAAATGTTACTTTTTCCCACAACCAGAGGGATACAGTTGGCCACTGTGTATGAAAAATTTAAGCTTCCAAACCCCCACAATGGCGGCAAAGCTACTGCTATGGAGAATATCCAAATCCCCACGACTGATACAAACATTTTTGCAGGAGTTACTACAGCATGATAATGTAAAGGCATTTTAAGGTACAGGAGCCTTCCAACGGACATGAGAGCTAGTGTGTAGAGTGATACGCTAGGGAGGGCAACATTTGCAACTCCTATAGTGCACACCTTGCACCGCACATAGTCAGATGATCCGAACATGAATTCCGTGGAGTATCCACTTATAACAATAAAAGGCAAAACCAGAATGCAAACAGCCAGATTACACAGGGCCAGATTAAGCATTGGTATCACCACTGCAGACTTGTAAAGCTTTTTCCAAATGATGGTGACAGCCACAAAGGAGTTGAGAGGGGTCCCAAAGAGGAGGAGGATGAGTGCTACAGTGGCACATCCGTAGCCATTCTCAATGGTTCTGTTTTCAATTGGATGATTTGTAGTCCATGAAAATGGAGTAATACTATCCGTACTGATATTAACAACACACGATATAGAAGTATTCATTCTTATGGCTTGAAGACAAGTAGTAAGTAGTCAACAGTAACTCTGACAGAATTGATCTCAATTAAAATAACTTCCTCAAAGTAATGTGCATTCCCTTTTTGTTATTTCAATTGCGTCATAAAAACTGACAGTATAACCTGAGTAACCAATGCCTGCCCGGTGTCTGATATTACACACATACACTGTTAAAAATAGGGTGCATGGGAATCCCATTTTGAGGTGTCCAGGTAACACTGGCTGTACTTCTCCTCATGGGGTGTTTCCATTTCACCTAGAGGAAGTGTTCAATTACACCCTTGTACACCCTTCATTATACACCCATGTTCAAGGACCAAGTGTTCTACTACACCCCTATCAGAGCTCATAATGCACCAAATATGGTGTTATTGATACTCTACCAATGGGGTGTTGTGATACTCCCTTAAACTAGCTACTACAACACTCCAAATGGCGTTCACAATACTCACTTTATTGCCATATATTATTTTAGTGTATAAAATTTATTCCACTAATCAGCAAATGCAATTCCGTGACGTGACATTGTATCTGTGTGAAGGTGAATAATTAACTGTTCATGAATGAATGAAGATGCTCAGGAATTCTTCATACAGCCAGGATGATTAGAACTGTTCAGTGTGTGCAATTTGGGACGGGGTCGACCACATAACTAACACAAAAACGCGACGGTCAAAGTACAAAATGACATAGCTACGTATGTCCAAACATATATACAAATAAATAAACTAGTGGTGTGCTTGAGCACAAATGGCGAGCGAGCCTGATAGTTAGGTAACATAAAATGTTACTATTTTTAGCCTACTTCATGCAAACACTATAATAGCAGTTATGACATTTGATTTCAGCAAACAAATACAAAATCACGCTCTTACCTGATTAATGGTAACTTTTGTAGTATCAAACATCAACCATTCTGATAATCTCAATCACCAGTAACTCTTGAACAAGCTCTCAGCTACGATTTTGTAATTGTAGCTTACAAATATGGAATTACTACTTACATCATTCTTGAGTATTGATAACTTCTGTAGTATCAAATTGAAGTTATTTTGACCATCTGAATTACCTTGAATTCTTGACAACAAGCTCTCGCCTACAAAAACAAAAGACAATCAATTTTAGCACACAAATACAAAATTACTTTCTTACCTCATTTTCTTGAGCAGTGGTAACTTTTGTAGTACCAAATTTGAGCTAATCTGACTATTTGAATTTACCAGTCACTGTTGACAAGCTCTTGGCTACAAAAAAGAAAGGCCAGAGTTAATTTTGCATATTTAGCTAACAAATATGGAATTACGTACTTACCTCAGCTTCCCTCGAGAAGTAGTAGCTTCCTTAGCATTAATACCACAGCATTCTGACTACCAACGGCTCTTGACAACCAACAACCAGCCCTCCGTATCCCCCCATAAAAAGGCGAAGTTTTGAAATTAAGTTTAACTCTAGTCGCTAACAAGAGGTAATGCCATGCGTTCTTATTACCTATCTATCATACGTTTGGCAGGAACTGGGCTGGCACCCATTTAACCCGAGGTAGGTGTGTTCACCCAACCCCTCACATGCAGGGAAATCCCCAGCTTTGGGGGAGGTCCCTTTTGCGCAGATTGCCGCGTGCATTTGGGGCCTGGTGGCCAGCCCAGTTTCACACCACATGATTTGTGATGGATTAACGATCCCCGTTATTAGGTGGACGTTAGGGGTGGATAATGGGAACCAGAATTTGGCAGCCTTCTCGCCAATCTCTGCTACCTGAATTCGTGGCCACGTGCAGCCCGTATGCATGTGTTTCCTTACGCGGGTAGCTTGTTGCCACACCATGACTAGGACCATAGACCAGTCTCAATACACTAAATGTAAGTTCAGTTCAGTTCACTCTGACTTCAGAAGTGGTGTCCCCCACCACCTGAGCGACGAATAGGAGACTGGGCTCTCACTGCCTTCCCTGACTGGCGCCTTCGAGGGCAGTCCACCCACGGGTGGGCCTCGTGGCAGCTAAGGCACACGTGGGTGTACCTGCAGCTACCTCTCCTGCACTTGCCCTCATTAAAGTTTCTGCAGGGCTTCGCCGTGTAGGGCCGCTGAGCTGAGGGCTGAGTACTGTCCCACTTTGACATCGACGTCACTGGGCAGCTCCCTGCCAGGTGGTCATCACCCAGGCACTACGAGCACCTGGGTATGACCCTGGCCCGACCGGTGAAGGCTTCATTATAAAGCCTGGTATTGGGCACTGACCAGCTGAGATCTCTTCGAGCGAGCGCCTCTCTCCGGTACTGCCAGTCGCAGAGCACCCACTGGCAGCTTTCGTAGTTGCGCTCCGCTCGGACAATCGAGGCCTGGTAGGCTAGGAACTCGGGAGCCTTCTCCGGAAACCTGGTGGCCAGGATCGCCGCCATGATTGAAAACCTCTCCAGCCACAGGGAGATGCTGGTGACTGGAGGGCAGGCCGATCCTGACGTGCGAGTGGTGGGGATAACGCTGTCCTCTGCCACCACCTCTGCCATCTCCACAAACTCCAGGGCCATGATCTTCTTGGCGACCCTGGTGGAGACAAGTGCAATGGGGTTGAAAGGGGCCCGGGATCCCAGGTATGGCAGGGTCGTGGCAGTGCTCCAAATAGGAGAGGAGGTGCTTGGCAATGGTGCCACTGCGGCAAGGAGACTGAGTCCTGAGCCTGCCGAGGTGGCTGAAAATGTAGGGACCGACGGAGGTAGAGGACCTGGACCACAAACATATGCAACATTATGGTGACAACCATGACGGGGCCCAATTTATAAATAGGCATGGCCTGGTGCTCCAGGTTAAGGGGTTGTGCCCTCGCTCAGGGCACTGAAGGGGCTGTGTAAATAAGTAGGCATGGCCTGGTGCTCCAGGTTAAGGGGTTGTGCCCTCGCTCAGGGCACTGAGGGGGCCGCATAAATACGTGGGCGTGGCCTGGTGCTTCAGGTTATGGGGGTTGTGTCACCACTCAGGGCACTGAGCGGACGTTATAAATAAGTAGGCATGGCCTGGTGTTCCAGGCTGTGTCGCCACTCAGGGCACTGAGGGGACTGCAGAAATAAGTAGGCATGGCCTGGTGCTCCAGGCTGCGAGGTCGTGTCGCTACTTAGGGCACTGAGGGGAGTGCCGAAATGAGTAGGCATGGCCTGGTGCTCCAGGCTATGAGGTTATGTCACGGTTCAGGGGACTGGGGGGGACATTAAAATACAAGTAATAGGGGTCTGGGCTATGGGGTCATATCCCGCTTAGGGGCAACTGGGTAAGGGGCTTCTGGCTATTATCTGACAGGCCTGGGATCAATGGAGCTACCAGGCCTGCACTAGGCTCCTCTGGAGTGCCAAGATTACTCACCTTACTCTTAGCCAACTTGAACCCATCATTACTGCTCACCTGCAAGGCTTGAGTTTGGAAAGGCCATATCTGAGTGGGGTCTCTGCAGCTGAGCTACTGAATGCACTGTTTAGCCCTAGGCCGGAGGTCAAGGGGTCTGTAGCTGGACCTAGGACTGGGTCCACTGCAGCTCTCCAGGCTGCAGGATGGGAGAGTCCTAGCCTAGGTATGAGCCACTCCAGCTGCTCTGCCGTGAATGTAGGTGTAGGTGTAGGAGAGGTGCGCCTCTCCTGTCTGAACCCTCGGTTGGAGGGAAGTCCCTCCTCTCTGAACCAGTGATAGGCGGTGGTGAATCCATTGAGATTAACAACAGCTGTCACACCTAGAACCAGAATTTGGCAGCCTTCTCGCCAATCTCTGCTACCTGAACTGGTGGCCACGTGCAGCCCGTACGCATCCGTTTCCTTACGCGGGTAGCTTGTTGCCACACCTCCTCGGTGTGGGCCGCCGTTAACCTTATTTAACTACGTTAAATGGCATCTAGAAAAGGGTCTTCAATGCCATAGTAACCGGTCGAATCAATTTTTTGTTTCTTGAAAAGCAAGCATTTTCGCAGAAATTTTGTCACACTTTGGAGCTTAACCCTCTCGTTCCCAAATTGTTTGGACCCGCGCGGAAAAATCTAATCTTCCACCGCGGAATAGTGCATTACCGTTTTATTTTTTTAACTCGATGCTGGCTGGGAAAACCCCATAGCAACCATATATCACTAAATAGACCAAGAGTTTGGGATTCCCCTCATTTTTTGATTGAGAAAATTGAATAATATTTAAGCCATCTACTAATATTTCAAAAAAAAATTTTTTTTTCCCCAAAAAAATCCACTTTTCCCATCAATAAAAAAATAAAATAATATTGTTTGATGCATTTTATACCAATATTATATTAGTTCAACAATAAAATATGTTGTTTGTTGTGTGTGGTGCTGATTGTGATCATGTAGGAGACATCTATGAGTGTCCACAAGGAACGTATGCCATCGGACGTCGAGCTCCACTACAAAACAATTTCATATACACAAAAACACAAACAACAAAGATATTTGTAATACAAACAACAAATTATTCATGATCCTATATAATTGCAACTTTATGATGTATTGTATGCGGTTTCATACAGGATTTTTGTTTGGGGTGGGGCTCCGAGTGTACTTCACCACACCCATTTTTTGGAACCTACACTACTTTGATGCACATCTTTGCATACGAGTCTATACTTCACACTGATGATCAGTGTTCGGTCCTATGCACTAAATGGCTCAGTTATGATAGGAACATAATGGGATACAATATCAGACTAAAAATAAATGCTTCCTAAATGTTCATTTCTATTCAACTCCCAAAATTCTAGGGGGGAACCCAGCGCTAGCCTCTCACTGTATGAACCCTGGTATGTATACTCCACACTGTACATGAGAGAAACAATCGTTGTATTGAGAAAGTGTAATTTGAAAATGAAAAGCAGTACAAGCACACACGTGGAATTCAACTTACCCGGCATGGATGGTGGCACAGACTGAACGATCCCTCCCATAGGATCCGGAACCTCCATACAATACCAAAAAAA
>WLWD01005418.1_pt1 | contig 27978 bp, 35 predicted proteins | sample 6712731 | NCBI WGS metagenome assembly WLWD01 (sample SAMN12718690, study PRJNA576275) | sponge metagenome | isolation source: marine sponge | host: Mycale hentscheli | place: New Zealand: South Island, Marlborough, Capsize Point | collected 2014-11-01
ATAGAACCCAGGGATAGCACTGCAGTAGCTGTGAGGTTATAGAACCCAGGGATCTATAGCACTGCAGTAGCTGTGAGGTTATAGCACCCAGGGATAGCACTGCAGTAGCTGTGAGGTTATAGAACCCAGGGATAGCACTGCAGTAGCTGTGAGGTTATAGAACCCAGGGATAGCACTGCAGTAGCTGTGAGGTTATAGAACCCAGGGATAGCACTGCAGTAGCTGTGAGGTTATAGAACCCATAGGGCGATAGCTGACATGTACGTAAAGGGAGGGGTCAATGACCTGACAAGCTGATTCAACAACTAGCTATGCCTTGCTTAATCTCAAACCAGAATAATCACAGGGTCATCCTCACACACCTATGGAACTACAAAAGTCCTCTTGTGTTATGTAGAAGCATGACAGGAGTTACACCTGCAATGCAATATCCATGAAAATATTTCAACGGCTCAAGTTCTATTAAGAAAACAGCACACTCTCCGCGAGGCTGGAGTAAAGTTTTGATAGCAAACCTTTAGTCCATTCATTACTATAGCAATAAATTTACGTTTTCTACTCAGCGAATTCCCTGTTGCGATATCACACTCACTGGCTCGTGGGCTTACCAGTTCCTGCAGTCAGTCCAAGACACACCACCAGGGCCAAAGACGCAGTAATGTACCTGAAATAGACGAAGCGACACAGCCATTACGCGTGCTACCAGATAAGCACGGCCTTAGACAACCAATCCTTTTACGGATGCACATTTATAGCATACCTTGGCAGCAGTAGCATCACTGGAGGCCGAGCTCATTAACAATATCAATCAGATCACAGTCTCTGTCTCTCCTCTATCCCTTCTACCCCCGCCCATAAGTACTTCCGCCGCGTGTAAGTTTCAATTGGCCTCAAAGTAAAAATAGAAAGTAAAAAATAAATAAATAAAATTAATATGAAAGTAATGAGTTCTGAATGACTGAGCTTGAGGTGGGCGTGTCCTTGTTGATCTAATGGCGAGTCCCAGCAGAGTAGTCTCTGACTGGCTGGAATGCGATGTGGATTGGCTCCTCCACATGTCTCTGCTGTATACCTTGCTGGATGGGCACACCCACTGTACTGAACATGCTCATGGAAGATGTTGGCATGGTAACAGCATCCACGGAGGTGTGGTGATGGGTGGAGGTTGAAGAGGAAGCATCTGCAGCACTGGCCGGCCAGGAAGTGAGATATGTGATCTGCTCCACTGTAGATTCCGCATCTGGCCCTGCTGCCACCTGGGTCTGGTCTTCACCCACCACTAGAGGACAACCCTGGTCCACATAGTGGTCCTCATCTGGCGATTCTAACACACACACACACACACATACACATACATATGCACACACATGCGCACGCACACACATACATACACACAATATCTCAAAGCTTGTCAATTGTTATCAGTCATCTGTCACCTCCACTAATCATAATAATTCCTCTCACCTCTGCTCACAGGATTTTGGATTGCCCGATTCTTTGGTACCAAGCAGAAATCCTACATAATAGATCATACCCAATATTTAAACCACACCCACTATTCCAACCACGCCCAGACTCACCGTAGAGTGCTGTCTGTCCCACCAATTGCCGTATTCTGCTCTGCACAACTTCTGTCTTCTGTGTATATCTGACAGAACAGAATGGAAGCACAAACAGTAACTCACGAACCGAGAGTTATTTCACAATGAGGCACCAAAGGTGCAGACACTCAGTGTTACTATAAAGTAGCCAGCTAGTTATTACAAAGACCCTAAGAATAATTCATTTGGTGTAGTATCAATTTGTAGCTCATGCAAGTCGATATGTAGCTCTCGCAATGAAATGGTAAACGTAAATGCTGTCTTCATTAGAAAATACGCAAAATACACTCACCTACCAGGTAGTTTCAACAACTGGTAAACCAACGAGACTATGAAGCTAAACTACCGTAGGCAGCAAGAAATTATTCTCTCATGTGAGTACGGCGTGGCTATAGGGGGAGTTACCAACAATTGCTTACGATCATACAGCCAAAAAATGACTAGCTTTTTCTGAAAAAATAAATAAGGAAAGGGAAAAAAATTCTGGCACATTATTAAAGGTCCAGTGTAACATCATGATGTGGTTTCAATCCTCAGGAGGCTGCCATCTTTGAGATCCACTTTTCTTGTGTGACAGACCGACTGGCTGACAATTAATTTCACGCTAACTCTCAAGGATTAAAAATAAAACTTGTTGCCTTGTAACTTGGTATACATAAGAGATAAATAAGAGGATGGTGGTGTGCTTGCCTGTATTTCTCCCAAACAAACCTTGTTGGACCAACTAATACCAGCATACACAATGGGGACATACAGCACAGTGGGAAGTTGCGGCAGAGTACAGACTAACTCATTGACATCTGACCTGATACAACTGAACTGGAGAAGTGTGACCCAATGCTGGATGTATTGGTGTTCAGAGCTCACAATGTCTTACTTTATTCAAACTTTTAGTAATGAGGAACATACACACACATGTACACACCGTACCTTCTAACACACACATGTACACACCATACCTTCTAACACACACATGTACACACACCATACCTTCTAACACACACATGTACACACACCATACCTTCTAACACACACATGTACACATCATGCCTTCTAACACACACATGTACACACCATACCTTTTAACACACACATGTACACACATCATACCTTCTAATACACACATGTACACACCGTACCTTCTAACACACACATGTACACACCATACCTTCTAACACACACATGTACACACACCATACCTTCTAACACACACATGCACACACACCATACCTTCTAACACACACATGTACACACATCATACCTTCTAACACACACATGCACACACACCATACCTTCCAACACACACATGTACACACATCATACCTTCTAATACACACATGTACACACCGTACCTTCTAATACACACATGCACACACACCATACCTTCTAACACACACATGTACACACATCATACCTTCTAATACACACATGTACACACCGTACCTTCTAATACACACACGTACACACCATACCTTCTAACACACACATGTACACACATCATACCTTCTAACACACACATGTACACACACCATACCTTCTAACACACACATGCACACACCGTACCTTCTAATACACACATGTACACACCGTACCTCAACCCACACAGTACACACATCATACCTTCTAACACACACACACATGTACACTCACCCTATACCTTCTAGATACACCCATGTACACACCATACCTTCTAAACCACACATGTACACACACCATACCTTCTCACACACACAGTATACAACCATACCTTCAACCAACACATATTACACACTCCATAACCTTCTAACCCCACACATACACACATCATACCTTCTAATAAACACTGTACACACAGCCATAACCTTCTAACACCCAACCCATGTACACACACCATACCTCTAACACACACATGTACCACCCTACCTTCTAACACACACATGTTACACACCATCCCTTCTAAATACCCATGTACACACCATACCTTCTAACACCCACAGTACACAACATACCTTCTAAACAACCACATGTACACCACCATACCTTCTAACACAGCCGAGGAACTCAATTCACTGCAGCATAAATTCATCCAAGTTTCTGCACACAAACACACACACTTCTAACAAGACCATAGTTCTTGCTACACATACTCCATTCCAACAACCACAGCCACTTGAAATACACATACTGAATGCTTATAAATACAGCATGACCACTTCAACAACTGGTAACTGGTCCCAATACAGTACAACAACTGGTAACTGTCCCAGTACAAGTATGGACCACTTCAAACCACTGGTAACTGGTCCCAGTACAGTATGGACCCTTCACCAACTGGTAACCTGGTCCCAAACAGTAATGGACCCACTTCAACAACTGGTAACTGGTCCCAATACTTATGGACCACTTCAACAACTGGTAACGGTCCCAATACATCCAACAACTGTAACGGTCCCAGTACAGTTGGACCCACTTCACAACCACCGGGTACCTGGTCCCAGTACAGTATGGACCACTTCAACAACTGGTAACTGGTCCCAATACAGTATGGACCACTTCAACAACTGGTAACTGGTCCCAATACAGTATGGACCACTTCAACAACTGGTAACTGGTCCCAGTACAGTATGGACCACTTCAACAACTGGTAACTGGTCCCAGTACAGTACAACAACTGGTAACTGGTCCCAGTACAGTATGGACCACTTCAACAACTGGTAACTGGTCCCAATACAGTACAACAACTGGTCCCAGTACAGTATGGACCACTTCAACAACTGGTCCCAGAACTTTACCATTATTGGGGAGTGAGATCCTATTCGAGGTGTTCAAAGGTAAATTAGGGGACTAATATGTGAACTGTGTGTGTGGATGATACATGGTTCCATTCTAGTTGTGTGGGCAGGGGCTTGAGCCCTAACACACACAGTTCTTGGGTGTACCTCAGTGCTACTATACACTGACCAGCTATTACAAATCATTTCTCAAACCAATAGAATAATATCTTGGCTTCTTAAGCAGGTATGTAGCTCGAGCAATGAAACCGGTAGATGTAAATAGAGAAGAAGAAAAACAGGCCAGAGACATTAGCTCATTTATTTTCAACGAGTAACTCCACTTTCAGTACTCTGCCCAGCTCAGACAAAGAGATGTTATACTGTGCCATTTTGCGCGTGCATGAATGTTTGTGTGTGTGTGTGTATATACATATACTAATGTGCTTGTATCTGGTGAGTGGGCCAGGGCCAGGCTAGGTGATTATTGAGAGCTATGAAAACTGCTCTTACCATTACAAGCAGATCTATCCCTAAACATTTTTTTGTTCATAAATGCTTAAGCAAAACAACAGCTACCATGACAACAGATGAGGTACTGTATATATTTTTTAGTTTACGTGAAGTTAATATTCTAGCCACTCCTATTCATCAAGTCTATTAGTTTTATTTCTACAGTTTGCTCAGCGTGCATGCACTTAAATACAAGCACCTCCACCATCCAGGCAGTGAGGGAGAGTTTGGACCCAGTGGCACAGCTGATGGAAATGCCTATTATGTATCAAAGCTGCAACCCTTCCCCCCCCCCCCCAGCAGCCTCAAAGTGTGAGGATAAGAGAGAAAAGCCAAGCCATGACAAGAAGTCACACCTCAACTCAACTAACTGGGAATGTCTTGTTGAATTTCATAACCTTACAACTAGAAAAGTTAAAGTTTCATGAACCCTAGCTTTACCCTCTGTTCTCTCGTGAGTTTCTCCCTAGCTTTCTGAAGTTCTTCCTCCTCTTCTTCATCTGACTGCTCCGGCTGTAGATCCGTGAGACTCTCATCTACTCCACCCAAATCCACACCATTGTTTACTGCACTTTGTTTCTCCTAGCAACACAACATTCAGCTATAATGAGTGTGCTTTAATTAGAGTAAAGCCTCGAGCTGCTAGTTCACTCTGTATAAGTGTCAAGAAGTGAGAACATTTTGAAACTAATTAGTAACCACTTCGATAGTTGGTTGTAAGACATACTGCCCTAGCACGCTACAGCGTTCATTCTAACCATAGGAGCAACACTGCAGTTTTATAACCCTGACATCATTCAGCTCGGAAACAACAGCAATAATGCATTAGTACTGACCAATATGACACTGCACTTTGTTTCACAGCCAGCTTTGGTTAGATAGGAGCAACTGCTCTGCTCTGCTTATAACAGGGCAGAGTGGAGCATCCACTCATCCTACTACTACTACTACTACTACTACTCAGCACACAGTGGCAACAGAACCAGCTTCAACCCTACATTTTTCATACAACATTCATTGTTACATCCACATTTTCATTAACTAATGAGTTAACCTAAACTTAGAGCATAGCATACCACCTACAAGTAAGTAGATAACTACATACTACACTATATGCCACATAATCTTGAATTCGTACATCACTGAAAGTGTCGCTCTTCACTCATCAAATAGTTAAAGGCACATAATGCATGGTAAAGATCCTAGATTCATTACTGCTATAGCTAATGACCTCAGTTCTGTATACTGCTTATTATTAACAATTCAATCAAGTAACACTGAGTCAAGTGATATACAACTAGTTCACTTACCTGAGCTCGGCTAGACCTGATAGCTGCTACTTGTTGAAGCTAAACAACAACAACAAAGAATTACTATATGGAGTCCTTCCTAACAACTAAGCTATCAGTCATACTTGTTCAGGAGTGATAATTTGAGTTGTGACGTGTTCCGTTAAATCTGTAGGAGATTGCGCTTCCAGAGAGGCTATAGGCATCATGATCACACCCTGGCCCATGTGAAATTTAGAGCCTTGAGGATAGTGTAGAAGTTCTTGATACTGAATGCTTCCAGGGTCCATTATTATTATTTTCACACTAGTTTCTAATTAGAAAGCAGTACGAAACCCGCAATGTATGCGCGCATTGATAACCCCGCCTTATTAATTGTTGCCATGGCAATTCCCAGGCAGGCTTAATCAACAGCTGATAAGGTTAAAAAAAGCGGACTATTCAAACAGACTTCTTATTCTAGAATCCTGCACCGTTATCGAGATGATGGTAGGTCAAGTCTAAGGGAAGGATAATATGCTGGTGTGAGATTTGTTTTAATGTCATAGTTCCGCAGGACTGTGGAGGAGGATGAATCTGGTAGTGATTGGGACGATCTCTCATCCAAGGATTCGGTAAAAGCTTCTCTCACTCCCAATGGTGTTAGCACTTCCTTCCCTAAAGGTATTTCTACCTCTCCACACGACCAGAACGTCAAGGACAAGGTATCAGTCAGGGAGAAGCCATTTCCCAGGGTAGATCAGGGTACCAAAGATCTCTCCACTAGCTCAGGTATTGAAGGGCAGCACCAGATTACTGTGAAACCATCTCACATACCTGCACTGGATGTAAATCAAGCTAGTATATCCAATACCACTCCACACCCTATTGCTGCTCACAGTTCCCCAGTGATCAGTGACCGTGGCAACAATTCTGAATCTGTGAGAAAAGCTGTTAAAGGGGCCACATTTGCTCAAACTTCTAACACTCCCACTTCATTACATGCACCTTTCCAAGTGTCAAATTCTGGAGGCAGAAGTCCAGCTGAAACCCATACTACTCCAGGGAGTTCTGGTGGCCAACCTTTACTTCAAAACATCAACACACGCCCCACTTTCCCACCTATGGATCAGGCACATGCACACCCTCCTCTCCCGCCCACTAATAGGACACATGCCCCTCCTTCATCTGGCCCTCATAGTGTGTATATGAAAGTGGTTGACAGGATTCAGGAAGAGAACATTGTCCATGCTAAGTTGGAGGAGACAGGTGGTGAGGATGATGGGGAGTCTAATGCATTTGGTATTCCTGTGGACATGAACATGGCTATTTCTGAGGAAGGAGAACACAAGAAGTCTGTCAGGTAAGGCTGATATGTCGGGCACTACTCCTAAAGTTCAGTTTCTGTACTGAATAAGGTGCTAGCATGCACTTGGGTTCTCCTATCACCTGGTCTATACTCATTATTGTGTCTGTTTGGTTCTCCTGGTCTATACTCATTATTGTATCTGTTTGGTTCTCCTGGTCTATACTCATTATTGTATCTGTTTGGTTCTCCTGGTCTATACTCATTATTGTATCTGTTTGATTCTCCTGGTCTATACTCATTATTGTATCTGTTTGGTTCTCCTGGTCTATACTCATTATTGTATCTGTTTGGTTCTCCTGGTCTATACTCATTATTGTATCTGTTTGGTTCTCCTGGTCTATACTCATTATTGTGTCTGTTTGGTTCTCCTGGTCTATACTCATTATTTGTAATCTGTTTGGTTCTCCTGGTCTATACTCATTACTTGTATCTGTTTTTCTCCTGGTCTCTACTCATTAATTGTATCTGTTTTTGGTTCTCCTGGTCATAACTCTTATTGATCTGGTTGGTTCTCCCTGGTCCTATCCTTCATTATTTGTAATCTGTTTGTTTCTCCTGGTCTAACTCATTATTGTATCTGTTTGGTTTCTCCTGGTCTATACTCATTTATTGTATTGTTTGGTTCTCCTGGTCTATACTCATTATTGTATCTGTTTGGTTCTCCTGGTCTATACTCATTATTGTATCTGTTTGATTCTCCTGGTCTATACTCATTATTGTATCTGTTTGGTTCTCCTGGTCTATACTCATTATTGTATCTGTTTGATTCTCCTGGTCTATACTCATTATTGTATCTGTTTGGTTCTCCTGGTCTATACTCATTATTGTGTCTGTTTGGTTCTCCTGGTCTATACTCATTATTGTGTCTGTTTGGTTCTCCTGGTCTATACTCATTATTGTATCTGTTTGGTTCTCCTGGTCTATACTCATTATTGTATCTGTATTGTTAGGTTGGATTTAGATTTCTGTTCTGTGTCAGTGGAGAAGACAGACTCCATGACAGTTTGTCGTCATCCGCCTCGTGCATACATGGCTGGTGTCGCTGACAGGTAATGTTACAACTATCACACAGAGGCTGCAAATATTGTGTCTTGATCTCTTTCTCTAATCATAATTTTATCAATCATAAATATATTATTATGATTCATAACACATATAGCGATACAGAAATATTTAGCAACAACAGTACTGCATTGTGACACATTAAAATTATAATTTATCAGGTGGGAAAAACTGTCTTCCCGTTGTGTGGAGGAAGTGTTCTCTGTGCTGAGGTTGGTGACGGACCTGCTGATTGCCATCCTGCTAGGCTCCGCCTATTGCCTTCTTCACCATGTCATCAGGAAGTTAGTGTGCGGTGTCGGCCATCTTTTTGCAGACTCCATCTACAAACCAGCCCTCAGTCTGTGCTTCAATGGCTTCATGTGGCCCTGCCTTCAGCTGTGCTCCCAGCTCAGCAAGGCTCTGGTACTGGTCATCAAGCCTCTGTTGGAAGTGCTAGGTGTCATGTTCTCATGGACTGCCCATGTGTGTAGAGCAATTAGACTAGTCAGCCTCACTTACAAATATCATCCTGCAAATGTTGTCTCTCACTGAACAAATTTAATCATGCAATACCATCTCAGAACACCACACAATTTTTAAGTTTTTTTATAAACTCAAAATAAGTAAAGCATCGTCACAGTAAAGAAGTACTTTACCAAACAATATGATTTTCCTGTGGGTAAAGTATCGCTAAAATGAAAGGACTCTGGATTTCACAAGCGATCAAAGAGGTAAATCTATCCTCTATTGATGTTATTTAAAGATCAAAAGATATCAGCAGGTGATAGTGTTCAAGTCTTTATCCAACAATATCTGGTCTAATCTCGCTCTTGAAGACTGGTACAGGACCCACTTTGAGTAGTAATTGACACTGAATAGCCAGCCGCACTAATGCCCGTTTTTTACATTCAGTTAGTCTCATGCACTTCTTTTTCAGGATTCTTCATAATGTAGAGCTGTCTAGGAAAAGGATACTCTGTATGTGGAGGAGCTCTCCTGTTGTAAGTGAACAGCTAACACTTCTGTAGATAACGGACAAGGATTGTTGTATATGTTGCCAACTTTCTTCACAGATTCTATAGTTTAGTGTGATCTCTTGTTGCAGGTAGTGATTGGCAGACATCAGGTAAGGTGTGGCCACTATTGAGCAGTTAATGGATATAGTTCTTTGCTGCTCTTACCAGAATCCATGGTTGGAAACCAATGTTCCTTTAATTAGAGAGAAGAATATTTCTCTTGCTAGAAGAGTGTCTGGCGGAGGAACTGTGTACCATGTGAGTGGGTGTGGCAGTATGGTGCTCATCTAATGGGATGGTTTCTATAGGACCTTGGCAACCTGAACTTTACTGTGTTCACACATCGTACAGACTACAATAGGCCCAGGAACTTGCAGCTGGTGTGTGACGCACTGAATGAAGGTTGGGGAACTCAACTAGATGTGAATAAGAAAGATGACATCCTTTATGGCAGCAAGTGGAAGGTAAATTTTCATTGCATGCTTCATTTACTTCAACAGGGAGCTTGTTATGGGGGTGTGGTCGGAATATTCATCACAATATGAATAAGTTAAGTGTGTCATTTTTTAAAAATTAATTGTTTTTGTTTTTGTTTTTGTCTGTTAATTATGTGTTAAGGTGTCCGGTACTGCCTCTAGACTCGTGAAGGATTCCGCCTACCACCACTTCACTCTCCTACTTCACACTGATCTGCATGACCTGACATCTGCTATTAAGCCACACCCATCACTAACTGTATCCTCTGCCACGGCTACTGCCAGTGTGAGGTCAGACGTCACAAATATTTGTACTCTGCACCCTGAGATCACCCATGAGGACGTGGTAGAAGCAGTTGCTCATACATTTTATGACCATCATGAAATGAAAGATGCGAAGGTGAGAATTTCAAATGTACGACTCGATACACAGTCTGTGAACATACACTTAAAATCATTAGCATATTCGGAAATATAACATGTCGTTGGTGTTGCTATGAGTGTGGTGTGTCGTTGCTATGAGTGATGTGTGTGGTTGCTATGAGTGTGGTGTGTGTGGTTGGTGTTGCTATGAGTGATGTGTGTGGTTGCTATGAGTGTGGTGTGTGTGGTTGGTGTTGCTATGAGTGTGGTGTGTGTGGTTGCTATGAGTGTGGTGTGTGTGGTTGGTGTTGCTATGAGTGTGGTGTGTGTGATTGGTGTTGCTATGAGTGTGGTGTGTGTTAGAGGTGATGGAGGTTGATCCGTCGTGTGAAATTTCTCAAGTTAAGGATTATCCGGGACTTTCAGACTTTCAAGCACGTTTTCAGGTAATTTTAGGTAAAGGGTGGTCTTGAATTGTGACTGTTAATGTGGATGTGATATACAGGAATGGGATTGGATTATGAAAGACGACCCCATTTCATTTCATTCCAGATAGAAATTGAAGGCAATTTTGTAGTAATGTTGGGTTGGGATTATTTTTTGCGGTATTGTGTGTGAAGTGCTTTGTGTTTGTGGTGTGTGTGTGTGTGCGCGTGTGCGTGCGTGTGTACAGGATCCCTTGTGAAATGGTAAAGGTGGCCTTTGTTAATAAATGTCAGTTAATTCCCTCCTCAAGGAGTGTCTATGAAGTGTCTCCCTGAGATATCCCGTGCACTACAAGTCAACCTACCACACATGGTGAGTGTAGTGTATAATGGCTGTTCGACTGTTTTTGTTTGTTGTTTGTTGATTGTTTTTGTGATTGTTTGTGTAGGTGTTCGCTGGTAGAGAGAGGACGTGCAGCTGCCCTTCAGTCTAAAGTGGGGTGTGCTGGCGGGGGTCCGTCATTCAGGGGGAACTCGCATCATGTTCATTATCTTGATTTTTTAGTTTCTTCTATTTATTAATATTACTTTATTATTATATTGATCCGCACATTGTATATTTTCAATGGCGTGTATTCGTCAAGGAATAAATAAACGTCTTTATAAATATGTAGGTGTGTGGTGGGCGTGGCTCGCACGTGGGTAAGAAGCCGTTAGTTTGGTGCCGAGGAGATGAACGCAGAGCGTGAGTGTGGAGGAGAGGATAGTTTGCAAGGACTGGCGCTGCGACTCTTTGAGGTAGGGGCCATCAAGTTCGGACAGTTCACCTTGAAGAGCGGCGTGCAGTCCCCAGTGTACTTTGATCTACGAGTGCTCGTGTCTTATCCTAGTCTACTGGTGAGAGAGATGGCAACCAGCGAATAGTTGGGGGGAATGTAAGGTACAGTTGGACTTACTGATGGGTGGACTGGACTTACTGATGGGTGGACTCGAGAGAAAAACCATGGAAAGAATTTCCTGCACCAATTGAATTATTGAATGAAGGTGTCAAAATGTCATATTTCATATGGTTTAGAAGTACATATTACCGACTATATCTGACTAAGAGAGCAATAGCTGTAGTTGATAACACCACCAGTAACAATTTAATGTTCTCCCTTGTGCACAGGCTATGTCCTGCACTTCAAGTTGTTAGTGCACGCCTTGTGTTCTAGTTGTCATTATAATGGTGTGTTTGTGTGTGCATGTGCGTGTGTGTGTAGTCTGAAGTTAGTGAGGTGTTGTGGTCATCCATAAAGATGCACGTTGGCAAGTTCCAGTCAGTTTGTGGTGTACCCTACACTGCGTTGCCCATGGCAACTGTGAGTCATCTGCATACTGTGTCTGAGTTCTGTGTAACATTATGTAACATGGTGTGACACATTCTGATAGATCATGTCGGTGAATCATGACTTACCGATGTTGGTGAGGAGGAAAGAAGCTAAAGATTACGGCACGAAGGTGAGGATTTTACTTCACACTTTAACTTGGTAGACTATTCAGGGTTGTAGCTATGTCAGGCACCCGGTGTTGACTATTCAGGGTTGTAGCTATGTCAGCCACCCGGTGTTGATTATTACTCTGTTTGAATATAGCTCCTGTTTTTAATACTGCCCTTATCCATATAATAACACGCTTGTGTGTCAGTAACGACTATGACAGTCTGAGTTGGGTTGGTAAAGCGTTGTGATGTGAATGGGTAAAGTATCATCACATTCATTAGAATGCTGTGGAAGTGACAACTAAGTCCCAATAGAAGGAGAGAGAGAGAGAGAATGAGAAGCAGGAGAACTCAGCTTACTGAAGCAGAGAGGGATAGGGACAAAGAAAAGAGATAGGCAAAGGAGGAGAAGGGAATCCATGATTTAAGATAAAGAGCTAAAGAGAGGGAAAGTAGGAGGATAAAAAGAGCTGAGGTGGCTTAGGAAGAAAGAGAGCAGGAGAGGGAAATGATGAGAATAGGAAGAGCTAAGATGAAAGAAAGAAGGATGAATAGAAGAAGAACTGGGGGGCGGGGGGGGGGGCTCAAGAAGAAAGACAGTAGGAGATAAAAAAAGACGAGAACAAGAAAAAGAGCAGAAGTGAGAGAAAGAGGTTGAGAAGGAGAAGGGAGACTCTTGATGAAGAGGAGGACAAGTAGCAGGTGTAGCAGGGTGGGACAGCAGCAGGGAAGTGCAGGGCTGATGATGTCGTGTCTGTGTGTGAACATTGTCAAGCACTCAGAGTCCAAACAACTCAAGTGCTATCAGTCAGTCATCAACCCACCACTGTCCCCACCCACCACTGTCCCCACCCACTAGTATTGGCCACTTGAATTGACTCATTAATTTTATTGACTTAGTCTGAGATTTATCACTGCATTGATTTTAAATGTTGCATTGTTGACCACGCCCACAGCGGATGGTGGAAGGCAACATTGTGGTGGGCAGTACGTGCCTTGTGGTAGAGGATGTCATCACTACAGGCTCAAGTGTACTGGATACCAGAAATGTTCTCAAGGATGCTGGTGTGGGCGTGTCCCATGTGGTTGTCCTGCTGGACAGGGAGCAAGGTGGGCGTGGCAACATAGAAAAGCAAGGAATCTCGTGCACATGTGCGATGACACTCTCGCAGCTCATGACCTACCTGTTGAAGGCTGGTAAAGTATCATCAGATGTGGGTGTGGCAGTGACTGGCTTTATGAGAGCTCAGTCGAATGGTGGAACGACAGCATCAACCAATGGAATACCAGCTTCTCTGGCCCCTCCCACTAGCCGCGCAGTAAGTAGAGAGTTACGCTATTTAGGTATGATTGCAACTAGACGAGGAAATGTGTGTTTGTGTGTGTGTGTGTAGAAGCTCTCCTTCAAGGCCAGGTCTGAGCTGTGTTGTGGGAACCCTGTCTCTGCTCGACTCTTGAGTATTATGGATCAGAAGAAGACGAATCTTGCTGTGTCAGCAGATGTCAGCACAGCGGCCAAGTTGCTTGAGGTGTGATTGGAGGAGGGAGGAGCTGAACAAGCAGGAGGAGGGGCTGATTAAGTGTGGGTGGGGCTGGTTGGTGGCAAGAGAGAAGGTGTATGGAATGATGGAACGTGTGATTACATGTACCTGTGCGTGTGTGTGTGTGCAGCTGGCAGATAAGGTGGGCCCTTACGTGTGCATGGTGAAGACACATGTGGATGTGCTGGCAGACTTCACTGGACAAGTAGCAGACAAACTCCATTCTCTGGCCTTAAAACACAACTTCATAATCATGGAGGATAGGTAATAATGGAGGGGGTGTGGTTTGAATGAGGGAGTGGAGTTTGAGATATGTGACTGGTTTTGGGGAAATTGGCCTAAACGCTATGAAGAGTTTGTTTGTTTTTAGAATTACTGGTAAGTCTTGCAGGTTGATTTTTTTTTCAAAAACTAATTTACAGTAGAAATAGATTAATAACTGTCAGCTCTAACTTGTGGCACAGCTAGTTTCACCATGACTTGAGCATAGTTTCTTGGAGACCTAAACGAAGTCTAGCTTCCTTCAATCCGCCAGCTACCAGATTGGTCTACAGTATTGTGGAGTTTAACCCTTTGCGGACGAACGCGGGAGAGCAATTATGTAATTAAATACGCGCACGCCGTAAAACCAATTAGTTGCCCGAGACGACGGCGTTTTACTAGTGGAGTTCGACACGTGGAAAAAGAAATCGGGCGAGTGTTTCTTTTGTGTTAGGCCTCTAATAATCTGCCTCTAGCGTTGTAGCTATGGTAATGCGTTAGTTTATAGTTTATAGAGTTGTTTTGCATACAAACTTAGTTGGAATTATCGAGGAGGCCATAGTTTGTTAGCTATTTTTTTAGCTTATATTTATGAAAGGAGAAATCACACCCAAGTGTAAGTTCTAGTTTTAGTTTGCTTATTTCTAGCTACTTTAGGCCTTTACTTCTTAGTAGATGTTCTATTTGAAAATAGCTAGACACAAAGTGTAGAAAAAAATTTTTTTAAATTTAGTTGGTGCACTTGATATAAGTTATACTTATTTTATAAGACTTATTTTGTAGAATAGAGATTGCAAAATGTATACTATGTAAGCTACTGAAAGTTTTAGCGCACTACGCGCTCTGTAACTAATAACAGAGCGGGAAAGAGCTTGTCACGAATTCGTGACAGCCGTATTCTCTTGACGCACCGGTGTGTCACAGATTCGTGACCATCGTACGCGCGCGTTAAGTTACGGCGGTCACGAATTCGTGACCATCGTACGCAAAGGGTTAAAGATGTAATCTATAATAATGGAGGGATGGAGTTAGAAGTAAGTGGGTGGAGTTAGAAGTATAGTGTTCGTGCTCTGGCACATGATTATTCGTATAAGAGTTGTAGACAGAGCCGGTAAGAATTGTGAGTTGAAGATCAAGGAAGCTCTACACATATAGAAATGTTTGTAATTTAAATCTTTGTTTTCATTGGCGAGCAAGCGTAGCGAGCGAGACACTTACAGGGGTAACACAATTGAAAATCGGGGATGTTTGTTTATTTATTTATTTGTATATATGTATGGACGTATGTATGTCATTTTGTACTTTGACCCTCGCGTTTATGTGTTAGTTACGTGGTCGACCCCGTCCCAAATTGCACTAAACAGAATCCTCTGGTTTATCGATCAGTACCCGTATCACCCTAGAAATGTGTGAATTGTTTACCGGTTTGGTGAATTCTTTGCTTCTTTTGCGGGTGGCAGTTACAACTTGAAACTTAAGGACTTCATTTCTCTCGATTAGTGCGGTGGTAGTCAATGCCTCGTGTGTGTCGATGGTTATAAGCCGGCCGCAACAGTATTTACTTGAAAATACATTGTCCCCACTAGACGCCTTATACTTACTATACTTCTTACTTACTGCGAAGGTCTCCCTGTGTAGTTGTATGTTCAGTTGTGTCAAAGCATTGTGTGTTACAACCAAGAATATCACAAAGAAAACTTTTAAATAACGTGTATTGTTTTGTTGTTGTTTTTTTCCTTCAATTCAAGCAGTTGCAGAGAGTTGTTACTATGGCACTGAAATCCCTTTACCGTGTATACGAAATTTAAAAACTGGACCTTATTTTCAGTAGTTTCAGTGTTAGAAGTCAAAATCATTCATATAAAAATAGTATAGTCTTTAGGCTCGCTCGCCATTTGTGCTCAAGCACATCACTAGTATTGGAAGAGAGATGTGTGTATGAGTTACTCCCTTAGTAATAAGTCTTTAATGTCTCACCTTCAGTAATTTTGAAGATCCCTAAGTGTGGTGTTTAGTGAGTTGAAGTGTACTTGCCTTTAAGCTGAAGTGAAGTACATTTGTAGTTTCTTACTTCTAGTTTCTTGAAGCCCAAGTATAATGTTTAGTAGCACACTGAAGTTGCAGGTGCTTGAAGTCAATATGTGCTCACCATTTTAATTTTACTGGTTCTTTGTTACTGCCCACTCTGCATTCTGCCCACTCTGCATTCTGCCCACTCTACATTCTGCCCACTCTGCATTCTGCCCACTCTGCATTCTGCCCACTCTACATTCTGCCCACTCTGCATTCTGCCCACTCTGCATTCTGCCCACTCTGCATTCTGCCCACTCTGCATTCTGCCCACTCTGCATTCTGCCCACTCTGCATTCTGCCCACTCTGCATTCTGCCCACTCTGCATTCTGCCCACTCTGCATTCTGCCCACTCTGCATTCTGTCCACTGTGCATTCTGCCCACTCTGCATTCTGCCCACTCTGCATTCTGCCCACTCTGCATTCTTAGGCAATTTTGCTTTGCAAGGCCCAAAAGTTTAAAATCCAAACATACTAGATGTTCTGCAGTAAAGTTAGTTTCAAGACTGGATCTTTGTGCAGGATTCTTGTGGTTCCACAAGCTGGGGGGGGACACTTTTCTAAGATCAGAATGGTAGCTAAATAGTTTGGGTAATGCCCCATGACGAAATCATTCTGTCTTTGAAAAGTGAAGGTACCACGGACGGACTGACTGAATCAAAGTGATTTGCTGGTTTTATGACCGAGTGAGATGACTCTATTGGAAGTGGGTGAATGGGAATGGGTGAATGGAATGGAAACAATATAACATCAATTAGCTAAGTGCAGTCCATAATTCTCAACAGGTGGGTGTGGTCATGTGTGGGTGTGGTCATCAGGTTTATTGTGGGGTTTGCACATTTACAGATGTTGAGTTGTCCGGCATCTGTTTTTCTGTAGGAAGTTTTGTGATATTGGCAACACCGTACGCTGCCAGTATTTGAACCCGTCGTATCATCTGACATCAGGGTGGGCGGAGCTTGTCACTTGCCATGGAGTGTCTGGACCTGGTGTGATCAAAGGGTTGCAGGGAGTGGCTTATAAAGGAAGTGGGTGTGTCCTTGTGGCTGAAATGAGTTCTGAGGGTTCACTGGCTACTGACAATTACACGAACAGTAAGTGTGACCACACCTTACCAATTATTCATCATTAGATGTTGGTGAAGGTGTAATTGCCATGGCTATGGCTCATCAGGACTTTGCAGTCGGAGTTGTTTGTAGGAGGAGCTTGTCAGATGTACCAGGACTGATCCACATGACTCCAGGTATGTAGAACTGGTCCACATGACTCCAGGTATGTAGAACTGGTCCACATGACTCCAGGTATGTAGAACTGGTCCACGTGACTCCAGGTATGTAGAACTGGTCCACGTGCCACCAGGTATGTAGAACTGGTCCACGTGACTCCAGGTATGTAGAACTGGTCCACGTGACTCCAGGTATGTAGAACTGGTCCACGTGACTCCAGGTATGTAGAACTGGTCCACGTGACTCCAGGTATGTAGAACTGGTCCACGTGACTCCAGGTATGTAGAACTGGTCCACGTGACTCCAGGTATGTAGAACTGGTCCACGTGCCACCAGGTATGTAGAACTGGTCCACGTGACTCCAGGTATGTAGAACTGGTCCACGTGACTCCAGGTATGTAGAACTGGTCCACATGACTCCAGATATGTAGAACTGGTCCACGTGACTCCAGGTATGTAGAACTGGTCCACGTGACTCCAGGTATGTAGAACTGGTCCACATGACTCCAGGTATGTAGAACTGGTCCACGTGCCACCAAGTATGTAGAACTGGTCCACGTGACTCCAGGTATGTAGAACTGGTCCACGTGCCACCAAGTATGTAGAACTGGTCCACATGACTCCAGGTATGTAGAACTGGTCCACGTGCCACCAAGTATGTAGAACGGTCCGTGACTCCAGGTATTAGAACTTGTCCCACTGACTCCAGGTTATGTAAAATAACTTGTCCACATGACTCATATGTGAACGGTCCACGTGCCACCCAGGTATGTGACTGGTCCACGTGCCACCATGTATGTAGAACTGGTCCACTGACTCCAGGTATGTAGACTATCCACGTGCCACCAAGTACTGTATGTAGAACTGGTCCACGTGACTCCAGGTATGTAGAACTGGTCCACATGACTCACCCAGGCTCGTAGACCAGTTCCACATGACTCCCAGGTATGTAGAACTGGTCCACGTGTCCCCAGGTATGTAGAACTGGTCCACATTTACCAGGCTCGTATAACGTCCCACTGTCACCAGCTCGTAGAACTGTTCCATGTGTCACCGAGCTCGCGTAGAACCAGTCCCCGTGTCACCAGGCTCGTAGAACTGGTCCACGTGTCACCAGGTATGTAGAACTGGTCCACATGTCACCAGGCTCGTAGAACCAGTCCACGTGTCACCAGGCTCGTAGAACTGGTCCATGTGTCACCAGGCTCGTAGAACCGGTCCACGTGTCACCAGGCTCGTAGAACTGGTCCACGTGTCACCAGGCCTCGTAGAACTGGCCCACCAGTCTAGAGATAATTTTGAAATGCAATGGTAATATGTATTATTTGTGTAGGTGTAAGTTGCGCACGTGGACACAATAGCCTGGTGGCAACAGTAATATCCCCCACACGAGTCAGTGGTGTTAGGCTTAGTGACATCATCATTGTGGGGCGGGCAGTGTTCAGGTGAGACTGTCTCTCTGATTGATTTGATACATAGCATTCCATGTTTTTGTGTGGCATGTGGCAAGTGATAACTGGGAGGGCGTGCCAAGGAAGAACAAGAACTGCCTACTCAACGATATCTTAATAGACTAACTCATATGGTGTGCCTTCAATTTTTTTTTTTTTTTAAAAAGTACATGTTTACTATCATCCTCAGTAACAAAAATATAGGGAAAATTGAAAACATTGAAGTAAGACTAAGTTCTAGAAACCACGAACATGAACCAAGACCATCAGAACATCGCTGGTTAAAAAATGGGTAGCTAAAGAAAGTGTTTTATTGGTTTTCAAGATATCTTTCACAGGAATTTCTTGGCGACAGTGTGACCACACCTCCATTATTCAACAGTTAGGAATAACTAAAGTTTTAAGTTGAGCCTATTCTGTTGTGTGTGTTTGTTTTTTTAATCGTGTGTAATGTGTGTGTTTGTTTGTTCTTTAAATCTATCTCTCACACCGTTTACAGTTGGTGCTGTTTTTACATTTAAGTCTCGGGCACAGTATACTGGAATATTTAGTGTTCTAGTTTGTGTCCCAAAATTGCATAATGCAACACCAAATTCACAGGTGAATTAACGGTCCGGAGTGCAGTTAATTTACATTTACTAATCTAAGAGCAAAAAACACTTTCCAAACTTCAGGTCTTCCCAAACCTTCATCTGCACACTGCAGTCTTTCACTGCTCTCCTCCTAGGATAATAGTTACTGTAGCTAGTGATCTAGAAACTGTCACTTAACCACTTGGAGGACTTTAGGAGGTTTTGGTTTCCTTGGATTGTAAGGGCAGATCTTTTATAGCTGGTAGACGTACATCAGAATATGGATACTGCAGAATGCGAGTCTGCAGAATCGAGCCAGGACCTTCATTCTGAGATAACTTCTGAAGCTGTAGACCTTTCTGGTCATCCACTTATTCATACTAGTAAAGATCTCAATGAAGTTCCTCCCTCTCAGTTTAGTCTTTTTTCTGGCAAGAAGTCTATCACATCAAGTGCTCCACAACGTGCTGTTCGGAGGAGTGTTCAACCAACCCTTCATCTGAGTGAAGAGGTAAGTGTTGCTCACTGATGGAACTACGTCAGCTTCAGTTGTGTCAATGTAGAAATACTAATTGTGTTTGTGTATGTAGAATGGGTCTGATTGTTTCAAATGGTTGATACTAGTCACTAAAGTGGTTGCTGGGATTGTCAGTCTTGGATTCTTCATAGCTGCTGTTGTGGCTCTGGTTACTAAATATTCATAAATGAGAGTGAATTGCAGCTGCTCATATTGCATAATTTTTTATTATTCTGGAATTAGTGTGTGTTAGAAACTAAAAACTAGAAATATTGCAGTTTAATTCTTGAACTTTTAACATAACTGGTTTCACTATGGTTTGAGTCAGCTGGCTCTTGTGCATCGGCGAGCACAGTGTAATTCCCCTGTGTATTTGTGCTTGTCTGGATAATAGAAACAGATTGCTAGAAAATTTTTGAGCAAAATGAATTGAGGTAATGCTGTGAGATAACATGGACCCAGCAAAATGGGCAATTCCATTTAGCAAGATGGACAAATTTGAGATTTGAAGTATAAGCATGATGAAGTAAACAACATTAAGAGTTACAACATTGGAGTAAACAAACATTGGAGTAAATAAACATTGGAGTAAACAAACATTGGAGTAAATAATGTTGGAATAACTTCTCTGTACCTAGCTAGTAAATTTGAACCTGACTAGCTACTCCAACACATATTCCAATAGAGTAGAAGTAGATGTTATTGTGGTGTGTAGCTACTGTAAGTAGCCACCATGTCCAATAGCAAGTGTATAAACAAACTTAATTAACTGAACTTCAGGTTCTGGTGTTCAATACCATCTTCAAAATATAAGGTTCGGCACCTTATACAAAAATGAATACAAGTTAGGGATGAAATAATACAATGAATTCAATAAATAAACCACATCAGCTAAGACCATTGCCATGCAATACAAGCAGTGGACCGGTTCAGCTCACAGTGGACAGTTCAGCTCACAGGCTCCAGTGCTTGTTTATACTATGTATTATTCCACTGACAAGAGACACAGTAGAAATCTTTAGTAAATACCTGGAACAGCTGGGTCCACACAGCTCTCTTCTCTTTTCATTTCTGCAATATTTTGGCACAAGCATCAGTTTATCACTGAAGAATGAGCTAAATTTCCGTGTGGAATAATTGTCATCACAAAGTCCATGACTAAATGTATGTATGAACTTGACCAGACCTCTCTACTCCTTTCTCCATGTGGCAATAGGTAAAGGGTCACATTGCCTGCTAGTTCATTTGGACTCCTTTCTACACTGACTGTTATCCTGTACCCCATTATAGTCCACCTGGACCAATTCATACTGGTCCATTTAGACTTGACCAATTCCAGTACTACTCAACAATCAGCATTGCACGAGTGCATAAGTATTATAGGAAAGGGATATCAATACTATTTCCACCATACTGTGTGATAGAGAGGCATGAGACACATTCTGGTGTAGTGTGAAGATAATTTTTTTTAAAATGTATATCCCTTCCCCCCTCTGTTGGGGCTAAGTATACATGGTGTTGCTGAAAGCAATTAACTAATGAGATTCCTTTCGTCTTCTATATCATCTCGGAATGTACTCGATGACCCATTTTATAACAACACTACCAGCAACAACACATAAATCAGTTGGCACTAACTAGGCATAGATAATCAATTTAGTTTAGCTACTGGTATTTATTCATATTCATAAATTGCTGGAAATATAGGCAAAGAGCTAACGAGCTATTGCCAATCATTTATAGCTAGATAGATGCTAGAGGTGTTGCTGAAATGGTTACTAGTCAGTAGCTAGTTTGGTTGCATCAACTTTGTCTAGCAATAAATGAGAGATATAGCTAGGTATACTTAGAAGGAATATAGGGTCAAGTTTGGAGCACTTGAGAAAGAATTTTGGGCAGACACAAATGCCTGGTGTTCCCACTAGCCTGTTAACTACACTGTACTACTAGCTATGGTATAGAGGGGGAAAAGCACAAAAAGATTTCTTTACTCCACAAGTTGTATTTCCCCAGTTATAAGAATGCCAACTATCGTAGTTATTGTGATATATGAATTCATAGCATAATATACTCTACCTATAGATTGTTTCATTCATTCTCCAGATGAGCTGATAATTCTACAAGTCTTGCACAAATGGCATGTTCCGTTCATTATGGCAGCACATTAAACACATTTCACTAGGCAAAGAAAAGAATTGGATGTATCAAAATGAGAGTGTCTTGCTTGTTAGTCAGAGAGAGAGACTTTGATGATTCTGAAACAGAGCTTGTCATCTTTCAGATGTTGCCTGTTTTTCACTGAATTGTAACCAAGTTCTGAATGCCGAATGAATCTCTTTAAACCCCACCCCTCACTACCCCTCTTGCAGTCGTCGTCTGCCCTTGAGCCGTCCACTCTGGAAGTGTATTTGTCTGGAGTGTTGTGGTTGAAGCGAATGATGCTTGTGGCATGGTTCCGGTCTGTCACCATGTTCTTGAGCTGTACCGCTATCTCGGCATGGAAAGGCCACTTGAGCTGATCATCGTACTCTCCTCTCAAGAGACAGGCATGGACAGCAAGGTGGTCATCTTGTGTCTCTCCAGGATAAACCACCAGACAGAGCCTGTAGCCTTGCAAGTGGGAGTGGAAGGGTATGCTCTGCCATTCCTTCATGCTTTCAAAGTGGTCCGAGACATTGGGCATGATGAATTCAAGTGGGAAGAGGCCAATAGAAGCTTGAATGGAAAACGTCTGGTCTGATAAAACAGTCTTAGACTGGGAAAGATCAGATTGGACCTCAGACACGGCAGAGCTAAGCTCTTCAAGTGAGCATTGCCGCTGCTTTTCTGCTTCAGTGAAAGTGCTCTTGTAGTTTGTAGAGAAAGAAGTGAATTGGTTCTTAATATCCTCAATTTCTTTCCTCATTGTAGCTAGCTGGTCCTTGAGTAGTGCATTTTCCACCCAAAGGTTGTCCAGCTGTCTTTGTGCCTCATCTCGTACCTTGGAAAGTTCTTGAGAGCTTTCATTTTTCAGCTGAGATATTTGATCGTTTTTCTCGGCCAGCTCTTCCACTAGTCTAGCATTTGAAGCAGCCAGCATGGAGGTGTGCTGGATGTGAAACTCCTCAAGATGATCGCACATCTCGTCCCTAACAACTATCTCCTCACAGCCACAGCTACGAAACTCACACTCCACCTGCTTCAGAGGACATTGTAGCAAGTGTTCCTCCAGATTCTGTCTCTCTATGGCATATGCCGTGCAGTTATTGGGACATGACACTGGGTAGCACTTGCACACGGGCCAGTGCCGATAGATGACATCAGCATGAATGGATACGTACTCATTACAGTAGTCACAACAAAATGGACGCTGAGGACATTTCTCACTCTGGTGCTTGGCTAGGGCCCCGCGATGGAACCAACTACCACACTTGTAGGAACATTCAAGCTCTACATACTTGCAGCCGACAAGCATTGTCTTATCATCTTCTGGACTCACATTGAGATGCTGGTCATAGCGACCGAGCTCACCAGTCCAGTCACAACCCAGCTTACTGTTCACACAGCTAACCTCCAGTTGAGCCAGTGCTCTCTCTAGGTCCTGGTTGCGGAGCATGGTGAAGCTGTTGCTCTTGCAGAGTGGGCAGGGCTGGCTGTCTGCCATTATGTGTGCAATGCAGTCTTTGCAGAAGTTGTGTCCACAGCAGCTGAGAAGATGTGGTTGTCTGAAGATGAGAAGGCAGATGCTGCACTCTGTCTTCACCAGGACTGGGGGTGTGGCCACAAACTCGCAATCATAGCCGTGAAACTTGTGGTGTTTTGGCTTCCTGATAGGTGTGAGGCTGATGAGAGGTAGTGAGTATTGTATTTCTTCATCAGGTGGACTGCAACAAGACCTTCTATGAGTTGCAGTCTCTGTTGATGTGCTGGTATCCATCACAACTACTAGCAGTATTAATTCAAACTTCCAGATATCAAACACTGAATGAAGTTGCCTGTTTCAAGATATCAAACACTGAATGAAGTTGCCTGTTTCAAGTGAGTGTAGTCTTTATTTAGGAACTCCAGCTAGTGAGTGAGACCCGCCCATACACAAATATGGATTCATCTGGGGAATAGATCGGGATAATGAAATTCAATACCTGATCAAGCAAATATCTACTACATGCAGAAGCTTCTGAGTAGCGGAAGAGGTAGAGATAATTTCATTTACCGGGTCTTTCCCTCCCACATCAAACACTTTCTGATGTTCTCTTTAATTAACCACGTAGCCCTGAGGCAGAGAGACGGAATGAATGGAATGCATACTGATAGTAAAGCTGCATAGTCATCCAACAAGTGCGGACGCTCATGATTGTTTTGACTATAAATAGTAACACAAATCAGTGAATCATCACTTTACATCACTTTGATGTGCTATTCTTAGACATTGTTAAAATTAATATAAGTTCAAATGGAGTAGGTCATGGGACATACAAATCCAAAATAACAAAACAAAATCAAACAGTCACTTTGATTAGGAGTAAAGGAATTCTAGCAGCCAATATTATGTTAATTAAAACTAAAAATTGCTTTCACATCAAATGTATAGGTGGCTGCTGCTACACATACACCACAACAACAAAGCTAGCACTGTCTTACCTAACTGGTGATCACAACAACAAAGCTAGCACTGTCTTACCTAACTGGTGATCACAACAACAAAACTAGCACTGTCTTACCTAACTGGTGATCACAACAACAAAACTAGCACTGTCTTACCTAACTGGTGATCACAACAGAACTAGCACTGTCTTACCTAACTGGTGATCACAACAACAGAGCTAGCATTGTCTTACCTAACTGGTGACCACAACAGAACTAGCACTGTCTTACCTAACTGGTGATCACAACAAAACTAGCACTGTCTTACCTAACTGGTGATCACAACAACAGAACTAGCACTGTCTTACCTAACTGGTGATCACAACAAAACTAGCACTGTCTTACCTAACTGGTGATCACAACAACAGAACTAGCACTGTCTTACCTAACTGGTGATCACAACAGAACTAGCACTGTCTTACCTAACTGGTGATCACAACAACAGAACTAGCACCGTCTTACCTAACTGGTGATCACAACAACAGAACTAGCACAGTCTTACCTAACTGGTGATCACAACAACAGAACTAGCACCGTCTTACCTAACTGGTGATCACAACAACAGAACTAGCACCGTCTTACCTAACTGGTGATCACAACAACAGAACTAGCACCGTCTTACCTAACTGGTGATCACAACAACAGAACTAGCACTGTCTTACCTAACTGGTGATCACAACAACAGAACTAGCACTGTCTTACCTAACTGGTGATCACAACAGAACTAGCACTGTCTTACCTAACTGGTGATCACAACAACAAAACTAGCACTGTCTTACCTAACTGGTGATCACAACAGAACTAGCACTGTCTTACCTAACTGGTGATCACAATAGAACTAGCACTGTCTTACCTAACTGGTGATCACAACAACAGAACTAGCACTGTCTTACCTAACTGGTGGCCACAACAACAAAACTAGCACTGTCTTACCTAACTGGTGATCACAACAACAGAACTAGCACTGTCTTACCTAACTGGTGATCACAACAGAACTAGCACTGTCTTACCTAACTGGTGATCACAACAAAACTAGCACTGTCTTACCTAACTGGTGATCACAACAACAGAACTAGCACTGTCTTACCTAACTGGTGACCACAACAACAAAACTAGCACTGTCTTACCTAACTGGTGATCACAACAGGTTGAAGACTGAAACTACCACTGTAGCAGCTTACTAAAGAATTCCAAGTCTGCAAGTCCAATATTTAAACAATTTGATTCTCTGAACAATTATCCCAATTAGTTTGGACGATCGAGGTTTTACATTATAACATTATTAGTATTTTCCTACATTGTTGCCTCACATTCTCTACATAAATGTGTTTAGCAAACAACACAGACTCTCAACGATATTCTTAAGACTAAATAACGAACTAACTGATAATTAACAATTAACTACATTAACTTTAGTTTCAATAAGCAATTTCATGTTGCGGTCACATGATGTGGTCACATGAGTCAAATGCATTGAAGTGTTTAGTATACCGGATTACAATATCTGGAACAGCTGCATTTTAACCTCTGGCCATAGAGTTGAGTGCGCACAAATGAAGCTTTGGAGCAACACAATGAACTCTTCAAAGATGCAGACATATATAATGGTGTCCTAACATGTCTGCAAAAGATAGTGTGATAATTAAAGGAGCTGCAGTGTGTCGGGGGAAATGAACTGTGACCAGTGACAATGCTGGTACCAAACTTCTCACTTTGGCCTTTGTAGACCTTGATGGATGACACATCACAAGATCTATCAAGAGGCATAGAAGATGGTACAGAGGGCCACCAGTCACTATGGTGGTCACTGCAAGGTGAAGCCGAGCTGCCATCACTGTGAATAGAGTCCTCTGAGTCCACGTCAGTGAATGCAGTAGCACTTGTGGCGTGAGAGGAATGCAACACGAACAGCTGACTAGAGGTGTCACATTTGCTGCCACTAGAGAACATGCATGTAGAGTCTTCACGATTACTAATATCCAGTTGACTGTCACATGACTCTCCTCCAGTAGATGACTTAGAGAGGTCAGTATGCTTCTCAAAGTTCACTTCACCAGACTTCTCTGGCATTCTAGTTCTCCACATACTTCCACCAAGTCTTTCTTTCTTGCAGCCTCTTCCTTCACTTTTCTCTTTGCATTCTACTTTGTAAATGAATCTCGATGTTGTTGTAGCTTGGCCATTATCTCTATTGTCCACACTGGCTCGTGCCACCTCACTGGCTCGTGCGACCTCACTGGCTCGTGCCACCTCACTGGCTCGTGCGACCTCACTGGCTCGTGCGACCTCACTGGCTCGTGCGACTTCACTGGCTCGTGCGACCTCACACTGATTTATAGCCACATGCCAGTTGTGTTGACCCAAGAAAACGTACCTGTGCTTGGTAAAGGTAAGTCGATGCCACTGGTCAGCAAACAAACGACAAGGAACACTTTTCCTTAACTTAAGCTCTCTCATTTGCATCGTGTCTGCTAGCTCAGTCTCTCATTTGCATCATTGTGTCTGCTAGTTCAGTCTTTGACACTTGAAGTTATCGCAGCTCTTAATTAAACAACTTTGCTTATTACTATGACACTAATTAACACCACTCCCAGTTGTTGGTTTCTTACACCTTGTTCCAGCTGCAAGATAATCTAGTCTGTAGTCATGGACACCAAGCCAGTAAGAAGAAACAGTGAATGTTTGGCAAGACCCAAGGAATGTTTGAAGTATCGACTGAATCACAAAGTAGAGGAAGAAGTGTGTCATGAGGAGATTAGAATGACATTAAAAATAAGGCCAAAAACTTCTGCTGCGCAATCCATGAGTGGAGAGGGCCAGCAAAACAAAGACGGAAGATTGCGGGTGAGATCAAGTAGCTGTAGTGATGCTGTTCAAGCAGACAAAGTCCAGCTTGTAGGCTGGAAAGACAGAGCTGAGTTCATGAGTGAAGAGTTGAAGAAGTGGGAGTTTGATCCAATACTTCAGACATACCACAAACACAAGCTGGAGAAGTCACTCTTTGACAAATCCTTGCCTCCTATCCCAGACATCACTCTAGCAACACCACACAGAGCGGAAACTTGCAAGAAAAAACGAGTAAAATATGAGAGGAAACAAGAGATCCAATACCCTCTGGATACAAGGTCTGTCCATTATCAAGAAACAGGCACTTCTATAGATCAGTATTGGGAGAAGTGCAGGGACTTGAGGGAGAAGCAAATCCAGTATGCCTTCAGCCATCGAGTCCACCACACTGGCTATGGATTGAAGGCCTCTCTTGCTAGACCTAGCTGTGTGTTTACTCCTGGTCCTCGTCCTACATCCACCCACCTCAAGTCTCCTCCACGCCGCCATTGTGGTCTAACCAAATCTGCTTCAGTTCAGACTACAAGTTGTGAACCTCAAGTTGTACGTATTCGATGTAGCACT
>WLWD01003903.1_pt1 | contig 27975 bp, 18 predicted proteins | sample 6712731 | NCBI WGS metagenome assembly WLWD01 (sample SAMN12718690, study PRJNA576275) | sponge metagenome | isolation source: marine sponge | host: Mycale hentscheli | place: New Zealand: South Island, Marlborough, Capsize Point | collected 2014-11-01
CACTAAAGGTAAGTCCTCCTCACTATTAATCAACATGATAGTGCTGTTTGTTCATTTGTTGTTTTGTCACAGACAAACTTTGTAGACAATGTGCAGGATGCTTGAATGATAACTGTGGAGCTTGCGTGTACTGTAAGGACATGAAGAAATTTGGTGGACCAGGTAAATTGAAACAGAAGTGTATCCAAAGAAAGTGTATTAGTCAGCTACAGAAACCACCTGAACAAGTAAGTTGGCATGGCTGATGATGTGCAGATAAATAATATGGCTTCTCAATGATAAGCCATATTAGCTATTCTGACACCATATTGTGTACAGAAAACACTTTTGAAGACTGCTACAGCCAAAATTCTGAAATCGTCTCATTACATTCCACATACTGCTACTGAGAATATACTGGTAACATTCTATCAGAACAATATTCAATAAATATTGTAATGTATATTGTGATATTTTGTGACTTAGGAATCTGCCCAAAGTAGTTATTTTCTTGGAGGTAATGGATGTATCAATTTAGATGATTTTTTACAACAGCATTCACGTGCAAGGCATTCTATACTTGGTGATGGAAATTGTTTGTTTCGAAGCTTCTCTTATATTCTATTTAAAACAGAGACAAATCATCTTGATATATGTGAACTGCTGGTGGAGTTTATAGGCCTCAACTGTAGCCTTTTCGATCATATTGCCATCCATTATCTGTGAAAGATCACATTGACAAGATGAAGAAGAATTATGTTTGGAGGACACATGCAGAAGTATTTGCATTGGCTCTCTATTTTTCCATTCCTGTGTTTGTTGCTATGGAGAGAAGTAATCGCGAATATTATTGGGCGAAGTATGGCATGTCACAAACTCCAAGTGTAATTTTTCCAACTGATTTTCATGCCACTCTACCTTATGATTTGGGTCATGTTGAAAAATGTCATGTGAACAGAAATCATTATGATGTGTAGTAATCAATGCAGTGGATAGTTCTCTTCCAAAGACTGTACCTTACAATGGTACTGCTTCTTCCTCTGCTGTGAACTCTATTATAATTGATTGATTTTTTTTATTGCTACAATACTTTGAAATATTTGGCTTTGAATTCTACAATAATTTTAATGATTTTACTGTAATGCTAGACACTACATGAAAAAAAAAACGCTCCTCATAATCAGTGGTATAAATTGTTTACACTTCAGCGGCTACCTAACTTGATCTAGGGTTTGGAATTCAAATATCAAACAATAATTTTAACCTAAGTTTTACAATAAGTACATAATAGCTATATATACACATTTCAGAAAATCGTGAGAGGTTGATCCAGAATGGTTGCCGAAACTGACCACACCCTTTTCATTGGTAGTGATATTTCTCTTGAGCAGCTAAAGCTACCAATTTCATTACAATGCAGTGGGAGTAGGAAGTGGGGTGCCACTGGCCCCTCCGATAATTCTGAAGGGGGACCTGCCAACCAATATTTCCCCCTGCTCATATTAAATTAGACAATTTACACCCATGACAAGTAATCTTTATAGTTCAATTAGATATGATGCACAATGAAAGGTTATATAGTGTGAAAGTTAGCAATTACTATATCAGCTACTAATAGTTATGCTAGTTTAGATACATCACCTTCATTTTAAGCAGCCTGTACAAAGTTTAGCTCAAAAGAAACCTTAGTGCAGCTGTCTTCTTTTTTTTTCCCTTCCAATTTAAAAGCACACAGCTTGAAGAGTGATGTTTTACTAAATTTGTAGATTATAAGTTTGCAACACTGTTTATAGTAAACTATCAGTATAATTCTGGTTTACCATGCTAGTGTTCCAGGTTAACATTGTCAGTACACCATCAGTATAGTAAACTGACAATGATCAAGCAGTGGGTGACTCCAAGCTGAATGCATAAGTACATTTTGGCCTCAGCAGCAACATCTTAATATAGTATACTTTGCACATTAAAACTGACAATCTAAATAACTGCTTAAATTCACAGCAAGCGGTGATACTAGAGTGTGTTTAACATCACCTAAGCTAACATGTTTAAGTTATAACAGCTTTCAATATTTCCTCTCAACAGCATTGTTTGTAATGGGTATGGTTTCAGAACCACGGTTGAGAGTGTCACATTAACATCTTTTTTTTATTTCAGGAGAAGTTTTCATTTCCATAAAATTGGTGAAAGTTTTGTAGCAAATGTAACCATGAAGATCATAATAATTTCAGAGGTGCAAAACAAGTTGTTGTTTGTTGTTGTTGTTGTTGTTTTTTTTTTTTTTGGGGGGGGGGGAACAAATCACCTAACAATGGCAAAATTTATATCTCCAATCAATAATTGCGTGATTCAAGGGGATTAAGTTAAAATAAAAATTGCTTAGTTTTAGTTTATTCATTCTACCAGTAGGTATTGTTTCAATGGGATTGGCCGTCTTCTACAGGTCTTTGGTTTAAGTTTTAGTTAACTAAAACGACGCTACTGTGGGGTATGCTTATTGTTAAAATTTTTTTAACAAAGTGGATTATTATTTAGTTACTCAATAAGCTAACTCCAATAGTTTACAATATTAAGGATCTGTGCAAATGATTGATTGGGTTTAACCTAGAGAGTTACTATGGCCACCGTACAGATCTTAGACACTGAAAAATATGACAAACTTGACAAGACCAACCCTCTCTAAATAATTTACCACAGTCATAGAAAATTTAGGATAGCCCCCAAGTGTGGTCCTTGTAGAGGGGTTTCTTCCTTACCTGCTTCTTGTGACAGCATCATTATGGAGTGTGATTAATCATTGCTGCCATAGGACTCACATTTACCTTTAAACATCAGTGTAACGCTACGCAAGATAAGGCGGTCAGTACGCTACGCAAGATAGGTGGTCAGTAATCAGTCCGGTCCGGTCCGGTCAGTAAATGAGACCCTACTCATATTGTACCCGTTCCGCTGTCGCTGCCGGGGAATTAGGGAAGTTATAGCCCGTTACCCGAGCGACCGCGCTTATCGTTAAGAACTATAAATCTGATACAGTCTGGTATGCTCGTAAGAAAATGTATTAGCGGGGAAAAGTCTGATATAGTTCTTAGCAACCATATGGTGGAAGGCAGATCAAAGCAAAATGGAATAATGAAGAGTTTGGGTACTTTAATACAACTACTAAGATAGCTAACGCTATACTTTGCTCGTTGTTTATCTTTGGCCTATAAAATAGTTATAAACCAAAATCATTAGGTTTGTATTTCGATTTATAAATCCTCGCCACTCGGGCTGCGCCCTCGTGTCTCGGAGTTTATAAATCGCATACAAACCTCAATTTTGGTTTATAACTATAACGTATAAAATACAGACCAGACCAGACCACGCCAGACCAGACCAGACCACACCTTCCACGCGTAAACGCTCGTGCACGTTGGGTCATCAATAACTTTAAACTCGCGGACAAAGCCGTGGAAGCAAGTAAGAAAAAGCGTGAAAATACGGACCAATTGGAATAACTGGTATAATTATCATTGTTTGTTTTATTTATTGTTTTTGTGAGCAAATAGAATCTAGACAATGCAAGCATAGGAACTGAAAACTAGTGTTGTTCAGTAACTACTGAACAAATAAACCCATACTTTTGTTTAGAAAAATGAAATGGTAGATAGCCTTAGATTAGGTATATTAGATATTACTGTTCAAATATATTGTACTTTTCACTCGTCATAAAATATTTAATACAAATATTTCAACCATTATTCAATGATATCATCAGTGTGTGGATGATATTTCAGTGAAGTAACTATGTTCACAAGAAATGTTTCTATGACAGAGATTTAACTAACAAACATGTATCCATGACCTAATTTATAACATACAATAATAGCTGTAGGCTATATGTGTAGTTAAACAACTATAGACTGAAGGCAATAAACCAAAATCTCTATTCATTGCTTGCTCACTCACTTTAATTTGCCATGATTCTGAATAATACCTTTTGTATAGATCTTGCTGGTGGTCTATTTACTATTACATTTTCCCAATTGTGGAGGTTCTGCTGGGAAAGTCCTTCCACCACTTTCTTTTCTCTCTTAGCTATACACAGGAACTAGCTCTCCGTGAATTAGGCAGTAGCTTTATTAGCTCCTCAATGATTCAGGCAATAGCTAGCTGCCACTATTTCTTAAATTTCCTTTTTCTGCTAAGATCGAGATTATTTAATAGGTGTAACATCTCACCAACTCAACACAGTTTTGGTCCTTGGCTTTTATATTGCCAAGTCCCACTGATACATAAAACGAATCATAAATGAATGTAAAAAGTTATGTTTCTTTTCAAGTTCCATTTTATGTTTTGAGTTCTTTTTATGTTTTGAATTCTTCTCATGTGGAGCTTGGCTCCACATCCCCCCCTGCTAAGCCGAAAAACTCTCCCGAGCACAAACAGAGATTGTTTCCATTTATCTGGCTCGCCCACTCCTGCCTTGACAAGGCATCTGCATTTCCATTTTGTTCACCTGGATGATAATAAATGCTGACGTCCCAGCCTTGCAGTTTCATGGCCATTCGCTGTAGTCGTTTGTTTAGGGTCTTGGATGTACACAAGCTTTCAAGGGCCTTGGGGTCAATGATTACATCAACATGACATCCATACAGGTGCAAAATGAGCTATACTGGAGATGACCGCCAGCGCCTCCAACTCTGTAGCTGAATATGAATTCTCAGCTCCACGGATCTGTCTGGCATAGAATCCAACAGGCAACTCATTTCCTGCACAAACAACATTAAGCAGTCCACCTACACCAAGACTTGAGGCATCAGTATGTAAAATGAACATGTCACCAGTCACAGGTACAGTTAACATGCAAACATAAACTAAAACTGAACACAGATGACTAAAAGCACTCACCATTGCCTCATCCCACTGGATCCGATTGGGTGCCTGTCTTGAAATAGCTGGTGAAGGACCAAATGTGAGAAGCAAATTGGATAGCTTAGTGCTACAAATTACTGCCTTAATTAGGATGTCAATGAAAGTTTGAATGGACCTTTCTCAATCAAAGGGGTCTAAAGAAAGTGAAGGTAAAATATTATAAAAAAAAATCAGTTGTCACCAGGAATAAAACACAGGACCCCTGTGTTTAGCCACTAGTGCTCTAGCCACTGAGCTTGAAATAGGCCACATTCTTTATAAATCTTCTATAATAACTTATCGATCCCAAGAAGCTTCTAAGGCCTGACTTAGTTTTAGATGGTTTGTAGTCCAACATGGCCCTAGCCCTGTCTTCAGGCACAGCTACAGGGGCAGATCCAGCAATTTTTCAAAGTAGGGGTTGTGTGATCACACTAGTTATAATTAGCCCCCCCCCCCCTCCCCCCCGGGCATGCGCTTGCGCAGCAGATATGTACACGTACCACAGTGTGACTTTTCAAAAAATAATAAGCATAATCAATAATTGTCAAACAATGAAACTTGGAATAGTTTCCTGGGATGTGCTTGTACAAATGTATGACAAACTTCATCGATAGGTATCCTTTCCCCATAGTGCATGGCAATAATGGACAGGTCTGATAAGCATTCTTCAGCCATAGTAGACCTCAAATAAGTCTTTAATCTTCTCACTAGAGAAAATGACCTTTCTGCCTCTGCACTGGAAATTGGGAGTGTGCATGCTATTATCAAAAGGCGGTGAATGTTGGGAAAGGAATCCCTATCACAAGCACCTAGAGTTAGCAGCAGATTACTTGGCACCAATCCAGAGCCGGAGACATTTTCAGTTCCTTTCTTGTGCCAAAGGGCATTCCACCGTCTGAGTTCGTTTCCCAGTGACCTTGGAAAAGGAAGGTCACCTTCATAAAATTGCAAACTCTCCAGCATTCTGTCAACAGGCTCATTTTCTGATATTATAACAGATGGTAATAGACGAAGCAATCCTTGAGCATGACGCTGATCTTCTGAAAACCTTTCTTTCATTTGACCCAGAAGAGAATCTAAGAGTGGGATGGCAATTGCTCTTTTATAGTGTTCCATTGGAGTATTGCTTGGCACATTGGAGCGGTTCCTCTGAAGGAGGCTCGTCTTCCTAGGAACACATTCAGACACACCAATGTTGTCAGCCAATGGAATGATCTCAGAATTGTACCAAGAACTGAAGGTTTCATCAATTTTTTCTCTGATACTTCGGATATTTTCAATACTTGAGTCTACCAGCTTGTAAGCATCACCTATATCACAGTCTTGCTTTTGAAATTTGGAAGCCAGTGGCTTGACTTCATCCAGAATATTTTTTGTGATTATAAATACAGCAACACACTGAAAGGAAGAAAGGGAAGATTTTAGTCCTTGTGCTTTAATTTTTGTTTCTCTGTCCCAATTCCAGTTTTCATCATCATCCAAAAGCAAATTTTGATACTCACCAGGTGAAATAATAGCATCTAAAAAGGTAACGAAGCATTCATACATCTCCAAGAAGACCTCATAACATGTATGACGTTCCACCCAACGTGTTTTACACAGTCCAGGAAGCTTAGAGTGGCGACAAGCTGGCAAGTATTCATTTAATGCTCTCTCAAAAAACCTTTGTCGCTTTGGGCTATGATTCAAAAATAAATATGACTCATTAATTGTGTCAATGAGATTCCTCACTTCTTGAACTTTGCACGAAGCAGCAATTGAGAGGTTGAGAGTGTGAGCATAGCAATGAGTGTACAATGCTAGAGGAGAAATTTCCTTGATCTTTGCTTGGACGCCAGCTTTTTCTGAAGACATCACAGAAGCTCCATCATAAGCCTGTCCACGAATGTTACGGGGGTTCAGAGAGATTGAAGGGTGTGAAATTGATTCTAATATTTTAGTTGCAATAGTGGAGGCATTTGCTCTCTCAACATTGATAAGATTTATTAGGCACTCCTTGATATGGGGATCTTGTGGAGAAGTTAGATCAACAAACCTCAAACACACAGAAAGGACTTCTTGATTTGCATGATGGTCAGTAACTTCATCTGCTATGATGGTGAAAGGTAAGTCATTTTCTTTGAGTTTACTGGTTAACTTTTCTCGCAATTTACAAGCATAGATATGGATAATTTCATTCTGTATAGTTTTGCTCGTATACTTCGCATTTTTGGGGCAGTGAAGAAGATGCTCTTGTAGAGTAGTGTTACTTTTCCCTAGGAGTTGCATCAAGGCTATAAAGTTACCCCTATTAACAGAAGAGACAGAAAAGTCTATTTTGTCTTCTCTATAACCTCTAAAAGGCAAGCCTTGCTTAGCTAAATACTCAACTCCATAAACTATTTGGCGAAGAATTTCTCTATTTTTTTCTGCTTGCTGTTCTTGCTGTTTCAAGAGCCTGCTATCTACTCTAGTTGAAGGATTGTCATAGGATAGTCTGAAAAGATCTGCGCTCTCTGTAACATGGCTATGCATCAAACTTCTTTCATGACAAACAAGAATACCATCTTTTCCTAGGGCCTTGGTGTATGGTCTTTGGTATGCTGATAATACTAGCACTCCAGGTTTGGCCCCCTGGCTATCGCCTCTATTTGGTTTCTCTGGAAAAAGGACACAATGTCGGCAAATTCCTCCTTCAAGCACATTACTGTAGGATAACCATGGAAATTTTTGAAGCCATTGCAACTGGAAAGACACTTTCCAAGACTTTCCCTGCTTAGTGACTTGATGAGAGTGAAGTACATCAGAAATAAGTGGTGTGGAGTGCGAAGTGAGGTATTTAAATCTCTGGGTGTCATCCATGCTACCTCCTAGCTGTCTTAAGTCTTCAAAAGAACCACAAGCTGACGCAATCATGTACCCCAAATCAAGACTGTCACTAGGCAAGGTAGTATCACTCCCGCAGGCACTTACACCTGTTGCACCAGATTCCCCATCAGCTAGGCATGTTCTTTTTGGTGATGATGGTCTTTCCACAGGAGAATCAGAGTCAAGACTTAGAGAGTCAGACCTACGTAGGTTAGAGCAGCATTAACTAATGAGAAGCCAGTATATAATACCTTGATTGGTTACCTCTTCAACATAGAAGTTATCTTCATACAACCACTTGAATCTTTCTTTCTAGACATGTTCAAATCACTCTTTCTAGCTAAAAAGTGCACTGTCACTGGGCTACTAATTTGCTAGGCAGGCAGATTGCATCATACATCATAATCTACAACTTTATGTGTTAACAGCTTTTATCTTTAGCTATGCTTGCAGCAGCAGAGCTAATAAAATGGTCATGACCTAAACCAAAAGGGGGGGTTGCAACCCCCATAACCCCCCCCTGGATCCGCCCCTGAGCTAGCCTTCCATCACCAACAACATGACCAAGATAAAGTATTTGCCGACCGCCCCACTCACATTTCAACGGATTTGCCGTCAAGTTAGCTATCTTTAAAGCTTTCAAAACTGATGCAACGTGCTGTAAGTGCGACTCCCAGTCTAGCGAGAAGATAATAATATCATCAATGTATGGTCTAGCATATTCTAGACAATGTTCCAACACACACTCCATCAATTACTGGAACACAGCTGGGGCATTAGTCAACCCAAATGGCATTCGGCAGAACTCAAACTTTCCCATAGGGCAAACAAATGCTGTCTTAGGCTGATCTTCTGGTTTAACAGGCACCTGATGAAACCCCTTTGACAGATCCAGCTTGGACACTACAGAGCTTTGACCATCTCGTTCTTCCTTGAGCCTCCTTTCCAACTCATCTCCTCTTTTCCTTCTCGTCTCTTCTGCTTCTTTCCATCAATAGGGAAGACAACAGCTAATTGTTATCTTTTTAACAGCCAATATAGTTAATTATAACATAATTATTTCAGCCGAGAATGACTGAATCATTAATAGGGAAGATACAGGGAGATTTAGGAACATAATCCGAGTTTTCATCGATGTCAAAGACCTTATCATATTGAATAATAATATGTATGAAACATTTTAATACAGTAAATGAGCTAGATATGAGATGGCTTCAAAGGGTGATATTAGAAAAAGCTATAACTGATAAGATGTCAAATGAGTCTGCTCTTGGAAATTTCTTCTATTATCTGCCTTCGCTTATTGACAATATCTGCCTAAAAATATAATGCAAGATAATGTGGCGAGTGGGAAAAGGACATACATACCTGAGAAAACAATGTCTTTTCATTCAGAGCTTGACATCTTGCAAACTAAAAGCAATTTCATAACAGGTGATGCAATATACTTTAAATGCGTTAATTCTTACCAAACAAGTGAACACTCCACAATCATAATTGTTGGTTTGAAATGGTATGTTCTATCAACATAACTATAAATAGATATTATTAATAGTTACATAAGCTTATACCTTTGGACAGTGCATCTTCCATTTGTACTGATTCAAAGTAGGCCTTCTATTTATTAACAGTTCCCTGTTGAAAAGGAGTATGAAAAAAAATTACATTAGCTATATTGATGGGACACTTATTAGTTACCAGATTTTTTTTAAACTAGAAACTCCATCACCTCCCATGGAGTCATACCATATGAGTTCACTGGTACAAAAATATGCTACTGCTAAACACCAGTGATTAGCCTTACAAACTGGAAATAACATCTTCGAAAAAGTAAATGGATCTTTCTGAGGGAGAGCATCCTCCTGCTTCACACAGATTGGTGTAATAGTAACATGAGACACTGTATACATAGTTAGCTTTTCTTGTATTTCCTTCTTCCATTACTAAAAATGTGTAGGCATCAACAATCTATATAATATAAATATAATATAGCATCAATGTAAATTTACATGTAAATACTTCACCTTATCATTCAGCCAGGAAGATCCATGCAAAGTTTTTAAGTCTCTATAATTTACAGAAACACCATTTATAGTTGATACTAGCTAAGTCATCATCATTCCTTTGAACCTAAGCAGGCAATGTGCTTAAGTAATTATTATACTGAATCATTCTCTGAGGGATCACTAGCATCTAACATAACTTCACAGCAGCTTGGTGGATCCTAGTTTATATACAATGATTATTAAACTAATATATCGAAATATTAAGCATATATTATACAATTAATATCATTTCTTCACTCTTTACACTTTCAGATGATATAGGTGTGCAGGAACTTCTATCTGCAATATAAAAATAACATAATATATCACTTTGAATTCCATCAATTGTAACATAACAACCATTATGATTGAGCTTCATGGTTTTGCATTTCCTGTGTACACAACATTGCTTTAGAACACCTGTTCCTCCAAACTTAGGTTTGTCTTGGCAGAAGTTACATTCTCCACAATCAATAGCAGTACATCCATCACATATACCACACCTCTTTCTCTTTGCTATTTATATAGTGGTAAGGACCAAATCATATTGAAACAAATGAAGTTATTTTGTTGAAACAAACCTTTTCCACTATTACAAAATTTGATTGATTCTTTGTCCATAATCTGAAGGAATAGAATGCAATAAATAGCATATAATTATTCCCACCCCCACTACTTAGGAATAAATTAAACATATATTACATACTATTACCGTGTTTTCCATGTTCTTTTCCTCAGTATCATTATTAGGATCCTTTGAGGTAGAATTACTGCGTTTCTCAGCAGTTTCAATATCCTAGTAGTATTAATGATAAACATAAAATAATTGCAATTATTAATAATAATAATAATAATAATAATATAATAATAGTAATATTAAAATATTACACATTTGTTGTACCATAGTTTTGACAAAATAATCAAAAGGAACAACTGGGTAGCTAGTTTAGTTCCTCCATAGTCATAAGATTTTGTTTTGTTTTTTATTGTCTAAATTACATTATTTATTAGAATATGTAAACATAAATTAATTTATATTAATCCTAGTATTACAATGTATTTCAATAAACAGTAAATGTGACTAAAGTGATTATCAGCTAACCCAAATATTGGCATCAGGTGCTGCTCCAACTCGATAATCTCCAGGACGAGGAACTTTTCTCCCAGAAATTTCTCAACTCTTGAACGAGTGTTTTTCCTAAGCTGAGTGAGGTTTACTTTTCTTTGCAAATCAATGTTTTCCAGACCGACTCTTATTCTTACTGCTAAAATGTGATAGCATCTACCAGTAGAAGGACAAGTGCATGCCTCTCGAGGGAATATTGTTACTGCATGTGGACTTCCACTAGTCCCAATTACAGTAAATACTCCCAATGATTGGTTGTGACTGATCTGTTTCTTCTCAATAATAAGCCTAAAGGAATACCATTAAAAGTTGGCCAGGCACTGCATCAATTAAATTTACCTTGCACGGAAGTACTTCCTGACATTTCCAAACTTTTTTTTCTTCTGAAAGTTTGATAAATATATTTTGCAATACATTCTATGATTATTTATGCAAACATACCAGTATTATCTTGACCAGCAATTGGCACGGTCATTTCTTCTGATTTCTTTGAGGAATCTGCATCTTTAACTTTTGAATATTTAATGTTTACAATGTTTAAGGCATTTTACCTTTTTTGCAGACATCAGCATCATCCTTGTTTTGAAGTCTTCTGACTATCTCTTCAGGTGAATAACACTTTATAAGGGACATTTCATCACTAGGTCTTGCAAATCCTCAAATTGCTTCAATAATTTGTAAGTCCCTACACCTGAAAGGATTATCATATAGATTATCTAACTTGTCAACTAATTTTCTTACCAGATAATCCTCTCTGAATCTCATTAAAATAGTACACTTGTAGATGGTACAATGCCAGTATAATGGAATCAACTGGTACCTCTTTCCATTTTTGCAGCTGCTTCAGAGTACTATTGAAACTCTCTGACTGATTGTTAGTCACACCAGTAAATGGATGATAGACATTTAAAGGTTCCAATACCCACCTACCAAGACTGACACTCATCTATAACGCAAGCATCATCACTTTTATTCAATACATAGTTTAACTATCAGTACCTCATTATGTATCTCAGTCATGAAATACTGGTAAAATGGTTTACTCCAGAGGAGTTTGAAACTCAGCAAGTTTGTTCTCATAACTACTGGCACTGCGCTGATTTAATAAATCTCGCAAATGACTAATATATACAGGTATTTCCACAGAACTTGCTCCATGTTTTTTAAGCCATGCTTTGACCGCATTAATGGTGTGGTTAATAACTTTAACGAAGCCATCAAGATCATATGCTATTTCATGCAAATTGTAAATTGCATCATGTGTTAGCCTGCATTTTTGCCTCTCTTTATACTGAATGTTTTTTATCTGTCTAAGGTTGCGAGGCATATACATTGATTGTAGTGTAGGAGGACATTCAGTTGGTGGATTTGAAATTGCACTTTTATAAAGACTTGAAGGAGAATTTTTTGTGTTAGTTGATAATGTAGTCAACACTGAAGGACAAGTGCGTTTAAATACATGACTATTATCTTCCTTGCTGTTACCATGAGGGAAGTCAACTGCAATGCTTTCATCACCTACATAGTGAATTACCACTGCCTTGCTAGTCTCACTAAGCAAAAAGAATACCAGCCTCTTAAATCTGTGATCATGCCCACTAGCCAAAACTGATGTGAAGTACAACTTTTTCAAAACTGGATTCCTGCGAGGAATGAATTTAGATCCATACTGGAACCAACGATATCCATCCACTCTCCAGTCATCTATTCGTTAATAAAATAAATAATTCTTTTTAACATGCAAGTTTATTAAAAGGTATCTTTTTATCAAAAGGGGGGGGGGGGGGTTATAAAGACACCTGTAGCCAAAAAAAAAAAAGAAAAGAAAAAAAAGAACAGGTGTAATGTTCCAAATGTTTGTGACAATGTAAACTATTGCTGAGACAAGAGCTTAAAAGAGATGGACAAACTTGTTAGAAAGTAGTGAGTAGCTCTATAACTTGTGAAATGATGGAGCCAAACTATAAGACCCCACAAAGACATGGCTAAAATAATGTCATGCAGTAAATTGAGCATTATACTGAATGGTATTGTGCTTTTTAGAACGGATATTAATAAAATAAAAAGATACCAAGGTCAACTACGGTCAATAGTAATGGTGAATGTTGTGCTAAAGATCATACTCCAACACATTGTTAAGACTGTTACCTGTCTTGCCATGTCTATCCCAAATAACCCAACTACATTAATTAGCTATAGGTGTTAGTTGTGTTACAATAATAATATAGACAATAAGAGCAAGGCAAGAGTAAGTGTTAGTGAGGTAAGAAATAGAGAGAGAATGAAATGACAAAAATAGATTGAATAATAGCTATAGAATGAAGTGGAGTACATGTGGTTATATGTATAAAGTTGTACAAAAGAAATGCAGCTTTTATGTAAAAGTTGTACAAATGAAATGCACCTGGCATTTGAGTACAGGTGAAAGGATATGCACCATAACAGCAGGCAATTGAAATGTTATACCTGATCCAAAATTAATTATGTGGATGCTATGGTATGGGGGTTAGGTTGTCAGTATCAGGTGTTGATGTCCTAATACTGGGTAGGTGCCACCAGAATCTTCTTCAGGATGAGTCTCAGAGTTGAGGGGATTGTGGTTGAAAGCCAACCTTGTTCCAGTGATGCAACCAGCTTTACGGTTAAATGTTTATTCAACTAGCTTATGGTTGCAAAACTAAGCCAACTGATCCAGGCAGTGCTGGCTAGCCACTATAATATACCAAACTTGCCAGCAAGCCTGATGTAAAGGTGTGATACATCATTAACATGAAATGTGAGAAGAGACAGGAGGGAAGGAGCAAGTTAATTTGGGGATGTTTGTCTCATGAGAAAGAAAAAGAAATGAATACATAATGTTGGTATTCATATTACTAATTTGAGTTAGCTGTGTGTGGAGAACGTTGAAGGTTGGTCTCCACTACATATGGCTTCATTGAACTGAAAAACCTTGTATAGCCAGTTAAGTCTTTAGTCCTGTTTGTGTAATGTGATTACCAGTTGGTGCTGAGGCTATTAGCTACATTACGAGATTTTACTGAACAAAAATTCATTTTGTATACCCAAACCTTTGTCATATTTTTTGCCTTAGATATATTAGCAGTTTGGTATTATTGTTAATTAAGTGTCAAGTATCTAACACAAAAGGGGCGTTGCGAAGTAAATATTGTGGTGCTGTGCCCTATCAATTATACATAATTAACTTATTAATTTCTTTTACAAATTTTCTTTAACACACAATAATTTTCTAATCTGGAAGTACTTTTCATCTTACCTTTAGAGCAATCTTCCTTCCAAGAAACTAAGTAAACTTCCCCAGCCTTTGGCTTCAGTGGAGGATGTGTCTGTACAACACCTGGATTTTTGAAGTACTTCAAAACTTGCGATATAGAGAGATCGCTGCCAATACCAGATTCCAAAGGTCTGCTTAGCACTACGTTTACATCCATTTTCATAAACTCAAGCTGATGCTTTTGACAATGCGCGTGAGCGAGTGAATGTGCACGATATATATAATAAGAGGACGACGCAAGGTGTATGTACGCATGTGTGATGCGCGAGCGTTTACGTGTGGTAGGTGTGGTCTGGTCTGGTCTGGCGTGGTCTGGTCTGGTCTGTTTTTTCCCCCCCCCCCCCCCCCCGGGAATTAACCTAGGTTGACCCTACGGTCAACCCCGTCTTTATGTGCAGAACGGCTGACCCGGGTCCGTATAAAACACAGACCAGTCCAAAGACCATGGACCACGCGGACACGCCCCCTCCCCGGTTCTACTTACGCAATAGGTATAGATAGTTACGTTCATGTGGGTTTCTACAGACCCAGTCCTAATATCACCCACTCTTTTCGGTGGCAGTTTAGATTATTGAAATTCTAGCTACCTAATAGTAAAGGTTCTGTGAATATATGATCTTGCGAGCATCAATCCCAGCAGGAAGTAACTAAGTAATTTATAGAAGTCACCACTGTCCAATTATCCTTCTGGCACCAAATTAAAGCAAATACATATATAATTAAGGTGTAATTTTTTTATACAGTAGCTACTGTCCATGATAAATAATAACTGATAGAGAATTGATATTATTATTCATATAAGCTACAAGTAGCTAATCCGCAATAGTCAATGATAATCCAAAAAGTTGCCTATATTTCTAAAATATTAATTTTCATTTTCTTCAATATGCTTAGCCCAAGCTATTCTTAATTAAATTCAACAAAACTGTCAACATACAGAATTTTATAATTATATTTCAAACACTCTATCAGGTCATTAAAAATCATTAATAATGTTTTATTTTATGAGATATTTCATTCACTCAAAATTACTAGCACTTTGGAATTGAGAAGTAAAGATAATTTGTGGTGTCTAAAGTCACTTCTGTGATACTTTGGCAAATGTACAGCACCATGGTGAAAATATATCTCATTTTTGGGGGATCAGAGTCACATTATTTTGTGTATTACACATTTTGAGCATCTGATTACAGATTGTTGCCAGCAAAGTGGCAATGTATATTACTACATTACACTGCCTTTAGTCTTATTTAATTATTATCATCAGCTAAAATAATCTAGCTAATTATGCTTAGATCATTAGTAAAAAAGCTTACAAGTGGCCGATCCGTTTCCCAATTACATATACTGCAGCAAGAATTAGAGACAAAGCTAGTCTCTTATGTGGTTGTACTTATTAAGTATGTTCCTAAGCTTCAACTGTCAATGCCTTGTAATAAACCATTGAACATTACTCTCATTTACTTTCTCAGGTTGCTCAAATATGTGATGCAATTCCTATAACTATATTAACTATATCCTTTAATCATATCTTGTAGCTAGCTACATGCCCAAAATATTTTCTAAGAAGGCAATAGCCAGCTACAGCGAATGTTTAACCCATCCCTCTAAACCACACAAAAAATTAAACAAAGAATAATAGCACACACCAGTGTTATATTATGCATTTGATGTACCAGAACGGAATAAAAAATTGAACACAGAATCACAGCACACACAAGTGTTATTTACAATAGTTTCATTTGCGTAATTTCTTCTTTCATTTTCTGTCTAATATCCACAGCATCTTTCTGAAAGTAAATAAATATATTAGCTAATATATAGCTGTATAATATGTGAGACTTAGATACCTGAGAAAAATAGAAGTCCACATTGAATGCTTGGCATCGGGCATACTAATAAAAAAAAAGTATATTAATTGTATAATAGCAACTTAGTAAATGCAAAACTTGCTTACCATGCACAAAAAAACGCCACAGTCCCAGCTGTTTTTCTGAACTGGTATATTCTATTATAAACAAGTATACTGCTTTAAAGCTTTAGTTAATTGTAGTGAACTTTTGTCCTTACTCTAGGATGTAAAAACTTCCATCTGGACGACTTAATGGTTGGCAAAACAAAATTGAGATATTCTCTGTACAATTACATATTCAGTTATATTCTAATAGACACTTTATTAGTGTAGCGAACTTACTGAATACGTCTCATACAGTGAGTACCATCTCCTAGTAGTGAATCATAAAATCTTATTTCATACTTGACGAAATCAACAACCAGTAAACACCAGTGGTTTCCCGTATTTACAGGTACAATAAATTTCTTATAACTGAGTAGGCTTGTCTAAGAAATAGAAAACAACAGCCCTATTATTAATCTATGAAGTTGAACAAACCCAATAAAACAAACCTTAATCCACGAAGCAACTTCCATGTACCCTGAAGCACAGAGTTTAGCGTAAAAAAAACTGGATGTACAATATGCACTATTCTCTGTCTCTTTGTTGGTTCCATCCATCACAAGGAACACATATGCATCAATAATCTACGTTATTGATAAGGTTTCATTCTTATAAGCATCCACATAAAACTACTTTCAATTACCTTGTCATTTAGCCAATTGTTACCTTCTAGAGTTTTCAAATCCTCTGGCAGTACTTGGCAATGGTTAATGCATGCCACCGGTTTAGTACTCTATTACCAAAATAATATCTCAGTAGCCATTATTCTTGTTCTAATAAATCTTACCTTATGATCACATAACAGAGTTTCACCTAAGAATTGAGTACATTCACTAGCATTGAAATAATATTATAGAATACAAATGACATCTATTGCTCACCTTTTCTAAATTGTTTGCATTTTCTTTCAACACAGGATTGTTTTAGCGTTCCCTTCCCACCAAATTTAACCATGTCTTGACAAAAGCGGCATAAACCACAGTCTTTTGCCTTGCAGTATGCACAATCTCCACATCGTTTTCTCCTGCCTAAACAAACTCTTAATTTATACATTAAGTGGATATTACAAACTAACCTTGTAGTGCTTCAAAATGAACAGAGCCCTATACAACAAAATATTATTCATGTTAAAGTTGAAGATGATCATCACATCTGAACTTTTTAGTGTCATACTGATATTGGAAAAAGCTGATGTTTCAATATACATTATATTACTAGCTAATATCGGCAGATACCGATATAAGATCTATTACTAAGGTTAAGTTGCTAAAGTCTTTAATCCACAGTATTTGCTATATCCATCTTTTAGTACCACCAAATATCGTAGCAGATTATCTAGTAAATTGATTTGTGATTCATAAAAGTTTTGATTCTAACTATATAAATTCATGAATAAATTATGCAAGTCTAAGTAAAAGTAAGTCCCATAAAAGCTTTATTCATTGTAAGAAGTGTGCAGTGAGCTTAAAATTTCTATTGTTCTTTTTATATAAACAAACATACCGTACAACTTGAGCGCATTTCATTATCTTCAGTTGTCACATTACTTGACACACTACTAGTGGATAGGATACACTATGTTGATTCAACATTGTGCACACACTTTTCCAACATACCTTGTCTGTGAAAGAATCTCACTATTATTGTATTGCATGTCAGCAGTTGGCAAATTTTGACATTTGGTAGTGATACTCTGAAGAATACTGGTAATCATTTAGAATACAAGATAAACGACAATCATAATACCTTCCAGCTTGAAGATGTAGAACTAATATTTTCCATGCAAACTTTCTTTTCACTTTTTTTAGGTGTATATTCAAGTTTCCTTTTTCTTGGCAGATGTTGACTTTCAACGATCTCCTAAATTAATATTGTATTTAATGACATAAAAGATAAAATATACAACCATACCTTCCCAGGTGAAGATAGAGCACTAAAGTTGTCTCTGCACACCATTTTCGTATCTTCAACTGGTATATGTACTATTGCATTCTCATTACTGGATTTCTGGAAGGAAAAAAAAATTATATATATTGTCTTTATAACTACAGCCAAATGGCTACTTATATTGATTGCTTTACTTCGTGAACAGAATCCGGTGCTGGGTTAATGTCACAATCACCAGGCCTTGGAGCTTTTCTTCCTGATTTTTTATCTGTTCTATAACGAGTGTTTCTGCGAAGTTGCGTGAGATTTATCTTCTTCAACTTGACTTTGTCTTCCAGACCAACACTAATACGGACAGCTAAAATGTGGTAGCATCCCCCGCTAGCTGGACATGTACACGATTCACTTGGAAATAAACGTATTGCATGTGCGTTGCCAGTTGTTCCTTTCACGGTGAAAACCCCCAGGTTTTGATTATGGCTGATCAAACCCTGGTCAACAATAAACCTACAACAATATCCATTTTTATTAAAAATTGTATTACACATTCTAACTTAACCTACCTTGCACGACTTAGAGATGTAGTCAATGCTGAATTATTGCAGTCATCTCTTTTTTGCTCATCATTATCTTTATATAAAGTAGTTCAATTAAGTTGCAATGATAATAAAGTTAACTTACCTGTGCAGTTACTGCCATCTTCAACTATATCAGATTGATTGTGGCTTACAACTTCCTCTTTGATACTCTGACTGACATTGTAGTTGCCACATATACTGGTCACAATTTTATCAAGTGGATAGCATTTAATTAGATCAAGTTCATCTACTGATCTTGCTACAGACTTATACAGAGAATGAAGCTGGTATTCACCAAGCCCTATATTAATTCAATATCATTAGCATTAGGTAATGATAGAGTTAGTCATTTACTAACCTGCAAGACCTCTTTGGACTTCATTATAATAAAAGGCTTGTATGTGATACAAAGACAACAAGATAGTATCAACTGGTACTTCTTTTCTCTTCTGCAACCTTTTCAATGTGGCATTAAAGCTCTCTGACTGGTTCTTTGTAACTCCAGTGAAGGGAGAGTATATATCCAGCTCCTCCAAAATCCATCGTCCAAGTGAACTGAGTACCTATATTATATAAAAGAATTAGTATATTAGTACAACGTAAAATTGAACATTTTAGAAACCTTGGGATGAATTTGTTCCATATAGTAATCCAAGAATGATTTGCTCCATTTAATTTTGTAAGTATTCAAAGTTTTATTGTAGTCAGTAATACAAGGTTGATTTAGCAGATCGCGAACATAGCCAGTATATGCTGGTATTTCTGCTGCAGTGGCACCATGTTTCTTGAGCCACACTTTCATAGCATTGATTGTATGGTTCCAGCAACTAACATGGACAGCTTGTGGCAAATACTTCGCAATAGATTGGATGATGACACTTTCATCATCTGTTACTACAGGAATTTTTCGTTTTCCTTTGACAAGATTGGGAATAAGTTTTGCAGCTTGTTGCATCATTGTATCGTGAACAAGTTGGAACTTCCGCTCATGAATTAAAAACAAGGCAGGAACTATTGGAGACCTCAAAAACTAAGTATGACGAAACAAAAGTGGAGACAGATAAAAATCTCCTAATTGAAATGTTGTGTCATACGAAAGGAGCTGTGGCTGAATTGACTCAATCTGGAGAAGGTTGTTAAGTTCTATCAATAATTTTTCGTGGCCACAAACGACAATCATATCTGGATATGTCATTATGACTTTAACAAAACCTCCCAAATCAAATGCAAGTTCATGCATATTGTATAGAGCATCACGAGTAAGTCTACTTTTCTGACGTTCCCTTTGTTGTATATTGACAATCTGTCTCATATCACGAGGCACCAATGTATGTTGATATTGAGTTGGTATTTCACTCTTAGATATTAGGGATTTATAAATAATTTCAGGTGACTCATTCTCTGAAGCTATTTTTTTTAGTACAGATGGACAAGTACGATAGAAAGACACGATTACTATTAGTTGAATTGCCATGAGGTGCTGCAACTGCAATAGACTCGTCCCCAATGTAATGTATCAAAACAAAAGAGGATTTTGAATCAAGGAGCTTGTAAGCACATCGTCTAAACTCATGACTATGACCAGTGCAAGTCACGGAAAGAAAGTAACTTTTACATATAACTGGAGCTTGTCTTGGTAGTTTCTTTGTCCCATACTGAATGCCTGCCTGGAAGCTCCCCACTTCAAAGAAATTCTTAATGGGCACTAACAAAAATTGAATGCAATTAATTAAACAAGAACAGCCACAAAAACAACAAAAAAAATTAGAAACAAAAATACATCTATCTAATTTTTAGCTACATTTGTAGTTTGTTGGTTTACCTTTGCACTGATCATTAGTTGGCCTAAAAATATAAACTTCACCGCCCCTGGGTTGAAAAGGGGGAAGAGTAGGCTGAGTTCTTTGCAATTTCTTAAATAGTGACAGAACGCTAGGGACATCAAGGTCCTTCTTCGTGTTCATCACTTTTAAGGCTTCCATGACCACACCAAAACCTGACGGAAAAACCGACCAAAACCCACGTGGACGTAACGATCTATACCTATTCCGCGTAAGTAGAACCGGGGAGGGGGCGTGTCCGCGTGGTCCATGGTCTTTGGACTGGTCTGTGTTTTATACCGACCCCTCACCTTTGACCTATAGAGCGCGGCCGATCAAACAAACTTTGAAAGCGCATGCGCAAATGGACGACCATTGACCATTGCTGCAGGACTCACCGTTGCTGCTTCTCTGAGCCAACAGACCCACCTCAATCATGCTGAAGTACATGATCACTTGGAAAAATAGCTGTGGGTACACATCAATATTTTGCAACTGTAGTTTTTTTTAATAATAATAGCTACTTGTTCACACAACAATCAAAGGGTGTGGCTTCAATTTTGGACGTGACTGCTTATTCTAAAAGTTGAAGCTAATGTTATACTGTGTGACACATATTCTTAAGTCGACAGACCACAACTCCATAAAGTTCATGGAGCATGCATCTCACTCGCCTCCTCCGCATCTCCTCTCCCCCCCCCACCCATATTTGTTCATAGAATGTTTCTCCAATTTTGTTAGAATAAATCATAGCATTGTATTACTAGTTACATACAACTTCAGTACGATCAACGTGACGACTCAAGGCAGCACTAAGAGGTCACCACTAAGAGGTCACCAACTGAAGGAACCTTGAGTACTATGTTAGGTAGTCAACTTTATTCTGAAATTAATGCAGACTGCTCGTAAGCTAGTATAACATTCCCAATGCCATTGACAAAATACTAATGAACTATTCCATAAAAATAAAATTCTGTAAATTTCCAGTATGAAGACGCTTTTAAAGAGTTGGATTATGACAGTGTCAGTGATAGGTTTAATTGTCCTCAATACTCCAGTAGATTTTCCTTCAAACAAGGATTGAATTGTCACTGGAAACGTCCACAGCAATTCCTTGGACACTCTTTCATCGCCAACCTGTAACAAAGAAGGGAAAGTAATCACATGTTACCAAATTTTGGTGTTCCTTTCAGGAACACAATGCTGTTTTCACTACAATACAGTACAACAGTTGATGTTACACTGCTTATCTCTACTTGATAAAGGACTCAATAATAACCTTTATAGGAATGCTTAATTAGAAAACTAAAATATACATTATGAATGTAAGAACGTAAAAATAAAAAAAACAAGAAAAGTACCTCTTACTAAGATGAGTGAAAGAGACCACAATGGCACTTTACATACTGTACACATATGTATATGTAAGTGTATACAATACATGAGTTTGTACACGAGGAAGCCAGGTGCGATGAGCCCCACAACAAAAACTTTAATTTGTACAGACATAGCAGCAAAAGCTCTACAATTTACTCATGGGCTGATACACAATTTGTAATAATTGAAACTATAATTTCTCAATGATTTTACATGCCACAGTTGTTCATGTATGTGCATGTGATACAGAGAGTACTTATGATTGCAACATTGTGCTCACATCTCTCAGGGGAATCCTGTACAAATGGCATCAAAATGTTGGATGGCTTCACTAGACTTTGCTCTAGTTACAAAAATGGGGTGTTGCTTGCCAGTCAGAAAGCATTCAGATGGACTCCTTTTGTTACAAACAATGTAAAAGTAGTAAATGTAAGAGCAAATGCAAACAGTGGTGTAGGAAGATGATTCGGTATGGGTGGGCTCGAAGGGCAAGTTTTTTTTTGTGGTTTACAGGTGTTCATGCGAGAAATCACATTGATCCTGGCATACACGCACTACACTAAGCAGAAACAGAGTAACTATAGTGCAGTGAAGACCCACTAGTGGGTATGGTAACGTCAGAGTTCCAGTTAAGAACAGTCAATTACAGTGTTGAGGTGATAAATATAAACAAAAAACAAATCATCGACGATGCACGACGGTACACGAAAATAAGAACAAATGAGCATGCGTGAATACTAATGATGAAATAAAGTGTAATGTTATAGTTGTTCTGGCAGTCAGAGAAAACATGAAAGTTTGAGAAAACATGAAGTTGTTGGCTTCACATAGGGTACTAACTGTTGTGGAAAAAGATCCCCTATCATCATGTCGTAATTATGTGAGCAAATAATTTCTTGCAATTTGAGATAGTTTTGCTTAATCCTGAGAATTTAACAGAGAGCAAAATCAGATAGATTGCAAAAGATTCTACTAAACTTTTCTAAGCAGTACGAAACATCAGAACCATATTTACATAAATATTTCGAAGAATACTACATATGTTGCACTTGTAATACGTAACTTTGTTGCTCAACAGTGTAGTACACGTACATTACATGTTATTTCACAAAATGGGCAACGTGCTAGAAAGATTGGCCTTGCTGATGTAGATACAAGCATGCATATTGAAAGACATGTTTGCAGTAACATTTTTAACACATGGTGGAATTTTGCTTCCATCAGCTCAAGATTCATGAATGGCAAAGTAAACAAAATAGTTGATGGTCTCTTTCATATTTTGATGCACACATTCTCCCACTAACTAACAAAAGAACTGATTTGCCTTATTGGTATGGTTGCCTGGTGTCATCCTCCTAAACTACACATTGGCAGTCTGTGCTGATGTGAGCTCGTGGTCATGTCTGCGCATGTTCCTTGTGCATGAGGCAGTGATATGACCCTGGACCCACCCCCCTGTGTGGCCTTGGGGGTGAGAGACTCGGCAGGTCAGTGGCAATTAGCGTTAATTGCCCTGCATTGCTGGAGTCCCCCCAAAGGGCTGCAGGAGGTGGCCTATACCCCCAAGGCTATAAGTGATAGGTTAGGAAAGGGGGTTGACAGCTCTCTTACCAATGGTAGTAGGCTGTATACCTGTAAGTACAGACAAGCATACACATTGAGAACTGAGCATTATGACAAGAGTACTGCTGAACTGCCCATGACCCCCAACCTTCTCCCTCTCACTGGCTTTGGGATGGTGTGGCCATCCAATGACTACGTATTGGTTCCTCGGAGAAGGGAGTGGTGCCACTGACCTTGGAGCTGTGATCAGTGCCTGGTACCTGGATGACTCCAGCCACCATGTCTGTCTCGGGTAACCAGTGGGCACAGCTTCAGTAAACCAGGACTGGTGAGTCCTGTATACTCCCATCTCACCTGCTTTCACTGCACACTGGAGTCTAAGTAGACTCTAGGAACACAACCTGGGTAGTGGTTGTCGAGTAAGGGGAGAGTGCCCCCAGCAGTTGTTAATAAGTGAGGGACCACATGCCCAGGTAAGAAGACCTGAGCAAGGGCAGAGTGTACGTATCACACTTAGTGATTAGCTGAAGGGCTGCTTGCCCTAACAGCAGTGAGGGGCAGTACGCAGTAGTAGATGTTGAATGAAGGGCAGCCTGCCCTGGACAGCTACGTTAAGGTGGTCTGTCTGACTGTCACACCACTACCGGGTGGAGAATCTAACCTCACATGCTAACAGTACCATAACTCCTCTCTACACCACTCTTGCCATATAGTCAAGTGGCTTGTGACTCCAAGATTTACTCCTATAAATGCGAGTGAGACACTCTCAGGGGTAACACAATTGAAAATTGGGGATGTTTGTTTGTAATTATGTGTGGACGTACGTATGTCATTTGTACTTTGACCCTCGCATATTTTTGTGTTCGCTCCGTGTTCGACCCCATCCCAAACTTCACTAAAAGGAATCCTCCGGTTTAGCGATCATTACCAGTATCACCCTAGAAAGCGAATTATTTACCAATTTGAATTCTATTGCGGGTGCAGTTAAAACTCAAAAACTTGTGGGAGCTCCATTTCTATTTGAGTTAATGGCGGTGGTAAGTTAATACGCTATTTGTCAGTTATAAGCCGTATGCAACAGTATTTACTTGAAAATTCATTGCTCCACTAGACTAACCACGAAGGTTAAGTCTTGCGTAGGTATGTCAGTTGTGTGAAAGTATTGTGTATTACAACTACTAAGAATATCCCTCCCCTGTTGCATTATGTGCTCCACATCCCTATTCACATGGCACTTCAAAAGTTGGCATTAGCTATTAATAGTAACAGTCGGTGTGCCTGGTGGAGGCAGCAACAGACACAAGTGAGAAGGAACATGTCCTGATCGTGTGACGGGGTAATTGAGTGAGTGCCATGCAGATGCATATGTGAGCCTGAGAACAGATAGGCAGTGAGTCTGTCAATACATCAGTGAGCCTGAGATTACATAGGCAGTGAGCCTGAGAATACATAGGCAGTGAGCCTCAGAATACATAGGCAGTGAGCCTGAGAATACATAGGCAGTGAACCTGAGAACACATAGGCAGTGAGCCTGAGAATACATAGGCAGTGAGCCTGAGAATACATAGGCAGTGAGCCAGAGAATACATAGGCAGTGAGTCTAAGAATACATAGGCAGTGAACCTGAGAATACATAGGCAGTGAACCTGAGAATACATAGGCAGTGAGCCTGAGAATACATAGGCAGTGAACCTGAGAACACATAGGCAGTGAGCCTGAGAATACATAGGCAGTGAGCCTGAGACTAGATAGGCAGTGAACCTGAGAATACATAGGCAGTGAGCCTGAGAATACATAGGTAGTGAGCCTGAGAATAGATAGGCAGTGAACCTGAGAATACATAGGCAGTGAGTCTAAGAATACATAGGCAGTGAGCCTGAGAATACATAGGCAGTGAGTCTAAGAATACATAGGCAGTGAACCTGAGGATACATAGGCAGTGAGCCTAAGAATACATAGGCAGTGAGCCTGAGAATACATAGGCAGTGAGTCTAAGAATACATAGGCAGTGAACCTGAGAATACATAGGCAGTGAACCTGAGAATACATAGGCAGTGAGCCTGAGAATACATAGGCAGTGAGCCTGAGAATACATAGGCAGTGAGTCTAAGAATACATAGGCAGCAACAGGGGCGTAGGAAGCATTTTTAAAGTGTAGAGGCCATTAAGCTACACCAGCCACGCCTACCAATCGGGTGTGGTCTATATAATTAAAATATAATCAATGAAAATGAATAGTTTAAACACATAATTTTGTTTAGCTAGCTAATCAGTGTCCAAGTCAGTTAATTGAAATTTGCCAAAAATACTCTCTCTGTGGGTGTTTTCTCTGATAAACTCATTTCCAATGTCAATTAAGTTCAATTCATCAGTGCGATCTTGGTGAACATTCAGCATCATGGTACTATTAAGCCGAGTCTGGGTCATTGTAGATCTTAAATATGACTTCACTCGTCGCAAACTGCTGAATGACCGTTCACTGCAAGCATTGGTGGCTGGCATGACAACAATCAATGATGCGAGGGAACAGACCTCTGACATCAATGCTCTTTGAGAGTCATTCAGCTCTCTGAGATACTGAAGAACGGAACAGAGATTGTGACTTTGGCTGTTATCAGGTATACTACTGGACAACAAACCCAACTGCATTCTTAGCTGCCCTTTACTGAAGTCTTCTCCATAAAAATCGCAAATAAATGTAATTTCTTCTTCCCAATTTTCTTTGTTGGCGGCTTTGACTACCAGGTCTTCAAGTTTGGAGTAAATTCTATAGCCAGGTTGGTCAAATCTTGATTTAATTCCATTTATTACCAGATCCAAGGCTTCATAATAAATGGGCCGATAAATGTCTTCGACGGCTACTGGAATATCCTCCTCTGAAGACATATTTGAATACTTTCTTGGTCTTTTTCTTAGTCTTGGCAACTCTGGATCATTGACCCCATTCTCCTTTACAAGCAGCAAAACCCTTTGCCAAAATAAATCAAAGCTCTTATTGTCTCGTATTTTCTGTAAAGTATGAACAGTCATTTCTGCGATTCTTTGTCCCTCTGCAGCCGACATGCTAGAACTTTGGAGAGTCTTGCTGAGATTGTCACTATGACTGAGCAGAAGTTCTGCCAAAACCAAGCCATAAAAAAAGTCAAACGAATTCATGTATACAAAAATCCCCTGAATTCTACTCCTCATTTCTGTCTCCTTCACAATGTCCAGTGATACCTCCCAAAGTTCACGAAGAATTTGGTAGTTCTGTAAGATGCTCTCAAGAGACTTTGCACGAACGGTCCACCGAGTGGGACACAGAGCTCGAATTCCAGAGGAGTTTTCAGGCATCTTTTGTTTCAGATTTTGTAGGATAGCATCTCTTGTAGGTGACTTTTTCACAAGTTTAACTATTTCATATGCTCCATCCAGTGCATTCCGCATAGCACTTGCAAGCTTTTACACTGTCTGCTACTGCTAAATTGAGGGCATGTCCGTAGCAGTGTGTATAAACTGCTCTGGGTTCTTCATCAGAAATTCTTTTGGCCACTCCTGTTTGTGCTCCTGACATAGATGCTGCTCCATCATAGCACTGACCTCTGAGTTTATTCTTGGAAATGTTAAATCTCAGCAGCACATCACATATTACAGAATGTAACATACAAGCTGTAGTATTTTCAACTTGAAAGAGGCCAATAAACTCCTCATGTGCCTCTAGTTTCTTACCCACCCATCGAAAGCATATGACAACTTGCTCTTTGTTCGAAACATCGGTGGTTTCGTCAACCATAATCGTCAAAAAGGGGACGGACTGGAGCTCTGCAGTAATTTCTCTAGAGACAATTTGAGACATAACTTTTAAAACTTCATTTTGCATATCTGGAGCTGTGTATTTGTCAGTTTTCTTTTTTAACCAGCTGACAATGCGTTTATCATCTTCACTTCGTAATTTCAGTAACTGAATAAAATTCGAGTCAGATTCGTCACCACGTCCTCTGATTGGAAGACTTTCAAATATTAATAATAAATTTTTAAAATCTTTATGCACTTTACACAATTTTATTTTGCTTATTTATTATTTATTTACTCAAGCGACTATGCAAGGATTGAAGCTTACAATGGAACTCTATAGAATAATACTCCTAGCTATAGGTAATTATTATGAAAATTATAATTGTACAGGTTTTATAATTATGTTATGCAGAATGTACTCAATGTTTTGTTGTTTTTAATAAAATTATAAATACTCACAAAAATATTAGTCATGTATAATTTACGTTATAGAACCATTAATCATACCTTGCCGAGCAAGAAACTTTAAGTTGGATAGGATTTTTAAAAAACACTGCCTTCTATCCAATTTATCTTTCTTCAGCTGTTGAGATAAGCACTCTGCTACATTGGGTGTAGTAGAAGGTAAAATATTCATCTTCAACACGGCTTCTTTGTGGCACTTGCTCGAATCATGGATGTTAAATTTTACTGTACCGTCTTTCCAGTTGCAAAAACCCTTAGTAATGAAAGCAGAATCAGCATTAGTTGACCACTGAAGCTTCCCCTCTCGGCTAGCTCTTGCACAAATAATGCATACTACACTATCTGTTGCCTCCATGTAGTGTATCCAGG
>WLWD01004714.1_pt1 | contig 27972 bp, 27 predicted proteins | sample 6712731 | NCBI WGS metagenome assembly WLWD01 (sample SAMN12718690, study PRJNA576275) | sponge metagenome | isolation source: marine sponge | host: Mycale hentscheli | place: New Zealand: South Island, Marlborough, Capsize Point | collected 2014-11-01
CAAAGGAATTCATAATCTCCTGCCATGAACACCTGAATGATACGCCCACTGCAAAACAGGTAATGGAATGATGTAAAAATGTAAAATTTAATATTATGCTAAATTACTTGACTGGCATTCCCATTATTTCAGAGATGTGTTCCTTATACATGTCCAACGCTGTATGGAGGTTGGCAACGCTATCACCGGCTTTAAACACTGAAATCAGAGCTGTGTTTTTTGTGGAGTTGGGATGCACTGTGTTCATCAGTTGCAAGTTGAACTTGAAACTGCCACGCCCTTTATCGCCTCCAAACTTAATCCACAGCTCATCTTTAGGGATAGCTCCATTGTGATATACAAGACCACTGGAAGACCTAAGGTGTATTCTCTTTTTATTTCATAGTTATATTGATTATTAAAAAGCTTACAGCTCATGCCAATGAATTATGTCTGCCACTTTAGCGATCAGGTTAGGGACATAAACAAAAAGAACAGCTCTGATCACTTCTCCTCCAATGTCCTGTGAAAAAGAGAAGGCGCCCCTCTCTGCAACCAGATTTTCCCCAACTATGTCATTGGCCATCACCCTTTGCCGCTTCTCACTAGATATCTGGATGTTCAGGGATTTGAACCATCTACAGGTACATATTTTTTTGTCATTAATTTTGATTATTTATAAATACGTATACCTCCTCAGAATTCTCAGCTTATTCCATGGCAACGCAAGGCCAGCCTTCATTGCTAGAGCATGTTCTGATGGGGATAACAACTGGAAACTGAGCTTGGCAAAGGAGTTCATCCCTCTCCTCCTTTGTGAGTGACTTGACCTCAGCTTCCAACTGAATTAAGGGTGGCCGCACACCGCCCACGCAATTTTTACCGGTTGGTTGCTAAGCACGATTCTGCTACTTTCTTTATTTGCAGGGCTACTCTACTATACTAGAAGGATAAAGTACCTGCCGAAGATACTGCACACCGACTTTGGAGTGAATCTGAAGGAAATATCATGGCCCCGATGTAAAACTTTGAAACAACTTTTTGGAGCGGTGCGGCAAGTTGGAGCTCCAGAATTTTGTACGCCGCTAGCCAAGACGATACTCTAGTGCAAGACAACGAGTTTTTTTCCATTTCAATATTACTTTATGATTTATTTACATTTTTTCCTTTTATAAGATTTTGAAAAATTCAAATAGTGGTGCCCTTCTTTTTTTTGTGTTCTACACGTGGGCAAAAAATATAGTCGTTCTCATTATTTGATTCCAAGAAAAAATGATTCAAAATTGGATACTTCTATTCCACTCGCAATTCTTAAGAAATAGCCCCACACCCATATCTCGTACTACGAGTACGCGAGCAATTTTTTTTTCAATTAGTTTGTATTGGTTCTAAAAAGAGCCCGCCTATATCAAGAGTAAACAAACATCAATACAACAATAACAAGAGAGTCAGAAGAGAGAGCAGTTTATTGGAGATAGCCATAGGTGAAGGTATTAGATCTGCGCAGCTTGGGAAGTCTTCGCTCCGCAGAAATTGAGCCTGGTATATCCATCCGCTTGAGTTCAGGTGCGCAGAGTCCGGAGAACGGCTACAGGAGGAGAGGCAGCCTGGTGCACCTTGCTGCGTGAGCTCAGACGACGTATGGAGAGTTGCTGTAAACGGATATGAGACAACAAGAAGCTAAACTAAAACACCACAACTTCGCAAAGTATACTTCTGCTACTACTGCGCGATAGTTTCTGCTCGCGTATTATCAAATGGTGGGGTATTGGCGGGGAATAAATTAATGTCCGGATCTACAGGCAGTGCGCGTTGCTATGTGCGGCCACCCTTAAAAGGTCTCCTCCACTGAGCGTATTCTGCTGACCTCATTACAGCGACGCTTTCGTGTTCGCTGACAAGCCTCACCACTTCGAACATGGCATCCAGTGAGTGGTACCAAGGTGATGGGGCTAAACAAGTGATTCACTAAGTTGCAAATTTTTTTGTGTATAAGAATGTAGAGTTACCTGACCCCGAGTAGGAACTTTGACTACTGCCTGATTTCCACTGCATCCAGAATTCTGCTGCATGATTCTACGCACTAGATGCCCTGTAGCTTTAATTTCAACTGGTGTAGTCGGAGATGTAATGGGCTTTGTTAGCACATCCTGGATAGTGATTTTGGATGGTGAGTCAATAACTTGATGGAAATGCTCCTTACAATTTGCAGATGGTGAGCCTTATATTGGGAAGCACACACAATTTTCATACAGTTTCTCTTGCAATTAATTAAAAGATCATTGAGCAGGGAGGTTATTAAAGGTGACGGAGAGTTGAGTGTTGATCTTCCAAGAGAGTGGCTGTAACAACAAGGGCAAGAAAGAGATGGAGAGAGCTGAATCCATTTGCAACAACAGTCTAGGCAGATGACTGCTCCACATGAAATTTGAAGTGGTTGGTTTAGAATGCGAGTGCAAATGGGGCAACAAAAAATTTCCATGACAACAGAACTTGATGTGTGGTACTGTGGTGTAGGGTCTTCATCTGGAAGATGTGATAGGGGTGCTATACACCGCAAATGCTCTAGCAAGGCCTTGGGTGTCTTCTCCAGATGGTCTACCTTCTTTGCGATTCTGACCTCCACCCCTAACAACAGCCTCAAAGTGTGCACAAATCTAAAAATGTAATTATTATCATTTAATTTTTTCTTTATTGTTATTTTTTATTTACTTCGCAATTGTCTGTATGTGTAGTCCAGATCATTGGAGTCACTGTGTGAGTGTAAAGTGCTCCCTCCTTTCCAGCCTTCATTGCTCGGCTCATAACAGCATAGCAAGGCTTGCAGAACTTTGAGGTACAGACATGGATATCATCCAAACTCACATCAATCCCAAAGGTTGTCAACAGATTATCCCTAAAGTCAGTGCATTGAAACACAGAACTTCTTCCTTTTGGGACAAGCGCTTTCCACATATTCTGCAGTGTTTGGGAAGCTGTTGCAAACGAAACTCCATTCTTGCTCACCCACAATAGTGCCATTGTATTTGTAGCAGGTCTAGATTAACCTGTGGGTGTCCTGTTTCACTGTGGTTTCCTGCTCTGAAGCCTTTGCAAAGTACCCCCCCCCCCCCCCCCACAGCTGGCTTACAAATTGAGGTTCCCCACAAAAACAGTGATAAAAAGATCTGGCCAGCAGTCCACCACAGAGGACCCCCCCCCCCCCCCCCCCACAAATCCCTCAAAACTTCCCTTCATCCTTTCTCCCTCACCTCACCCACCAGACACCAGCATTTGGAGGTTTTCTCTACCACAAGCATTTGGAGGTTTTCTTGACCACAAGCATTTGCATATATAAAGTTCCAGAAGTTCACAGCTGAATCAACCAGCCCAACCTGCAGCTGGCCACCATTATTCTTCCATCATGGCTACTCCTCTTGTCTTCTTCATATCAGCCATCATTCTAATATCATGGCATACAGGTAGAATCTACAATGAGAGCAAATTAGGTGTACAAATCATTAATTTGGTGTGCAATGTTCTGTTTCTCTCTTTTCCCCCCTCCTTTCTTCTTCTCTTTCTCTCCCAGCAAGCTCCTCAGATTCATGTTCTTCCATTCCTGCCATTATTAAAAGCGCAACAACGACATCAGAGCAACTGAGAATTGCCAGGTCTTTACTGAAGAGAACCATCACTGACTCTTCCAGTGGTGGTAGAATAATAGTTCCTCTGTCAACCACCTTATGGAGCCGCATTCGGATAGCCCGCCCTAAGATAGCCGTACCACCACGACTGACACTGAATCACACGTTCCATACACTGGCCAGACAAGCTGGAGTGAAAGAATCGCCATTAGCGTACAGCACCTTCACGAGGGCCTTCCAGGAAATATCCATTGCTAGAACTGACGCTTGTGCAAATGTCAATGTCACAAGAGACTTGATCAGCGTGCGGAAATTGATCCGTCAATTCCAAGAAAACTACCGAAAGAATACCGGTAAAAACCTCCATTTGCTGCGCTCCCTGATTGGCAAACTCTTATGCTTCAACTCTCTGAGAATCGAGGAAAAAGAAGCTAGTTCTCTCCGCAGAGCCAGGAGACAGGCGGGATGCCCACCAAGAAGTGACTGCAAATGTCCTTCTGCTCCCCCCGAAGGAATACTGGATGATGAAATACTCTGCACATGCCAATTCTTCGACTGCCTTGATCGGGGCAACGTTCTAAGCAAGGTTATTTTCGGACTAAATAACGACGAGTGCATTATATTCGTCATAGACACCACCGGAAGCATGCAGGACGAAATCGATTTAGCGAAACACCTCATCTTGCAGTTTGCCAGAGTAGAAGAAGAAATAGGGGAACATGGCTGCTACATTCTAGTGCCCTTCAACGATGTCGGACCAGACCACAAGATTGTAGCCAACAAAAGTAAGACAGTTCTTAAATGGCGGGTTTGCAGTGCACTAATTTACTATAATATATATTATTTTGTTTTTTAGGTGTTGGACCAATAACTATTGCTGAGACAGGATGGGTTGGAGACTTGCAAGACTTTTACAAAGCAGTTCAAGCCCTCACGGCGACTGGCGGCCTTGATGCACCAGAGTACTCCCTCTATGCCATGCTGAAGGGACTGAGGGCTAATATCGAAGGGAACGATTATGTCTACCCCGGATCCCAGATGGTCGTCATTACTGACGCTACCTCCAAGCAGCCGGAGCTAAAACAAGAAGTCATCGATGAAGCAAATTCCAGGAACGTTTGCATTCATTTCTTTCTGAGTGCCGGTATAGCGACAAATGATGACCTTTACCGAGACATCGCCCAAGCAACATCTGGAAACTTAATAAATGAGTTCTCAGATTGGCAACTGGCCACTTTCGCACAGTCCTATAAAGACAACCCTTGTCGACACGTTCAACAAACAAAAGGCAAAAGACAAGCACGGCGTCCCATCAGCAGGTGTCAATCCTTCAACGTCTCCGAGTTTTCAATTGCTCTCCAGGTAAGTTTTCAGGCAACAAGAGGTGGAGTTATCACAATAACTCGACCAAACCGAACAAGAGTATCTGTTCCTGTGCGGCAAAGCAAGGTTGGCCTCCATTCAGAAGTCAATCCAGCGCCAGGAAAATGGGAGGCGTGTGTAAACGTGGGAGCCATTGAAGTCTTCCAAACCACCAAACTCATCCTAAACACCATCGTCATCTACATCAACCATCTTAACAATATCTCCATCTCTACGCCAACAACAGCTTGTAAGTCAATAGATAGTATAAAGGAGAGATGAAAAGCGGGGGGGAGGGGGGGGGGGGGATAGGAGGGGAGGGGAGATGGTGGGAGATATGGAGGAGTGCTGAGTAATACCCTCAGTTTGTTTACATTATCAATATAAATTGTGGTTGTATCATATAATTTGCTGTTCTGGACAAAGAAAAAAGCTGTACAGATTTGACTAAATAAGTTCTTAGCCAGTTGTAAAATATAGTATAATGGTTCTCTAAACCTTACGCTTAAAATTACATTCCTAACATCATCCTAATAACCAGTCTTCAGTGTTTCTCTGACAAACACCAACCATTAGGTCAAAACGTACAAAATGAAACTGGTATTTAGAGTTCTACTAGCTTTAGTTTGCCAATAATTCCACCCGTATGCATAACTACTTCTTTCTCGTTACTGATTACTATCGTCTGTGTAGGCTCAAGAGGAAAAATAGCCATCATAACCCCTCAGGCAAGAAGGATATCAAACGCTGTGCTACAACTTGTGAACGAGCTCAGAGCGGTGAGTCACACAATTGCTCTGGAGTCTTGTGATGGAGTTCTGACCAGCAAATTCCTCACCTTTCCCCGAGGCTCCTTCACCTATCACATTGCTGGCGTCGACAGTCACGGCACTGCCTTCAAATACAACACAAAGGTTGAGGCCTCCTTCCCCGGCTGCTCCTTCACACCATACTTCACACTCAACGCCAACGGGACCTCCGACGTCGTCTTGAAGAGGCGACAAGTACTGACGATCAGATTCCAGCTCAGCGGCAACACCAGCGAGCCCTACCACTTCACTCTGTCATCTCCGCCCACGACGTGGCTCAGAACGAGCATTTCTCCCAGCAGCGTCACCGTCAGTGGAGGACAAACAGTAGAGATAGCATGGTCGGTGACTCTTTCCAGCTCTAGAGCAAGTGCCGGAATAAGGGGTACCGTCACTCTGGTCGCATCCAGCGGTGACATAGTTGCCACGGCAACAAGAAGGATCATCGTTAAAGAGACAGACGTGAGTTGTTATTTTTATATACGTTGGATACGTACAATTACAATAATACCTAACACAGGTAACGACCACTTCATGCGGCTGCAAGAATGGAGGGAGGTGTGTCTCGTTTCGAGGACGGCGGCGCTGCAGATGCCCTGCTGGGTACGGAGGACTTAAGTGTGAAAGAGCGTATTAATTATAAAACTACACTTTTCAATTCTTTATTAGATCAAATGTCAGTAGTTGAAAATTATTTGTATAATGATTATTTTCAAAATGAGATTGGTGTGTGGTAAGGTATTGTCACACTTACCTCGGCTATATTCAAGAGCTTACCGTGACACTGCAAGAATGGAGTCTCTTTATTGACTGGTGACATAATCTAAACAACAACAACAACAACAACAACAACTACAATAATAATAATAGTATAATAATAATAATAATTGATGAGTGTGCAGGACACGCATCGAGTTTAATTTGCTCACCACTAGTGCTAGCTAGCACAACATAACAACAGCTGATAGACTGTTTGCGGCTGAACTAAAAATATGACAAATTGAAAAATTCTTTTTGCAGTCATTAAATGAATTCTTTCTCTCTTCCACCTGTTATTCTAAACACCACTACTGTCCACTACTACAGTAGTACTCTCACCAGACCAATCTTCCAACTGTTCAGATGGGAAAACTATGAATATTACTTATTTTACTAGTCATGTGCTTTAGCTTAAATGGTGAGTGACCCACTGTGCACATGTAATTCAAAACAACAGGGTAGCTAAAACATTTTAATTTAACCTTAAATCTGATAAAAGTTGATTTTTTCTTTCTTCAAAATCTGAAAATAAAAATGGCTACATTTATTTAGTTTTCGTTAAAAGTAACTACAAGCATGTAGCCATTGACCAGTTAACAAATATGGAATTACACTTTCTCACCTCATATTCTAGAGTAATGGTAGCTTCTGCAGTATCTATTTATGAAGAATAAGCTATTTTGACTGTCTAAATGACCAGTACTTCTTGACAACAGGAAGAAAAAAAAAACACTCTAAAACAGTCGAGTATTGAAATCACGTATGGTAAAAGTTTTCAATGCCATAGTAACCATACGCTGCAACTGTTCAACTCGGGGGGAAAAAAAACAACATTTCTAAGGATTTGAGTGAAGTTGTACCTTTTCCCAGAGCCTGTCACATTTTACATCTCGACAAAGTGTATTGTTGGATCTCATCAATGACATTCTACTGAAAAATAGTAAATACCAGATCGGTAAAGATTGACAGGAAAGATTTATGAATAGTACTTGCATCGCAATGCACGTGCAGACAGATATTTCCATAGCTACACCGTGGGAATGGCATGCCCTAAATGTTCAAACTAACAAAATGTCAGATTAGCAAGGTTTGATAAGCGAGGGTCTGTACTCACATCCAGCAATCCTTTGACAGCTCCAGCTCAGCTAAATGCCAGTACGTAATCATGACAGAATTGTGAAAACCCTTACCAGATGATAATTTAACAACAAAGAGTACAGACATACCACTTCACTGTCTCCAGAGCGCCCAGGTTGACTTACCTCTGGTATTTTCTCGTGCAGAGACATCCACGTGCTCAGTGCTATTATCCCTGCCAGAGGCTTGGAGTACGTCAGAGCTGCCAGCATAGCTAGAGAACCACCTTGAGAGAGACCTCCTGGAAGAGATTGGAAGACAAATGCAGAATAACAAACATGAAGTGAAAATACGACCAAGAAAGTCACCGAGTCACCTAGAATGATGCGTTTTGAAGATATGCCAGTGGACTCTTGTTCATAATCCAATAAGTCATGAACTACACACACACACACACACACACACACACACTTTCAATTCTTGCTTGTTATTGCTAGCTGGTCACATGCACCTGGCAGAGCCAGGATGCCTGTGCACTAAGCAGGCACTGTGAGCCATGCAAGCAAATCTCCTGGAGTCTGACACACACACACACACACACACACACACACACACACACACACACACACATTACTTTCACAAACCAACTCTTAAATAAAGCTTTTCCTTACACCTTTGCCATTACAATAACACGAACCACAGACACTGGGGAAAGGTCAAGGTTGACAAATCATCACACTGCACTCTGGTCCAATAGCACATTACCTCTCTTTGCCGCTGCCATGAGGCCTTCTTCATCTTGCTTGCCAAAGCCAGTGAGAGTAAATACATCAAACCTGAAATCACAAGAATACTTCATTTAGTCATGCACGACATAAGTTAGTTAGTAAGATTGTGTTCCATTCCCATCATGTGTGAAATGAAGCTGGTTATCTCCTATGCTAAAGTCGAGATGATCTGCACTCTGCTTCAGATTAATGCAAACCAACCATTTTCAGCAGTTCTTAAAAACATGGCCGACAACAAATGACCTGAAACATGTGACTATAAGTATGACTAGACAAGCATGACCACAACTCAGTTGTAAGAAGCACTCTATCTCACAACCTACTACCCGAAGATATGTTTCAGTAACCCGACAGGCTTCAAATATGTGTATGCACACAATTCCTGAATAGTCTCACCAAGATGGCATCCTGGCGCCTCTGTTAATCGTAACTGGCATCACTGACCTGCAATTAATTGACATACAATCACCATGAAACCACACCCACTAGATCCCAGAGTGTCTGACGTACGCATGTGGACAAATTACTTTCACATGAGGTGGCTGAATCTCACTCAGCACAAAACAACAGCCATCTCTACCAGTCGAGACAGGAGGTCGGGCAAGAAAGGGGAGTTTGAGTAAAGAAACAAAATAGTGAGCACTGTTTTGATAAATAGACCATTTTGGGTCAGAATTCATCTACTCACCCTGTATCTCCTAGTCCATGGAGAAACACAACCTGCACCACACCCACAAGCAAGTATAGTTAACACTAGACCAATATAACATAGCCCAGTACAGTGGAGAGTATCTGTACACAGTGGAGAGTATGTGTGCACAGTGAGCTTGTGATTGATGTTAGTTCAGTGGTTGTTCAATTTTTTTATAATACTTTAGTCATTTACACTATCTCACATTTCATTTTCACTCACCGGCTGCAAATATAGCAAAATTAATTAAACTCTGTACAGTAAAATGGGTAAGGTACATAAACCTAGTCATACTTACTAACTTACACTAAGCATTTTGTGTGTGTACTTCTAAAATGTTCACAAAAATATACTGTTTCTATAAGATAGGTAGCCGATTTTTTTCTCTGATATGGTAAAGCATATTTGAGGTTTTGTGCTGAGCTGTAACATTACATCTATGTCTATGTCCCTTGCACACCTTAGCTGCACTAGAATTGCTAAATTAGGCACACAGTCATTAAATACAACCACTCACCGTAGCTGTGTGCTTGGCTTTAGCCTGAGAAACAACAGCTTCTTCTTGGTGAAGGGTTTTTCCCTCCGCCATACCTCCAACTCTTGCTACGCCGCCTCCAAACTTGGAACAAAAAAAAAGTCCCCTCTGCTGTGCACGGGATCGCACATTATTAACCCTAAGCGCGCATGCGCGAGAGGGTTCAGCTCCGTGGTAATTGCCAGCTTTTATGGGCAACGCCCCCTAGCGTCACGTCATAATCACGTGAGCAAATAATTTCTTGCAGAGCGGTGTAGTTTGATTTATGTTCAGGGAAGTTGTTGAAAGAAGTGAACTTTGCATATCGGTGAGTGTTTCTGGCTACTTCAGCGTTTTCATGTACCATTTTCATTGAGATTATATTGGAATAGCTAGGTAGTGTTTAATAGCGCTGAGGTTTCGCACCTTTGGTGCTTCACCGTATTGGAGGTTAAAGGTTCCGCGTTTTAGTGGGGCGTGGCTCAATTTCTGGAGTTTACATAATTTCCTATTTCAGCTCGCTTTACAGGTACCGTATCTAGTGTGCACAGCTTGTCTACGCTAACATGAGCGCCGCAGGGAGTAAGTCAAATTCCACTCTAGTGTTTATTCCCTCTCTGTTTAAATTTTTTGTGTACACAGATCTTGTGAAATGGTTCAACTCTATCATCAAGAAAAATGAAGCAACTTTTGTAGTCTACTACAGAGCAAAATGGTGACCTTACTGCAAGGTGAGCAGGGGGAAACACTTGTATTCCCCAACAAGGAGTGATATGCTAATGGCCAATTGTTTTCATTATTTTTAAATTATACATGCAGACCCACCTCCAGGAGTTCAACAAGTTTTTTGATGAGCTCCAGGAGAAGAAAGTGGGTATCTTTGCGGTGTGCGCTCAGGATCAGGGGGAAGTGGATGAGACAATGAAGGAATGGGAACTCAAATTCCAGGTGAGAAGTAATCCATTACCATGGCATTGAGTGATATATAAACAATCAAGTGATGAGCTGTGGAGTTGTGACACACTGTAGCATGTGTAGAACTGGAAATACAACTGCTGCCATGTTTTCAAGCTAAAGGTGCTTCATTATACTGGAATTAAACCACAGTTCATATCCCTGTATGTCATCACAGTTAAAATATAACTTGTTTTAGCTGATTGTTCTTCATCCACACATACCAGGGAGGATTCATACAGGGTTTTTTTGTTTTTTGTTTTTTGTTGTTGTTATTGTTTTTGCTAGGGTTCCCATAGTCTGTATGAAACCCTGCATACACATTAACTTCTTTTTTTTTTTAATGAATAGCTAAAAAATCTTTTATCCAATTCAAAAAATGTCCAGTTATGATATTGGTGGTATGTGTTATATAGTGTATGTCGGATCCGACTCACGTGCTGAGGGACTATTTGAGCAAGGAAGGGCTGACTACAGTTGATGTCACTCCAAAGGAGAGGAAGTCCTATTATAACAAGTTTGAGCATGGCATCGTTCAGCCAGGGATCCTGTGCATCAAATCTGACCGGACGGTCGTCTATTCCTGGACGTCTGAACCCAATGAGGTCAGTGATTACGTTGTATGGTCGTTGTACCCAGCTGTTTTGAGTAAGGGAGACCTTGTGTAACGGTTGCATATTTGTGGGTTAGGTTTATTGTGATATACTAGAGTTACTACTAACATCTTCCACTACAGGAAAACCACGACGGAGCAACAGGTCGCCCTGAGCCTAAAGATGTGTGGTCTGAGGTGAAGACTAAACTGTAGGCTCCACCCACTAGCCACGACAAAACTGTTGTTGTTGTTGTTGTTGTTGTTGTTGTATATTGTGTTTGGGTCACTTGTCTTGTGTTTCATGATGAGGGTGTAGCTTAACCAGCATTTGTCTGGAGCTCACTCTCTGATAAATAACTCCATCCTGTTTAAGGATTGTGAGCATACTCAATTCATGTCACTCAACACAAAGTATTGTTTTAAAAAGAAACAAAAAAAAAACTGTTTCTGGTAAAGATTGATTTGTGATTTGTGTGTCTAGGTTCTAGGATATCAATGATCTTACCAAAATTCCAAGTTTGTTCCATTCTTCACTTTATGCATCTTTACTACTCCACCCTCTCAGATCACCATGACAATTATTTGTGTTTAAACTGAAGCCCACTATAAATAGTAATTTTTTAACATTTTCTGGGTAGAGAAATTTTGAGAGAATATTTATCCTGGTGTCCTTTAGGGCATGCTATCTCTTGTGTGTCCACTTGTCTGTCTGTCACTTGATCTAGCTACTCACTTTACATGTTCACAACTTCAGACTGACCTCTCTTTGTCACCAATGAACTTGCCATAGGATGACAGAATGACCACATGATCCCCGAATACATTGCAACAACAGAGCTATTCATGACACTTCACTTGTATACTCTCTCTTTGGGTAACTAGAACCGTCAATTGTTCTAAAAGGTCCTTGATATCTTGGCCCAATTGTATTGCAAACTTTTAACAAAACAGTCATTAAAGCCAATTACAGTTTCCTAGTGTGAGATCCTTAGCCTGTAAAGTAATGTTGTTTTGATTAACTAAAACTATAACTTTTTAGTAAACTAACCAGAACTAAATTTCACTTAGGATGACAATAACTAAAACTAAAAGTCATAGAGCTGATGAATAAAAACTAAAACTAAAAATTATTTCATCTTCATGACGCTTAATAATTCTGTCATCAACTTTCACTTTGATGCTTTAAAGTTCAAAATGCATTTTCTTTATATGGCGAATGTAGCTATAGCTTGTGTCAGCATTATAAAAATAAATATGTATACAAATACAATATTGATCAATGCTTTAACTTAGTTTTTAGACACAATCACTAATCTTGCTATTATTTTTTCATTAATCAAAACTAAAAATATAGCTAGCCATTTTAGTGACATTGCTGAAAGACTAATGACCAGGAGCCAAACCCTTTACCTAGCTAATATTTCTTCGTAGAACATGAGTAAATTGTTTTTCGCTAAGGCAAACTGTTGGACAGCAGTCCGTGGGGTTGCTCGATTATCTATATAGCTCACCCCCCTCCCTTAGCAAAAAACACCAAAATGGAAGTTAGTAATTTAGCCGTGTATGTTACGTATTCCGAAAGCAATTGTCTTACCAAATCTACCAGAGTTTGCACTTAGCTTCTACTGACTCACCGTCAAGTTGGTCAAACAGCAGGTCTGGGAATTTTGCAGCAGCATTAGACGGGAGTACAAAGGACAGCTCCGCCCCCACATCCGTCACTTGTTCTGCTGATTTGAGAAACTAAAGCTAAATGAGTACATTGGAAAAACCAAAACTAAAACTGCATATCTTTGTTAGTGAAAAACTAAAGTAAAATTAATCTTGAATATGTTTTGTCAAAAAAAACACAACTAAAACTAAAATGTAAATGTTACTGTAAAGTCTTTGACACTTAGTCTAATAGTAGATAGCTTGGCAAGTTTACTGTCAATTGGTTAGGCAAAGAAACTTACCAAGGTTTATGAGTTGATTAACACCATAATCATAAATTAGAATTCTGTGGCTATGCATCTGAATAATTATTTAATACAGTTATGCCATAATTATATACAGGGCCCAAAATTCAGACAATTTTAATGAATCAGCAAGTTCTATCTTGGGTCCATAAGGGCGGTAGATAAACTGTATTTCAAACCCGCTGCCCGCACCTGGATTCAATTTGTCTCCAACAACCTTGGCAAATGCTTTGTCAGAATCTTTTCCAAGCTCTTTCTCTTACAGAAGTTCCAATCTCTCTGTACTACCCTATTATAAATCCAAAACTTTCGAGATCTGCATGTACAATTTGACTAGCCATGCTGAACCAAGTTTTATTGGCAGATTGTCTTGGCTTATAATTAAGTTAACTTATACATTATGAACTAAAGTGTGAGTACAGAGTAATCTACTATACCAAATACTGCAAAGCAGCCACTATGCAGAGCATTGGCTAATATATTATGTAGATGATACTGAATGACTGTTTGGGAGGTGATGATGTGTAGCTACTGGAAGGACTGAGGATTGGGAATCCAGCTTTTTACATCAACTGGGTGAGATAGATGACGACGACGACAACCCTTGTATTCCTTCTCCTTGAAGTTGAAGAGCTTCAAAGAAGCAATAGATGTATTGGAAAATGTAACCTCATATTTGGAGCATCGTGGCCACATAAAAGAAGCCATAGAGTTAAAAAAAAAAAAAAAAAGACTAATTGAAGTGATTCTCTTTTTTTTTCTCTTCAAACAAGCCAATATACTGAAATGTAACTTATTACACAATCAAATATTAGATAAACAGTAAAAAAAGTGATGGTTTTTGAGAAGGGACAGCTCCTCAACAATGGACAAAACTCGTGTTCCCATTTTGTCCTTTATTAGACTGTACAGCCACGACTAGAATAGTCTACTATATTCAATTATAGTACTGGGAAGGTTAGCTATAAATAGAGCCATGTCTATTATACGCAACACCAAACAATCACAAACAACAATTACAAACTAATTGGATTACTATAAATAAAGTGAGACAATACAGTCTACATATTGGAAGGAGTTTGGGGTAGAATCTTTGTCATCCAGTCATCCAAGTCTTTCATCTCCTACTCACACGCGACAATAATAACAACAACAACAACAACAACAACAGAGTCATCCAAGTAATTACAATATTGTAATAAAATAATAACAACTACAATAATAGCTAATAATCTATAAAATAATACATTTATTTGTCAGTAATAGACAACCAGTGACAACGATGTGTGTATTCATGAAATTCATGAGCTGAGCCCAGGTTAGTAAAGTGTCACCTCAAACTGAATGGGAGAAGCCACATTCGAAACGAAGGCTATTAAAATATTGTGGTATTATACTCATTAATTTTAGAAGTACATTAAGTGCCACTGTGTGGCAGGGTACTAGCTAGTAGTAATAATAATAATTTTAATCTATACAATAATAAGCCTGTATGTCTGTAACAATGACAACAGTGTGTTTCATGAATAATTCATGAGTTGAGCAAAGGAAAAAGTTTCACAAAGCCAAGTCCACAATCATGGGAAGAAAGACAGCAAGACTAGGAGAGATAGGCAAAGGAGGAGATGTGGATCCATGATTCAAGAAGAAAGGGGCCAAGAGAGGAAAGGAGGGGGATGAGAAAAGCAGCTCAGGAAGAAAGAGAGCAGGAGAGGGAATTTGATGTAACTAAACTAAATAGTAGAGGATAATAACAAAGGATAAAAATTCTTAATTTGCAAAAGTCAGTTAGTACATCAAGCGCCACTGTGTGGCAGGGTAGTTGCTAGTAATAACAACAATATTATAATAATAATAATAACAACAACAACAATAATAATAATTGCTGTTGTTTGTTGTGGTTATAAAACATCAATAGTTGGGTTAACATAACTAGAACGGCTACAACTTTGGCTCTCGCTATACTGCCACTGACAGCCTCTGAGAAAGGTAGATAGTATATAATATAACTTTTGGCTCACTAGTTGCCAGAGACACTCGACTGTCTAGTACAAATGTGTGTGGTAGGAGTCAAGGCTGGCAATGGTATTAGGGTTAGGTATCACATGCTAGTCATGTGAGGTGACAACGCATTCTCAGCAGATGGCTCGCATGGCAGATGTATATAAGTATTTAAAGTTTTCAATATTCCTTTCTCTCTGGGGTGGCTGTGATCTTACATTGCATGTCTGGGGAAGGCCCAGACAGTTTGTAATACTTCAGTCTTCGTTTTCTGACCACTTTGTGGTATAACTAACATATCAACGCTGGTGACTAATTAATAATAATAACCAAGCAAACCAACAAACTACACATGCACTTATGCCTAAGCTAATTGTTATAATCTGCATGACTTTCAGTTGCCATATGTGAGATTTGATTAATTTTGCTTCATTAGTGAAAAAGGATTAAATGCCAAGTGGTGAGTTCAATAGCAGCGTAACAATGGCGAGCGAGCTAAGCTAACAGAATTCAGTTACGGGTTATCAACATATTCAATTGTAATTGTATCACCTGACTGCTAGTTGTTGCACTATGAAATGACTACGACTGTCACAAAGATGACTCAAGCTGGTGGTTTTTGTGGGGCCAGTTCCACAGGAAGGAGTGGGAAGACAGGAGAGTGGAGCCATGGCATCATGTGTGTGACTGAACTATATTGTTGTTGTAATGGGTTGTCATTTCTGTTGTCATCGTCATGTTGAGCATATTTTGATAAGGTGGGCTGGACACCCATTTGCATACACGAGTCAGAGTGTGATATGGTGAAATATTTCATGAGCAGGCTAATTTATTTTCATGAGCCAGAGGTGAGTGAAAATAAAGCCTGAGAGTGTATCTAGCCATATCACTCTGACGAGTGTAATAAGTGGTTTATTCCACACTAGATATCTTCACTGTATTAGTTAGGACTAGGACTGATAACTCACAGCCTAAAGTTGGTTGTAGGGGCTACCCACACCCCTAGCCTATATTTTAGCAGCTGGCTCTAACCAGGGTTGAGTAGGAAAGAGAAGGTAGCTGTAAAAAAAAAGTAGTAAGCTTGGTAGGTTGCTATAACTACTACTACGGTCATGTACCTAAAGATATCATTGTGAAGATATCTAGGGTGGAATAAATTCCTGAATGACTTTCTATATCAGTATGCACTTGGTGGCTAATTTTATTGTAAAGGGTTTTCAATATTTAGCAACCTCTCCCCTCAGCTTTTGGAATTAAAAAAAAAAAAAAGCCTTTCAAATAATGAAGTCTAAATTTATACTTACATAGTCAAAGTAAGGCCTAAAACGCTATAAAGGAACTACCCACACTACTAAAAAAAAAGAAAAAAAGATCACATACAACTATAGTATATAATATTACCAACTGTCAATTAAACATCCTAACAGATTTGCTTGATCACTAATAAATCTTCTGGTTACTCATAATACTTCTAAATATCTCACTCATTCACAAGCCGGTCCATACATGCACTGAAAGTGTCTTATTCACTTTGCTTGCAAATCAACAATTCAGAGAATTATCATATGAAGCACTCTTTCAATGCTGAAGCACACTTCAATAAAAAAAAGGGTAAAGGGACGATCAAATGGGCTATCACTTAACCCCCAAACAGCAGCCTGGACAGCATCAATTTTTTTTATTATACTGGGGGAGGGTCCTAGCCCCCTCAATCCCTTAGGGTAGAAATGCATTTCTCCCATTCAACCATTCTTTACCCTCTACCGACTATCTCTCACCTCAGGGGCAGACGAGTGGCCGAGTCCTTCGTATGACTTAAACTGAAAGTGAGATTTGTTGAAAGTTCCAATGAACTTGGACGTTTCTTCCCCAGCCCGATACGACACAACATTGTCAACCTTGCCTAATACAACATTGTCAAGGAGTTACCTCATCATTACGATGTTTTAAAAAATATGATTTTTTTTTTGACAAAAAAAATAAATAAATAAAATTGTTGGAATTGACAAATAGTATCTACAATAGTCTCTCAGTAAATTACATAAGAACTTGCACACCTTGAGCTCTAATCCATACAGACTTAGCAGTGGCATGGTTTTGTCTAATCCGGTACAGTATCTTAATGTTGTTTAATTAGAGAGAACAAAGTGTAATATTAAATTTGCCATATTTTTTGGAAGTAATTACTGCTGCCTCCAACGAGTAATTTCTGGTAACTGAAACAAATACCAACGGAATAGACTCCATGGCAATTGGACAAGCCAATGGAAACTAGCTATTGATCTTACCGTGGCACTGGAGAAACGGAGTCTCATCATTGACTGAAGCTTTTATCTACAAAAGGAAAATAAACAACAACATGAAAATTAGCTTACTTAATAAACACATGCATGCACATGTGAAGCACACACACACACGTGGTAGGCAATACTATTAGTTGGTATTCTTGTGGCTCTTAAAACAATATTCCATTAGAGGAGCAGTGAGCTTGAGACAAGAAAGGAGGAGTGTTTCATTTCTCAAGAAGATGCATCCCACTTAGAGCATCCATCCTATTTAGAGAAACCATCCTATTTAGAGAAACCTTCCCAATAGGAGCTATTAACCATTTCTTGCTAAAGCCTACATTATTGTTTAACATAATTAGATGCTGTGTAATGAAGTGCCATCATATCACAAAAGGTAGCCCTCTATATGAGAACAATCCAAAGTGAACTATCTCGCCAGGTCCTCTATATAAATATATCATTATAGAAAATGATTGGTCAGATTCTAGATTTACAATGGAAAAGCAATGGATCCACACAACAAGTTGTATTTTTTCCTTTAAAAAAACAACAACAAAACAACTCTTTCACAAATAATAAGAAAGTAACTATAAATATTTTATGGCAGTTGTTTGTTTTGAATAGAACCCAATCCTGAATTTAACAAACGAGGCTCATTGCTATGGCAATCCCACTATCTATTGACCACATTGAAAATGAATCAAGAAATAAGCTTTTAATGGAACAGTTGCTCAAGTTAAAAAGTTTTCTCTGTTGGCTCACAAACTTAAAGCAACATGAAACATCACAAAAAGATGATCAATATTGAGTCACAGCTCATTTTCACTTTCTAAAAAATTACCCATAATGATGTCTACATAATAACAACCATTGAGCTGCAGCTGCTTAGAAATTAGTACCGTACAACTTTTTTAAAAAGCATACACAGTAACGTGGTCTTTTAAAAGTACTGAAAGTAAACATTGTATCACTTAATCAGCACACTTCTTCTGACAGGCTTAGTACTATCAACCAGGTTTGGGGTCCAATACTTTGAATAGTATTTAAATACAAATTACTTTGAAGAACTCAAATACAAAATACAAATACTTTCTTAGATGTAGTATTTCAAAGACACAAGTATGCCCTTTATGTGTATACATTCAGTTAATTTAACAGCAGCTTTTCACTATAGGAGGTGGAGCTTTAGTTATTACAATATAATTATGCCAGCATGGACCAAGCAATACTTGATTCTATACTTTTCAGAAATAAACACCAGTGGTGTGAACCCTCAGCGCTATCTGTGCACAACCCTCCACTCCAACATCAGCAACTCCTTCAAGATTTCCTAAAACCAGTTTCAGAATGTTAACCTCACCTACCCTTAAGATCTGAAAATTTAGCTATTTTCAATTAACTGTACCCACAAAACCGCAACCAATAAATTAATGTAAACTATACACTCACCAGCAGGTCAGTGTCAAAAAACCAACACTGTCCTTTCCACTGATTGCAATTAAACAAGGTTAACGATGGGAGCACAGAACTCCCCCTGCCCTTGCCTTGGGCAGCCACACCCAGCCTGGATAGCCACCAATCAGCTTGAGCGCTGAGGAAGGGGCCGGTGCCATGATTGCTGATTAAGTGCTCAGAGTGTAGTTGTTATGACACCGAGACCCAACCAGGGGCTCCTCCCTTTTCAGAGGAACAGCTAGCATGGCTACAGAACCACCTACCAAAGGGTCCCGTAGTAGTCACCTCAGAGTAGTAGTCACCTCAGAGTAGTAGTCACCTCAGATCCAACCACCGGTTCTGGAGTTCCTGATCCCACCTTGGCAGCCAATACCACTGCTACCAATGCCACTGCTACCCCACCACTCCCCAGTGGTTCAGGTATTATAACCTAGCTAGGCAAATTAAAAAAAAAAAAATAGGGGGGAAGGGGAGAGATGGACGGGTAAGGGTAATGACCATTGTGTGAATTACAGATTGGATTTGTGAACTTCCAACGAATCACTTGTGCCCCGGGCACAGGGTCGTTAGGGCCACCTATCTGCGACCCTCTGTCTCCACCTGTCTAATTAATGTCCCCTCTGCGGTGACCAGTTATTATCTGTGTACAAAATAATGTCCCCTCAGTGCCCTGAGCGGCGACCAGTCATTATTGATGCTCAAATAATATCCCTTCAGTGCCCTGTGCGGCGACCAGTTTTATCGGTCTACAAATAATATCCCCTCAGTGCCCTGTGCGGCAACCAGTTTTATCGGTCTACAAATAATATCCCCTCAGTGCCCTGTGCGGCGACCAGTTTTATCGGTCTACAAATAATGTCCCCTCAGTGCGCTGAGCGGCGACCAGTTATGCATATAATATCCCCTCAGTGCCCTGAGCAGCGACCAGTTATTATCGGTGTACAAATAGTGACCCCTCAGTGCCCTGTGCGGCGACCAGTTTTATCGGTCTACAAATAATGTCCCCTCAGTGCCCTGTGCGGCGACCAGTTTTATCGGTCTACAAATAATATCCCCTCAGTGCCCTGAGCAGCGACCAGTTATTATCGGTGTACAAATAGTGATCCCTCAGTGCCCTGTGCGGAGACCAGTTTTATCGGTCTACAAATAATGTCCCCTCAGTGCCCTGTGCGGCGACCAGTTTTATCGGTCTACAAATAATATCCCCTCAGTGCCCTGAGCTGCGACCAGTTATTATCGGTGTACAAATAGTGATCCCTCAGTGCCCTGTGCGGAGACCAGTTTTATCGGTCTACAAATAATGTCCCCTCAGTGCCCTGAGCTGCGACCAGTTATTATCAGTGTACAAATAGTGACCCCTCAGTGCCCTGAGCGGCGACCAGTTAGTGTTATTAGGGCAAGTGTAATGTCCCTCAGTGCCCTGAGCAGCAACCACTTATCATCAGTGTACAAATAATTTTCCCCCAGTGCCTAAGCGATGACCACTAATTATTGGTGTATGAGTAAGCTCCCCTCGGTGTCCTGAGCGGCTACCACTGGTCATTGATTCATAATAAAGCCTGCATGGACCTGTCCATTTCGATCTTGACCTGGTCAGTCACTTATGAAGGTATTGCTCCTCATGCAGGACCCCTGCCTACTACAGTGCCAGTGTTTTCGGCTGGCCTCTCGTACTCCTCCTCGGATGTGCTGGCTGCAACAGCCCTCTCACCAAAGGTACCGATCCTGCCGCCAGGACTCGGCTTACCTCATGTCAGTGTGACTGCATCTGGTCCCCACCACCCAGTGGGCATGGTAGCTCCAAAGGTGGCAAGCTTACCTTGACTGCATCTGGTCCCCACCACCCAGTGGGCATGGTAGCTCCAAAGGTGGCAAAGCGAATCCTGGAGCTGGAGTTCGTAGAGATGGCGGAGATCTCGGCTGAGGACGGCGACACATCTGGTGGGGGTACTAAGGGTCAGGTGTGACCACCTCGACCACCTATCACAGACCTCTCGCTGTGGCTGGAGAGGTTCTCCATCATGGCAGGGATACTGGTGACGAGATTCCCTGAGAAGGCGGCAGAACTTTTCGCCTATCAGGCGTCTATAGTAAAAGCCGAAAGGAATTATGTGGACAGGCAGTGGGTATTGTACGATAGGCAGTATCGACAAGAGGCACTGGTGAGGAAAGACCTGAACTGGTCAATCCCGAACGTCCGGCTCTATAACGAGGCCTTCACAGGTCGGACACGAGCCATTCCTCGTTGCACCTATTGCCTGGCTGATGACCATACGGCCAGTAACTGCCCGACCAACCCAGTCAGCCACACACCAATGGCCTTCAGTTATGCCCAGCACCCTCCAACACAGCCCGGCCCAGCACAGCACCTGGCCCTGCCCCAAGGTGTGCAGAAACTTTAATGATGGCAGGTGCAAGCAGCCCACCTGCCGGTATCAGCATATCTGCTCGAGTTGCCAAGAGGCACACCCATGGCTCAGTTGCCCTCGCAGGCGGGCTGGGGGCAGAGGATCAAACAGCAGATTGGCAGCTCGACGTTCTGGAACCGGACTGGGCCACCCCATCTGAGGGCAAAACAGTGTCATAAACTTATGTCCGATAGTCATGACCAACTATATTCTATCCATGAGGCAATGTTGATGATAATCTTTGAACTTGTACAACAAGTGGAAGTATATGTAGTGGGAGGAGGAGATTGGGTGGTAAGGAATGGGTGAATAGTTACGGAATAATAATAATAATAATAAATAATTAAAGGAGGTCGAGTTCGACATGGTCAGCCTCTGGTGGGGGGGGGGGGGTGTAATTAGTTTCCACCAGTATGGTGTAACGGCTTGCAAGCCACCTTAAGTGTTTATCGCTATCTCGCCTGACTTTGCAGGTTGGTCCTCCCTATACCAGTACACCGCCGATCTCCTATGTCTGGACGCATGCAGACCCAGGCAGGTGCACAACTGCCAGGCCCTCATGGCAGTTCACACCCCACTGCGTCTAGATGCATGGGAGAAGGCCCTAGCAGCCCATCCTGACCCGGCCTTCGCTCGTTACATCTGTCAAGGCTTGCGCCATGGGTTTAGGCACGAATCCCCCCTAAAGCCAGCAGCCGGAAACATGGAGTCAGCTCGACTCCACCCAGAGGTGGTATCTGAATACCTGCAGAAGGAGAGCAGATTGGGTAGGATGCTAGGGCCATTTATGGAGAGTGAACTTGTCCCCCAAAGCCAAGTCAGTCAATTCGGCGTCATCCCAAAGGGCCACGGGACAGGCAAGTTCAGGCTTATCACAGATCTCTCCTACCCACCTGGTACAAGTGTCAATGATGGGATTGACCCAGAGCTCTGCACACTGTCATACACCACAGTGGAAGAGGTGGCGGCACAAGCAGCATCCGTGGGCAAGGGCGCTCTACTAGCCAAGACCGACAATGAGTCGGCATATCGCTTGGTCCCGGTCCACCCACAGGATCGTATCCTACAAGCAGTGCGATGGGAGGGAGCCTACTATGTCGACCCAATGCTCCCATTTGGATTGCGATCTGCGCCCAAAATATTCAACGCCATTGCAGATGCGCTACATTGGCACCTTGTGAAGTCGGGCATCTCCTCATTGTTTCACTACCTAGATGATTACATCATGGTAGTCCCACCTGACGACCACCTCTGTCAGTCATGGCTAGCCATCATGATGAGTCAGTGCCGGCAAATGGGGGTACCGATAACAGCTCACAAGACAGAGGGGCCAGCCACTACAATCACGTTCCTGGGCATTGCGATGGACACGATTGCGAGGGAACTACGACTCCCTCAAGACAAACTGCAGCGCCTTCAAGGTCTTCTCTAACAGTGGGAGAAGAAGAAGTGCTGCACGCGGAAGGAGCTCGAATCCCTCATTGGCATTTTAAACCACGCCTGCAAAGTGGTGCGGCCTGGACGATCATTCTTGCGCCGCATGATCGACCTGCTACATGCCACACATAGACCTCCAGCCAGCAAGGTCCCAATTAGGTTGAGCCAAGGATTTAGAGCTGACCTGGCATGGTGGAAGGAGTTCACATCTCAATGGAACGGGACATCATTTCTCAACCCACCATCTCGCCTCCCGAAGGCTCACTTGTACACCGATTCATCAGGATCTTGGGGTTGTGCAGCCTGGCACGAAGACGCATGGTTCCAAGTGCAATGGGATGCACGGGCACGCCCACTCTCGATTGCAGAGAAAGAACTCATCCCAGTGATCTTGGCTTGCCAGATATGGGGCTCTACCTGGGGTGGACTACAGATAGTATGCCACTCGGATAATCAGTCAGTGGTGGCTGATCTCCGTTCACGGTCCTCTAAGCATAAGGGCATGATGCACCTGCTGCGGTGCTTGGCATTTGTGGAGGCTCAGGTGAACTTCTCCCTGTACCCTATTTACATTGACACTAAGGCTAACTATCTGGCTGATAGTCTATCACGTAACGATGTCTGTTCCTTCCTTTCTAAGGTACCCTCAGCAGCTCCTCATCCCAGCCCAGTGTCCCAGCAGCTCCTCATCCCAGCCCAGTGTCCCAGCAGCTCCTCATCCCAGCCCAGTGTCCCAGCAGCTCCTCATCCCAGCCCAGTGTCCCAGCAGCTGCTGGACCTACTCCTCAACCAGGAAGCCGACTGGACATCCCAGATCTGGCGCCGGCACTTCAAGAGTGTCTTCACGCGGGCTTAGCCCCATCAACTCAAAAGACATATGGAGCCGGCATGAAACACTTCGCCAGTTTCTGTTCAGCCTATAATGTTTGCGACCCATTCCCAGTGTCGGAACTCACGCTGTGCTATTACTCGTCGTACCTGCCCATGAAGGAATTGGCTCCCCAGACCATTAAATCCTACCTTGCGGCTCTGAGAAATGCCCAGATCTCCATGGGCCTCCCTGACCCTCGCGATCAGTCGTCCTTGCCACTACTGAAAAGAGTGCAGGCAGGGATCAGTAGAATCCAACTACAGTCGGGCAAGACGGGAGCTAGGGTTCGACTTCCAATTACTACACACATCATGGCTGGTTTACGGAATGCTTGGCAAGGATCAACATGCGAGGACAAAGACCTGCTGTGGGCAGTGGCATGCACTGCATTTTTTGGGTTCTTTCGGTTGGGAGAGCTACTGCCCAGTTCGACAACAACTTGGATGGCAGAGACTGATCTCGCATGGGGTGATGTGGCCGTGGACAGTCTAACATCTCCAAGCATGGTCCAAGTTCACCTAAAGAAGTCGAAAACAGACCCCTATGGCCAAGGAGCAGATGTGGTGATGGGTGTGACTAACATAGCGATCTGCCCAGTGAAAGCAATGTGCCAGTTTCTGCAGGTCAGAGGAGCCACTGCGGGTCCATTCTTTGTGCTGAAGAACGGCTCAGCATTGACAAAGCCAGCATTTATTGAGGTGGTGAGAACTGCCCTCCAAGCAATGGGTCTCCCACCGCACCAGTATGCCGGGCACAGCTTCCGGATCGGGGCAGCAACCACAGCAACACTTGCTGGCCTGGAGGACTCACTGATTCAGACTCTAGGAAGATGGCACAGTACAGCATTCTTGAGTTACGTAAGAACTCCGAAGTCACGTCTCGCCAGGGCATCGGCATCGCTTGTGCAGCAACCAGGGGCGTAGCAGGGTACCTGTTGACATTGACTTATATGGGGGGATGGGACTGATCATGGGGGTGTAATATGCTATGTGAGTGTACAGGTTGTCATGTATGTAGCACAATTTATATTGATAGCAATTCGATAAGGAAGTACGAACATGAGTCAGACGGGATGCTAGTTACCTAGTCGTACACTATCAGGCACACATGATTGCACGTCACTCAAGTGAGTTACCATACTTAATCTTAGTTAACTTAGTCATACCACCTTGGGGGGGTATGTGGGCCTATACGACAACCAGGAGTAGAATAGTTATGGGGAACTTCATTTCGCAGTTAACATTATATAATTAACCAAATTCTCATTTTTTCCCCTCTAGATGATTGGAGTCTGACTGAGCAAGAAAAAAAAAAATGAATAGAAAATATCATAATTTTATTGGTTTATATTTTTTGTTTTGTATGAATGTATTCAGTTGAATATCAAGATAATGCAGAATCAAGACTGAATGAAAAAACCATGAAGAAATGAACAAAAATGTTTTTGTTTTTTTATATTTTCTACGTTTTGTATGAATGTATTCAGTTTCATTTAATTGATTATCAAGATGATGCAGAATATATTTTGTTGATTTATTTTTCTATTAGTGATCTAGTTTCAGTCTAATCTTTAGTTAGTAGTGGCTACCAGTTTTGGACAAAGTGATTTGGCAAGTTGTTCAGAAGGCTAGCTCTGTTCTAAAATCACTGAACACAAAACTCCACTCAGGCAAAGAAAGTAAAAATCCACTCACACTGAAAAACAATAAATAACAATAACAAATACAACACCATATTAACAAATTATTAGCTTGATGATGAAGCTAAAGGTCAGCTCTGATTCAGTGAAACTGACCAGTATTTGATGCAGCTATAGCCATAGTAGCTAGCTAGCTACAAGCTTGGGTAAAAGTGTTCTAAAGGTTAAGCTAATGTCACATTACAAAGGTATAACATACTGTTACAGTCTTATGCAGCAGACCTCTTTCCAACCGCCTGGCTCCTCCAACTGTCTACGCTACGGCAAAGGTACTGCCTGCTAAGTATTTAGCATTCAAGTGCAAATTGTATGGTAAAGGACGTCACCCATAGAGAAAAGCATTGGCCCCGAATTTCTCTCGTTTTTTCTGAAAAACTAACTAAACAAACATTTTTGGAATTTTAAAGGGACTTACTTGTGGTGCTGCAGTTTGATATTGCTATCGCTACTTAAATCGACGTGGAGTTCGAGAAACGCTATTGACAGACAGACAGACAGACAGACAGAATGAATGAGTGACAAACAGACTACTGTAACTGCTCACGCGCATGCGCGCTGAGGGTTAACAATAGAATGAATCTGTCCAATAAAAATATGTTCAGGAAATCTTTTATTTTCTACTTTCTACCTTATGATTAAAAAAAAAGTATTTGGAATACAAAAAACTAATACTTCACTTTGTAATCTTAAAATACAAATACAAATACTCCAAAAATGTATTTAAATACAAACACTCATGTATTTGACCCCAACCCTGCTATCAACTTATATTAGACTGGAGGCTATCCTATAAACTCCACACATGGTGGGTTCGTACGGCTGAGGCAGTCGAGATGGGGTTTGATGGAGCCATTGGAATGGATTTAAAATCTCATCTCAAGCATAATACATACATACATACATACACACACAGAGTGCTAAAAGGCCACACCCATTTTTAACTTGACCAACGTGTACAGTAGAGGTAATTTGTTGCACATAAAAAAATTAAAGTTAGAAACAACAGTTAATCTACAGTTGAATTTCTGTAATAAAAATTATCTCTACGTAAAATTATACATACAACATTTAACATAACATTTCAACTTATTGCTAAAATCTTTCTGAGGGAGTCACTTAAATCAACCACATTACTGTGAATTAAAAGCAACGATAGACAATTAAACCACGAGACATTGTTAAACACAAAAACATTTTCCCCCTCCAGCAAAATATCCACTTGGAGGAAAACAACAACAACAACAACAACTAATCTCCAGCATATTAGTGTGCTCTTAGTAATCCCAAGACCATGTACAGGTACAAATCCTCTCACCTTGGACACCTTCTCATGCATTGGCAACCACGTGCTCAGTGCTACTATCCCTGCCAGAGGCTTGGAGTACATGAGAGCCGCCAGCATAGCTAGAGAACCACCTTGAGAGAAACCTCCTGAGACACAAAATGATGATTATGATGATAACAACAACAACAACCATAATAATAATAATAATAATAATAATAATAATAATAATAATATTAATAATAATAATAATAATGATTAACTGCTTGGAGAAGATAACAGAGCCAGCTATAGTCTGTCAAATACTATTTTAAGTCTCGTCTGATGAAAGCCTAAGGAACTGACAGCAAACTACTCGCAACAAATAAAATATATTTCAGATGAACATCGTTTCTATAACAGACAAATAATAAATCATTTATAATTTCAATAAATGTTGACATAGAGTTATATCGTTAGTGCTGGATCCGCCCCAGCATTAAGATGGCATCTTACTAACTCTTAGCTATCCTGTGCCTGAAGTTTATTACTAGAGTGCCGGGGTCTGTTGTTGTTTTGTTGTTTGTTTGTTCTTAACCTACACTAATTGGTGGGCCTCTTCAAGAAGAGAGCTTATGAAGCTTATAATTGTTGACTACACCACACATTTAGAAATCTAGACAGATTTCGTTATCATGAAAATTTCGTATATACAGTTAACTGGATTACTATCAATTTCTAAGACCCATTTTTAGTCACATTATACACACTAAAACTTTATTGCTACCTATGTGTAGTTCTCTCTTGATTTTTACAGTAAATTTGGAATGATCTCTTACTTCTGTTGACACTCAACAAAGTGAACTTGAAATAGATCACACTTTGACAGAACTTATAACTTTCAAACTGAACAGTGCCTTATTTTGAATGCCCATTAAATGTAGAGGTCGTGTTTATAATTCAAAATGGTATTCTCTGTACGCGAAATCTGTGGCCTCGTCTAAGTTGCTGTAATGCGTTCTCTAATGGTCTCCAGGCAGTTGGTGACAAAAACTGGCAGCTGCCATTTTCCACGTGTGCATAAATATGTCCCTGGCTATGCCCTTTCATACGCAATCTCCTCGTTTAATTTAGAGTGGGCATGATAGACCAACGCAACTGTCTGACACCATGTGAGTGTTTGAGAAGATGCAACGGTAAAGTGACTTACACCCATGAACCTGAGTCAAGCACAACCATTTCTAGAACAATTGCTCCAAATTGCCCGTACATAGCAGTCAAAATGGCAGACGTAGCCCCACCTAGCTCAACTAAATTGAACTCGTGTAAGTGTCAGCTTTTCCCATGCTACGCTTGCGTGCTATCTGAAACATGACATGTGCAATTCCATATATTGCGTCACTAATTTTTTTCCCTCAAGATAGTACAACCGTGATAGTGACT
>WLWD01003615.1_pt1 | contig 27959 bp, 16 predicted proteins | sample 6712731 | NCBI WGS metagenome assembly WLWD01 (sample SAMN12718690, study PRJNA576275) | sponge metagenome | isolation source: marine sponge | host: Mycale hentscheli | place: New Zealand: South Island, Marlborough, Capsize Point | collected 2014-11-01
GGGGTCTTTTCTAATCGGGGCTACTATGCCCATGTAAGTTGAATTTCATGTATGTGTGTGTGTGTACACCAGTCAATTTATATTATACATTTATTTTTATGATCTGTATTCACCTGTATCTTCTTTTTTCTAGTGTGTGTGTGTGTGCATTTGTGGAATGAGAGAGAGCATCCGTGGACAAACAGTATGTGGCGCTTCCGTATACAACCTGGGAGGGAACTCTGGATCTTTTTGGATCGTGACTACTATGCCCATGTAAGTTGAATTTCATGTGTGTGTGTGTGTGGTGTGTACACCAGTCAATTTATGTATAATAAAATATACATTTATTTTATGATCTGTATTCACCTGTAGCTTCTTTTTTCTTGTGTGTGTGTGTGTGTGTATGTGTGTGCGTGCATTTGTGGAAAGAGAGAGAGAGCAACCATGAACAAACAGTATGTGGCGTTTCCGGATCCAACCTGAGAGAGAACGAACTCGGTGGTCTTTTTCGGTCTGTGACATCATCCATGCCTGGTAAGTTGAATTTCATTTTTTCAACTTACTGATATTTGGGTGTCCAGCTAGGGCTGGGGGGGGGAGGGGGGGGGGGGGGTTATGGTACAAGAATGTCAGTGAAAAGTAATGACGGGGGAGGGGGGGGTTATGGTACAAGAATGTCAGTGAAAAGTAATGACGGGGGAGGGGGGGTTATGGTACAAGAATGTCAGTGAAAAGTAATGACGGGGGAGGGGGGGCAGCGAGGCCAGCTGTTATGTTACAAATGTCATTGTTGTCTTGTGTTTTTTTTGTATTGTATGGAGGTTTCGGATCCTGTGGGAGGGATCGTTCAGTCTGTGACACCATCCATGCCGGGTAAGTTGAATTCCACGTGTGTGCTTGTACTGCTTTTCATTTTCAAAGTACACTTTCTCAATACATGTTTCTCTCATGTACAGTGTAGAGTATACATACCAGGGTTCATACAGTGGGAGGCATGGCTGGGTTCCCCCCTAGAATTTTGGGAGTTGAATAGAAATGAACATTTAGGAAGCATTTATTTTTAGTCTGATATTGTATCCCATTATGTTCCTATCATAACTGAGCCATTTAGTGCATAGGACCGAACACTGATCATCAGTGTGAAGTATAGACTCGTATGCAAAGATGTGCATCAAAGTAGTGTAGGTTCAAAAAAATGGGTGTGGCGAAGTACACTCGGAGCCCCACCCCAAACAAAAATCCTGTATAAAACCGCATACAACACATCATAAAGTTGCAATTATATAGGATCATGAATAATTTGTTGTTTGTATTACAAATATCTTTGTTGTTTGTGTTTTGTGTATATGAAATTGTTTTGTAGTGGAGCTCGACGTCCGATGGCATACGTTCCTTGTGGAAACTCATAGATGTCTCCTACATGATCACAATCAGCACCACACACAACAAACAACATATTTTATTGTTGAACTAATATAATATTGGTATATAATGCATCAAACAATATTATTTCTATTTTATTTTATTTTTTTATTGATGGGAAAAGTGGATTTTTGGGGGGGAAAAAAAATTTTTTTTTGAAGTATTAGTAGATGGCTTAAATATTATTCAATTTTCTCAATCAAAAAATGAGGGGAATCCCAAACTCTTGGTCTATTTAGTGATATATGGTTGCTATGGGGTTTTCCCAGCCAGCATCGAGTTAAAAAAATAAAACGGCAATGCTCTATTCCGCGGTAGAAAATTAGATTTTTCCGTGCGCGTCAAAACAATTCAGGAACGAGAGGGTTAAGTCTTCGTTTAACATTAAAAAAAATTGAGCTACATACTATATAATGGATACTATACAATGAATTCATTGTGAATAATACTATTACAGATTTATAATATATATTTACTAGTGGTGTGCTCGAGCACAAATGGCGAGAGAGCCTGCCTAGTTAGGTTACATAAAACTACAGTATTATTAAATAATGTATTTTAGCTTAGTTCATGAAAAGCAGTATGTAGCAGTTGACAATTAATTTTAGCAGACAAATACAGCATTATATTCTTTCATTCAGCTCTCCCAATTAAGGTAATGATACCCTTCAGACTAAGGAGGGGTTGTGTTAGCCTCAATCAATGTATAGATCAGAGAAATTTATGGTGTAATCTCATGAAATACTCAGCACAGCACTACTACTATTAACTTCACTTGAGTGCCCATGAGATTACTATAAGGATTCATACTACACTCATCAGCTAACCACACTCAGTAAAGAATAAATAAATAAGTAACAATTAAAAAATAAATAAATAAAGCACATGTATATCAATAAAATGCTTGGAATAACCAATTTGGAACAGATGGAGGTAGAAAATGTTATACACAAGCTATTGCAAAAATAATTTTATTAGGCAGTCAGTGGAGCTCACCTGAGACTGTTGTCTGTTCCGTAGTGTCCACTGTGAATGCCACGGAAGTTGTAGAGTTGAGTACTGGGCTTGTTGCAGGAGTACTTGGCATATCAAATGCTGAATCATTGTTATGAAAATCTCTGTTGCACAAATCAGTAGAGCAGCATCGTATGGTTGACCTAGAGCAGAGCACTGTCACATTGCTGTTAACACTACTATGCAAGCAGTAGGATATAAATACCACCTGTTGAATTTGTTCAAGAAACTGCCTGTTTGTGGCACATACAATGTTGTTACCACTGCATTCTGGACGAAAGCACTCAGGAGCTAGATTAAAAGGGGCCTCACAAAGACATCTAAGATCTGCCAAACATAAGTTTAAAGCTGTAAAAAAACTAACAAACAAACAACAACAACAACTGTATAACATGAGTACAAATACTATACACATTGTTATTCTTACTGGAATGTGTTTTAGGAAAAAAGTTTGCTATAGCTAATTGCATGTAAAGAACTTAATCCTCTCGTTCCTGAATTGTTTGGACGCGCGCGGAAAAATCGAATCGTCGACCGCGGAATAGAGTATTACCGTTTTTTTTTGTTTTTTTTAAAACTCTATGCTGGCTGGGAAAACCCCATAGCAACCATATATCACTAAATAGACCAAGAATTTGGGATTCCCCTCATTTAGAAAATTGAATTATATTTAGGCCATCTAAATACTTCCAAAAAAAAAATTTTCCCCCAAAAAATCCACTTTTCCCATCAATAAAAAAATAAAATAAAATAGAAATAATATTGTTTGATGCATTTTATACCAATATTATATTAGTTCAACAATAAAATATGTTGTTTGTTGTGTGTGGTGCTGATTGTGATCATGTAGGAGACATCTATGAGTGTCCACAAGGAACATATGCCATCGGACGTCGAGCTCCACTACAAAACAATTTCATATACACAAAAACACAGACAACAAAGATATTTGTAATACAAACAACAAATTATTCATGCTCCTATATAATTGCAACTTTATGATGTATTGTATGCGGTTTCATACAGGATTTTTGTTTGGGGGGGGAGGGGGGGGCTCCGAGTGTCTTCGCCACACTCATTTTTTGGAACCTACACTACTTTGATGCACATCTTTGCATAAGAGTCTATACTTCACACTGATGATCAGTGTTCAATCCTATGCTCTAAACGGCTCAGTAATGATAGGAACATAATGGGATACAATATCAGACTAAAAATAAATGCTTCCAAAATGTTATTTCTATTCTGATCAACTCCCAAAATTCTAGGTGGGGATCCCAGGGCTAGCCTCCCACTGTATGAACCCCTGGTATGTATACTCCACACTGTCCATGAGAGAAACAATCACCGTTGTATTGAGAAAGTGTAATTTGAAAATGAAAAGCAGTACAAGCACACACGTGGAATTCAACTTACCCGGCATGGATGGTGTCACAGACTGAACGATCCCTCCCAGGTTAGGATCCGGAACCTCCATACAATATCAAAAAATGATATTTGTAACATAACAGCTGGCCTCGCTGAATTGCCCTCCCTCCCCCGTCATTACTTTTCACTGACATTCTTGTACCATAACCCCCCCAGCCCTAGCTGGACACCCAAATATCAGTAAGTTGAAATGAAATTCAACTTACCCGGCATGGATGATGTCACAGACCGAAAAAGACCACCGAGTTCGTTCTCTCTCAGGTTGGATCCGGAAGTGCCACATACTGTTTGTATGGTTGCTCTCTCTCTCTTTCCACAAATGCACGCACACACATACACACACACACACACACACACACAAGAAAAAAGAAGCTACAGGTGAATACAGATCATAAAAATAAATGTATATTTTATTATACATAAATTGACTGGTGTACACACACACACACACATGAAATTCAACTTACATGGGCATAGTAGTCACGATCCAAAAAGATCCAGAGTTCCCTCCCAGGTTGTATACGGAAGTGCCACATACTGTTTGTCCACGGATGCTCTCTCTCATTCCACAAATGCACACACACACATACACACACACACACACACACTAGAAAAAAGAAGATACTGGTGAATACAGATCATAAAAATAAATGTATAATATAAATTGACTGGCTTTTGGGATGTTCAGGGAGGGGGAGGGGGGGGGAGCAACCACTAATATCAAAGTCTGTGGTCCTTTACACAAAAGATTATGGAATATCAATGGGTGTGTTGTCATCTTTCTTCCACTCTCCCCATACCTCATCCACCCGACTCTTGTTCTTCAATTCCCGCCTTCTCCGACTGCGAGGACGTCCAGAACTCGGAGCAGGAGGAGCCACTTCCTCTTCTTCATCACTGGAACCTGCTGCCTATTCGTGTTTCATCATTGGAAGACTCAGGTCCGGTATCCTCTCCTTCATCACTGGAAGACTCTGCTCCTGTTCCCTCATCTGCGTAATTGGGTCGGTGACTGCATTCACATCTGGTATATGTGGTAAAAAAATTTTTACATTTTTTTGAAAATTTGAAATTGTTCAAAAAACCACAAGCCACTTTCAAATCTCAAAACTCAATAATATATATATATATATATATATATATTATAGCTAAACAGCTTACTCTATCTCAATATAGCTATAAATGAGTCCTTTCCACAACAGAAGCTTGCTATTTTTCAAGAGAAAGACAAGAGAAAGACAAGCTTACCTCGATCATCTTCTTGACTCCCATTTTCAGTATCAGAGTTGACGGGGTCTGGTCCACCAACCCTGATACAGGGCCTCCTATAGCCCTAGATGTCGTCTCCCTTCTCTCCGCTTGATCCTGAGTCGCTAGAGTCAACATCAAGCAAGTCTAAAACTTGCACCGCATTGTAACTTCTAGACGCCATCTTCCAAAAAATGACTTTGAAAAAAATTTTTTTTTGCATAGTTACCGAGGTCACACGACACGCTCACTTTTTTCCTATGATGTAATAAGCATTACCTAAGACTGTACGTAATAGGGAGGTCCCCAGTTGAACTGGCGATTTTATAAAAAATGGAGAAGACAGTAAGTCAAACCGCAAAGTCTTGGTCGGCAAAGAAGCGGTTGTTTCAATGTGTTATGGAAGGCTACTGAGCTCAAGCAATTTTTTGCTGCATCTACAAAGCTCTGGAGATGACTGGATTTATAAATGAAGCTGCTGTGAAGATGGTAACTTTTTTTTAAATTCGACGGAGAACTGATGTTTTTTTTTTTGCCGAGGAAGAAATAAACGCAACTGCTGTGAGGTACTGTCGAAGCAGCTGGCTGAAAGCTATTTTAGATGCTTCTCCAATGCATTGGGTACCTGTGTACGCAATCTGAAGGTTCTAGCTATAAAGTAACTATTTTAAAAAATTCGGAGAAGCCAACCGGTCTTCACTCGACTTTAAGCGGGATCCGGAACGAAAAGGTTAATCAACAAAATATTTCAGTTAATAGTATGGTGTGTATATTGCCCATTCAAAACTGTATGGGGAAAAATCACTGTTCGATTGAAATCACATGGGAAATGAAATAGCACATAACTAAGTGAAAGGTGTGCAGCTCTAGCCTTGGAAATGTACAGTTCGACTAGTTTCAAGTTGGAGCCTATGTTATTCTTTAGTGCAGAAGTTCTACTTGTATTAGACGGAATTATTTTTCAAAATTCCAGAGGAAGCTAATCCTGGAACACAGAGATTGTGAGTGGATGATACAGTGTCTACAGTACAAATGAAGCTAGACTACTATTAGCTAGTGATAGCATGAGTAACCTGTGCTATTAGGGATCAATAGCACTCTTAAAGCAATTGAAATAGCATGAGGCGAAGCCGAGTGCTATTTCAATCACATTATGCATACTGTTAATCCTGAATAGCAACCCGTTCTATTAGTCTGAAAAAAAAATCCAGTCTCTTAGGTTAATAACATCAAAGTTAATAAAGTTTCACATGGAGGTACTAAAAATTTCATGAAATTTACATTTAATACTTAACTGGCATCTAGTATCATCAACATCAAGGAACAAAATACTTTAGCTATGCATACTATAATTGTTGTTTTGATTTTAGAATGAAAAGCAAGATAAAAAAGCCAATAACGTATACTCTATCATTATGGGCTGTAGGAAATAACAGAGAAAAACTGGACTAGTGAGCTTACTAAAACTTGCTAACATTGCAAAGGTGGAGAGTGTAAGGTTGCTTCATACGATTGAGGTTTCACATTTTGAACTTTACCAATTTGGTTATAAATTAGTGTCACAAGTGCTAAAACATTCAGTAGTAACACAATCCTTTATCTAGCCTTGATACAGAATCTAAGCATATAAAAGTCAACGAGCACCATCTCATTTTTCTCACCTTACAGTACGAAACTTACTGTACACGCAAGTACAAAGGGCCAACAGTAAGAAGGCGGATATAATCTTTCTCTCCATAATAACAGATTGTACTTTGCAGTGCCGAGGGACTTATTCAGCAGGGTTTCGTTTTACAGTCTGCCCCCCCATCCTAGTCTCGCGTAGCCACACCCTTTACCAATGGTCTGGTAAACTGACATAGAGCAGTTTGTTCTTGCTTAGTCAGCAAGTGGTTAACTGTCTTGGCCAAGTCACTGCTTAAACTAATGGCATCACCTAAAGGAAAAGTTTTGACACGGCTGTTAGTTGGAGAGTTGTGCACAGAAATACTACACGCGCAAAAGTTTGAGCTGTCTTACTTCCACAACGCACCGTGCGCACTTGTACCACCGCCGCCTGGCACTTTTAGGACAGTAATCTTCACAGCTTGAAGATGTTAGCATTATTGGCAGAAGAGGAAAAGTACCAGTAGGCAGACTTCTTGCTGCAAAAGATAGCTACAAGGAAAAAACTCTATCACTGCAGTTCTCGACACTATTGTCTCCCATGACTCTTTTTTTTTGTTGTTGGTTTATTTTTCTAAAATTATTGCTAATTTTATTCTTTTAAGTCATCAGCTCCCCACTGTAAGAAAAGGTGAATATAAGCTATTCTATAACTGCCTTATATAACACTGTTATATGGATTATTTATATGGTACCTATTGGTGCGCTATAAGGTGCAATAATAACTATAGCTTATGGTGAAGCTTATAACATACGTATATCATAAGTGTAGTGTATTGGTAATTTGGCATAGCTTATAGTGTACCAATAAACTACTGCTAGCTATATAGTTCACTTGATTAAAAAATTTTACAGTGCCCCTTAGCTCACCTCTCTAAACATATTCTTTTTGAAACTTAAGTTATATTTTATTTTTAAGGTCTTAACAAATGTAGAATTTATGCAGTTCACTTGATTAAAAAATTTTTTACAACCTTTTGTATTCTTAGAAATAGCTAGCTATTTCTTGTAATAATAGCTATCTATCTTGTGTTGCTATGACATTTATTCTACTTAGTCATTATCAACTATTTTGTTATCCTGTTTTGAACTGCATGCCATTTTGCATGCTAAAATTTTGCACTTTTAAATTACGCCTTTTAAATTATGCCTGATAGACTCTATTTTAACAGTGAATATAATTAAACTTAACCAGGATACAACAGAGAATAAAAACTGCTATATATTGTGAACTATTTCAGATGAAAATAAATTGATAAAAGATTTAAGACCTTTTTCAATATACTTCAATCCAGCAACACTATGTACACGCTCATTGTGATCGAGATACCTCAGTGTACGATTTCTCTCATCCAAAGGAGATTCAGAAACTCTCTGATTTTGTTACTCAATTTTTAAATTGAATAAATCTTGTGGCTCAATTTCTACAGACATACATTCACTGCAGCCAGTGGAAGCTACACTGATCCTCTAAGAATATTTGAATAATAATGAACAGTTAAGCTCAGAAAACTTCATACAATTCAAAGACTTTTATATGTGAAGGAATTTAAAATTAGATATATAAATTCACAAAACGTTTCGGCTCGTAAGCCTTCTTCAGTTGTGAGGTTTACATGACCGTTTAAAAACAAAATTGTCTTACAAGCCGAAACGTTTTGTGAATTTATATATCTAATTTTAATGCTACTAAGCTAAAAAATATTGAATTACCTGGAATAAAGTAGCAATGAAAATCTACGACATGATTCAAATAGTTTCAACAGTAGGATTCAAGAAATTATTACAAGAAAAAACAATTACACCAACAAATTACGTGGGTGGATGGGTCTCCCTATCAAGAGAAAGGGACAAAGCTCAATATGGAGAAGGAAAAATGGAGCCAATCAAAAAGTGGAACTATCAAACATGAGAGTAGTAACAAGACCTCATGTACCTTAAGAAGAAGTGCAACTGTGAGACAGAATTATATCCGCCATTCATTGCGTGTGTGGGTGTGGGTATGTGAGTGCATTAATCAGCAACATCATTTGTATTTCAGTTGTAAAATATTTTCCAAAAAGAAAACTTGTACATTAGCTATAGACAGGGGTTAATTCATGGGTGACATTAATAAACCCCTCTAAATTTTAATATTTATTGTTATAATTGTTCTTAATGAATACATTAATTGAAAATTAGTTCCTGTAAATTTGTATGACTATTCATTAATATCATCAAGCTGATGTAAACAAGTTTGAATTAGATACCAGAATCAGTAATAACATAGTCTAGCCATTGTCAGTAAAGCATATGAAAAAAATGCTGAATTTTTGGTGCACTGCAAAATTAAAGATCACTCCTTGTAAATGTCACTGACAGTCCAACATTGCCTCCTCAGTTGGCTAATCTAAATAATGCACACTGAATATAAAACAAATGTAGATTAATAACCATTGCAATAAAATAAAGTTTCGATGGATTTCACCACAACAATTGATTTAGAGACATGCCATATAGCTATCCATTGATTATATTTTCGATATAAATACCTTTTTCAAACTGAATGGACTTAACTAAGATTATGCCATTGTAACCTTATGCAAATGTTGCATAGTGATATTCTCTTGTATCAAATTAATAATGGACAGCCAGTGTTACCTTGGCGCCTCAAAAGGGGATTCCCAATGCATCCCACTTTTAAGGAACCCTTAATTATTATTATTATTATTATTATGCATGCCACAAGTACATGTACTGTGAATGAAGTGCAGTGAGTATGGGAGTTTCTGAGGTTAAAGGTCAAACTCTAAGCTCTAGAGCTGCCAGATAAACAATACTGCGGCTTCAGATTCAAGGGGCACAGATGTTGCTTGGCTTGTCCGAGAACACTGCCACAATATTAACAATAACAATAATAATAAATTCAGGAAGTAAGAGCAAATACCTATGTCGTGGGGTTGTAACACCCGCACAACAAGGTAATTTAAAGGACCAGCCTAATTGTAGGGGGGATAGACAACCGTTCAGCTGTGAGCAATCAAGTCCTGAAAGTGACACAGTCAGAGGGATATGCCAAAGCTGCACGGACCGTGATTGAACAGAGTGCTGCAATAGCTAGCTACTGTGGTTAGAGGCAACTATCGCAGAGAAAAGAGGTTAGCTACTGTACTACAGTTTGCAATAATTCTTTCAAGTACAGTAAAACTGGTGAATGACAAGATAGAGACACCTTAAGAATGAACAGCAAGTGAGAAGTGTTATGAACATATAACAATTGAGGTCCTCCTTAGGTGTTAAACCCAGACAACCTATCATTTTATACCGCATGCACGGAAATCTTTAACCACTCCCCATCTTGCTGACCGTGCAAGCACTTTCTAGCTAGCGATTGGTAAAGGGTCTACTTCCGCGATACAAACCCGCCCCTAGCTTTCTTCGCCCCGTTTTCAGCCCCATTTTCCCCGCCCCCTTTTCTATGTAACTACTAGCAAGAAGTCTATTGAGCGATTGCGGTGTTGTTGCTTCAGTAGTGGAAAGAAGGTGGAAAGACTGACGTCTATTGCTCTAGAGGTTACGGTAAAACAGTACTATTTTAATAAGGAAGTGCTAAAATTTAAAGCAAAAATCATGAAAAAAATGTCCTACGAGTATTACAACAATTTCAGCTTAATCCTTCCATTGACAATTGTTATAGGATTTGCATTGGTTGCCTTATTATCGATAACCTTACCATTACGTTACAGTATTAAGAAAACTTATTTCGATACTTTAAATACAATTAGTGAAGCTTTGCATGGATTTTGGCTTACTCTTCGTGAAGAAAATTACGTAAAGGTGGATATGGATTTCGGTATGACAGATCGTATTGCACTTAAAGTTTTGGATTTACAAAATCGAAACAATTTAGGAGATAGCAAGAAGCTTAACAAAATTACAGATGAACTTCATGACTTGAGAGAAGCTATCAAATTACTGAATGTCGGACGACCTGACAACGTACAAATGGAAAAAGAAGAACGAAAATTTCAAGCTAAATTAAAATTACTTCTTGATTTTCTTAAAAACTCTCAGAATTCTTGTATTGATGAAACGGTTGCGAAAATTAATGACATGTTAACTAAAAGTAAAAGGCATTTAAAGAATTTGAAGAAAGAGAGACGTCAGTATGAGCATCTTTTTTTGTTGTATCCTTTTGTTGGATTCATAGTATTAGTATTTGATTCAATGCTGATTTTTTTCTCTAATATAATCCTCTCAAGAAGTACAGGAACCTGTGATGTCCACAAAGATTGCTTTGCTGTATATTTGAATTCCTCAGAGGCATCAGGTTTGCTCACATATGAGACTTGCCAGGATTATTTGAGTAATAAGAATGTCTTAATACAATGTTACAAGCTATCCTTCAACTATTGGTTGGCATTCAATAGAGCATCTAGTGTGATTTCATTAGGAAGCTCTTTTCTAGGGTTTGAATTTGCTATGCTTGGAATATGCATTTATATCGGAAGATCTAATGTTGAATCTTTTTATTTGGTGATGAAGTTTTTTTGTGTAATAAACATTTTCACTTTTATTTTCACTTTTCTTTTTTTAGTTGGCCTAATATATTATGTAATAAATAATTTCCATTCTTTCTCATATCTTGACATTTTTGAAATTTTTATGAATTTTGTACGAATAATTTACACTATGTTAATTCCCATTATTATTACAACTTGTATGAATTGTTATCTGTATTCGATAAAGAAGCCGATAAATGTGAGGTCGAGTGAAAACTTAACAAACCAGACAATTCTGGAGGCTAATTCGCTCATCAACGACAATAGACCGCAACACCCAATTGAAATCGAACTTCAACAGGAAGGAGCACTAACAGTACAGAATGAAGAACCCGTGAATCCTATTATGGAGTCTAAGTTGTGTTTGTTGTAACTATAAAATGAAGACTGATACATTACATATATTTATGTTTCCTGTTAATGTAGTAATTATTATTTTATTGAGTATTGATAGTTTGTAAATCTGATATAAATTGGTACTGTTGTAAAATTTTCTGGTGCTGTTTCTAACGACAGACCTGTACAAAAACATCACACCTTCAAAGACCAAGTTTGTTACCATAGTGAATGAAAGACTAGCATCTGCGCTGCATAAAACTGACGAATTAGATTATCTGATAACAATGATCCTTAAACTTGAGAACAAAGAATCATTGTAGAGATTATGTACTATATCACTGCTTAGGATGAAAGAGGTGTACACTCACTTATAATTCAATCTACCTACTACTTCACTATCAGATAATGCCCCCAAAAAATCATGCTGAATGTTTTTCTGATGTATAGCTAGTTAGCTAAGAATGCCTCAACAAAGATAACAAAACATCAACAATAATAAACAAACAAAACACAGCAAAACATTATAAGTAGCTTAATGTTAACTTCCATGTTCTTTAGTCTCCAGCTGTTCATAGACTACACACTGAATAATATTATTTCTTTTCATGGCCTCTGTCAAAGGATGGTTGTACCAAAAGGAATAGAAGTGATGTTGTTTATTTGCAATCACCACAATCAGTTCAATAAAATGTTTGTTTATTTGAAAAAATAATCCACATTACTATTTGCCTCTTCCCTTCTACTCTTCTGCTACCATCTCTTCACCTCTCTTCACCCACCAACATAACTCATGATTCATAATGTATATGACAGTACAATAGACAGCATTACACATGTACTCTTTCATAGGACATGTTATGTATCATTTTTGCATCTTCCACTGGCTCTCTTTTGGCTTCAGCTTCATTGGCATCATTTTTTATCTTTTATTATTTTGTTAAGTTTTAATTAAAATATTGGCTGTTAGAACCAGAAAAATATGTTGTTATTATGATAATTATTTCAGCCGAGAATGACTGAATCATTTTTTATCCTATATCTTTTTCTTATCCATCCACAATACAGGCCCACGATGAATGCACAACTGCACAATACAATGCAGCACATCGCTGTTGAAATATAGAGTGCAGTTGTACTTTGTCTTGATATATCTATTAAAAATACAAAACGTTTTACTTTATTCATCATTAATCTAATTTCTGCAGTGTTATTGAGCACACTGTATTTGAATTTAGAACAAGAGCAATTGTAAATAAGCCCTCTCCACTATCTCTACACTTCATCTCTACCAATTCTTCATTCCTATAGCATTGATCCAAGAATGGAGACCACTAGAATTAACCTTGTATTGTACCACTTGGAACAAGTAGATCGAAGAAGAGGACACATGCCTGTATTATTCAAGGATATATTTTTAGTTTAGAATCAATGATGCAGAATTTTATTACCTATTCTGAAAATCCTTTCTGTGTCATACAAATGTAAACAAACATTATAAAAATAGCAAATTTTGTCTTTCTAGCAGCCAATAATACAGGGGTCAACTAACAAACTCTCCTTGGTGATATAGTAAATGCAATGTAACAGCAAGATACTGGATAGTACACCTATAATTTGCTATTATTACAATTACTTCAGCTGAGAATGACTGCATTATTGAAAAAAAAATTATAAATAACATCAGCTAAAAGACTTATCACAAATATATTATTTGTGTTGCTGAGATATGGGAAGAAGGTGAAGTCTCCACTGTATACTTGGCAGTATAGAATTAGAGAACAATATGAGCACATGTTGGTCTCCATGGTAATCTAAAAATAATAAAGAATAGCATCAGCTGGTAATAATATTAAATCTGTACATTTATTTCAGTAATTAATGTGTAGAATATCATTTTGACTGATTTTAAACTACAAAAATATTAAATGTCATTTTAACATCATGTGCAAAGTCACACCAAAGTACGGTGTGAAGTGTAAACCACATCACTTTTGTGTGAAGTACACACCAAATTCAGTGTGAGTTCACACCCTAAACTGTATGAACCAATACTAAATTAATTTTTTTCAAAGAGAGATTGGTAACTTTAGTGGGTTTTCACTCTTTAATTTTTACATTGAGTATTCTACATTCACATTATGTTTTTGTATGTCCCTGAGCCACTGCTTTCTTAAATAAATTTGTTAGCATTATTTTGTATTATGCAGAATAGTTAACCTTTCATTCTACATTGTACTGTGAGGATAGCTCCAAATTGAAATTGGAGCTACTATCCTCATAAGGAATAATGTTAACTATTCAACAGTTGGAGAAATAGGAAATTTTAGTTTTTGTTCTGTGAAAGAATTTGGAGTTGATGAAGATGCAGAAGTAGATTGCAAAGAGGATAAAAGTGGAGGATACAACAGGCAAGGGCTACTGAAACTGATGGGCTGATGTGCAACTGCAGAAAGAAGTGATGTTGAAGATGTTGAAACAGGGCAGAGTGAAGATGAGAGTGACATAAAGGATGGTCAAGCTGAACTAGGCAAAGCTGAGATTTCATTTATTGCCAGAGGTAGAAGTGATTCTACATTATGTTCTAGACATAGGTATTTTCATAGCTTTCCTACGAGAAACACAGCAGTAGTCAACACTTAAAATCTCTCGGTAACAATTTTATGGCTTTCCTGCCATCTGGGTACTTAACATGCTTTTGTTTATGTTCCTCTTCGGTATGTACTCAAACAAGAGCATACTATTTTTGATGTATATTACAAAGTTTTTGAGAGTGTTTTCCTGTATATAAATAACTTAAAAATTTTTTAAGTTATTTATAATTATGATCACTAGCATTAATAGTTAGAGTTATTAATTAAATTTTGGATCTTTATGACATACATACCTACAAATAGATGGATGGTAGGACAGACAGACGAATGGACAGACAAACAGACAGATGAATGAATAGAAGACAGACAGATAAACAGACATGTAGTGAATACTTCACCACATACTACAAGCTATAGAGCTATAATTAGTCACTTATTATTTCCTTAATTCATTTAGTTCACTACTTAATAATTGACTTAATTTGTAACCTTATTATTACCCTTTCTCAAGTTACATCTTTTTCTATTGACTCTATTCACCCTTCCAGTTCTTTCTCTCTCTCTCTCCCTCATGTGGTTATGTAATTCCCAACCTCTGTGTATTCAAGTTTCTCTTCACACATTCAGTCCCTTCATTTTTGGTTTTCTCAGTTGTCTGTATTGAGTGCAACAAGAATTATACCACTTTTAATCTCAGACTGAACTCAAACACTTGGTTGAGGAAGGCATAATATTTCCTTGCTTAGCAGATTACAAACCTGCAAGATTGATCACCATCAAATGTGAAGTCCAGTCAGCTCTGGTGGCAGTAACCTACCTTTGGCAGTCTATCGTACATGCCCCATCAAATCATAAAACAGACAGACTTGTGCATGGTAATGTTAATTTGATAAATTAAATTCTTGTGAAGACCTGAATTTATGAAGGTGTGCGCTATTTTTAAGGTAGTGTCTGGAACTAACTTTGATTGTTAAAACTGTCTTACTGCTTTGTTTGCAAAAATACTATCAAGCATAAGCATCAGGTTGCTATTTTTCAAAAATTGATTCAGTTATTGGTAATTTAATTGTAAGAGCATTTGGGAGCACGTAACTAAACTATTTAAGCTTTAGTAACTTGACTTGAAATAGCAAACTGAAATACCCAGTGTTCTGATGGCCATAGTTAGTGACAATTCTCTTGCTCTTGACACTTCTTAGTAATTCAATGTCAGGTAATGTAAATTCTGGTATATAAAAAAATTCTTATTATCACTTTTTATTACCACTTATTTTTTCTCCTATTTAGAATTGAGCATAGTGAATGGAAGCACACGACTGTGTGACTCAGATCAAGTGACATTAACATGCATAATAAGGAGATACTATGCTCACTGGATGCTTCATACAAATAATCAAGGAGATTATTTTGACTTTCTTTTATTTTACTATTACATAGACATACAGTTCGTTCAGCTTAAAGAGTAGAAAGTTCTGTTTTTTGTTAATTGTTCTTTAAATGTATACATGTGCAGTCAGATTGATGTCTGGAAGCTGAAACTTCACACACACACAAATTAATATATTGAAATTGATTATGTTTTAAAAAATTGTGGTTTGTGGTCACAACTGTGGTAATAGATAGAAGAAGTGACCCTATAAATAGAGGATATTTTTGACGTTTTTAAGCCAGAATAATAGTAAATTGAATTCGAGTGTCTAAAGATTTTGCAGACTGAATCTATGGCTCATTAATTTGATTTGTACCAAATTTTTACATTTTAATACTATTTTACTTATTTTTAATTTCATTTTTTATAAAAAACTAAACTCCCCAAATGCTTTAAGCTGGTAATTTTGCAATTTTGAAGTAAGTGTCTTGGGAATTTAATATAAAATACCTAAATAGTTGTATTTTAATCCATATGAATTTGAAACCCCTATCTTGAAAATTAAGGGAAATAAAAATGTTTTTGTGAGAGTGTTAGTATTTTCGGTGTAAGTTGTGACGTTTGCGGAAGCTCTTATCTCAATGACGACGTATTTGTGATGTCAGAGTGTTGCGCTTGCGCATTTGTGAACTAAACCAGGGGATGTTGGACACGCTGGTAAAACGCGGGAGATGGAGGTTCTAGCTTATTTCTGTGCTGTGGCGAGAGGGATTCACTTCTATGATTTCTCACCTGAGGAAGTCGTTGCTGGGCTACGGTTCGGCTGTGAGCGGGAGCCATTACATGCCAAGGACCCTAACAGCATCAGGCTTGGGTGCGGTGCAGCTGGCACTCTGGGGCACCTTGTCAGAGAGGCTTCTGCACACCTGGCACCTCTGCTCGATGCAGGATTTGATGCTCATGGGTATGTTTTAAGCAGTTATCTAAGGTGTGAGCTTTACATTGAGCAATTAAATTTTTTTCCTGTTTATGTATATTAGCTAGTTAGCTATTGCTATTCATTCAATAATCAAAATAACTTACTATATTATGTAAATCCGGGTTATTATTTTCATTTTTTGGTGTTACTATAGTCTAGCTAAGTTGTATTTTTACTTTGGGGCCAGACCTAATTGTGCAAGCTAGACCAGGTCTTTTGCTAATGGGCGGACACTCGGGCCAGCTAAATTGTACTAAAATGATATTGTACAATTTTTTTAAAAATTTACTTATTATTCTCCATATATATTTGTTATTGGTTATTATTCCACAAATACCTCGTTCAATTACACAAGGAATAATGATAATTTTTTTGTCAGTTTTCCCCCCCCCGTTCTATGTAATCCGTTACGAATAATTATAATTGTTGTTATAAGATGGATACTAGTGGCTCATGTTTTGCCCAGGGTTACTACACTATCAATACTTGTATCAGAGCGCATTCAAACAGTCCAATGCTCCTTTACGAAGACTAGTAATTAAACAACTTACGACAACAACTTATACACATACATCAACATTAACGCATACATCAACTTCAGTGACTCCTACAACAACTTCTACATATACATCAACATTAACGCATACATCAACTTCAATGACTCCTACAACAACTTCTACACATACATCAACATTAATGCATACATCAACTTCAATGACTCCTACAACAACATCTAGAACAGCTACACTACATGCACCAACATATGAACCACAAGAGCGAAGTGACAGTGACTCTGACACAACAATAATATACGACCAGATAACAACACGTGACAGTGACAATACGATGCTACAGCCTCACAGTGACGAGACAGTATCATATAACAGACGTAGTTTTACTCCTGAATTTTTTTCAAAACCGGACAGTGACGAGACAAGGTTACAGTCGTGACTGACTTGCATTACGTGACATGGGGCATACTAGGAGCATCCTACCCCAGTAAGGAATGGTGAAGGTTAGTACTACTAACTAATTATGTAGTAACTGAACAGGGCCAGTGTGGTCCAGTAACACCGTCCGTCAATTGGTCCAAGGGACTAGGATGAGACCATAAGGAGAGTCCCATAGAATTTCCATGCCAAAGGAAAAAATAAAAAAATAGTCTAGCTAGCTCGTTGTTTGGTCACACTTCCAGCACGCCACAGACCAAATATCCTTACACTGACGATAGTGCATCAGTTCTGCTCTCAAAATGACATATCAAAATAAACAATCTCAAGATGATTGACGATAGAGCATTATTCTGCTCTCAAAATGACAATCTCGAGACGATGCATCATTCTGCTTTAAAAATGATAATCTCAAGATGATCAATTCATCACAGTCGTCTGTGTAGAAGGTTAGTACTGCTTGTTAACATATTTTTCCGAATGTCAAACAGTCTTTATAAAGATGTATTGTTTGCAACACACACACAAACACACACACATAAACACACACAAACACACATACACACACAAACACAGACACACAAAAACACACACAAATACATACATAAACACACATACACACACAAATACATACACAAACATACATACACATGAGGCTTGCTATCACCTGCTATTAAGGTAATTATGTGACCGTCTACGGGAAAATCAGGCACAATTCGCCACGTATAAATGACAGGAAAAGATCAATTTAGTTCTTAAAAATGTATTAAATAAGCCTAATGAAGGGAACGGTTAGGTTTTATATAGTGGAAACTGCTAAAGCCACGACAATAAAACCTGGGGAGCTCAATATCTTGATGCCGACAAGTGTGTAAGTGCAAACAAATATTTGTCGGGGCCGCATTGTGCCCAATTTTCCAATACACCCTCATATAATATGTGCACTTGTGTGTGAGCATGTGTATATTGGTGAATGTAACAAAAAAATCAATTAACCAGTTATAATGAACCACATTTATTATTGTAATAGGTGGCTCTGAAAAGAGCCAGATTAATAAAGTGCAATCTTTTGCTTTGTGGTGGCTCTGAAAAGAGCCGGTTAAATTAAAACTAAAAGAGGTGAAAGTTGAACTGTCCAACGCGTGTAATAATAGTATGAAAATAAAACAATGCATAACGGATGTATGCATAACAAAAAAACGACAACAACAACAAAACAAAAAAATTAAAAAAAAGGTAATAAAGATGGGCCATATCCTATTGTACCTTTTTTATAATGCATTTTCCTTGTGGCATGTTACAATGTGTGATACACACTTTTTTATTCTATAGATTAAGACACCTGAAATTGCTGGAGTTCTTCTCGCATTTTCTGTGCATTCATGCCGCTGGTGTTGACGCCCCTCTCCTCCAGTACAGTCTTCATCCCCTTCTGTACACCTGCACTAGTCACTAGTCGCTAGACATTCCCCTGCCACACTGTGTCCTAGTCGCTGGACATTCCCCTGCCACACTGTGTCCTAGTCGCTGGACATTCCCCTGCCACACTGTGTCCTAGTCGCTGGACATTCCCCTGCCACACTGTGTCCTAGTCGCTGGACATTCCCCTGCCACACTGTGTCCTAGTCGCTGGACATTCCCCTGCCACACTGTGTCCTAGTCGCTGGACATTCCCCTGCCACACTGTGTCTGTTTCCCTCCATCGCGAACATTCATGGAGTCTGCGTTTAAAGCATCACTTGGCCTTTTCATATGTGAGGGGGCGTTGTCAAAAATGAAAAGGGCCTTGCACTTAGGGTACTTCGCCTCAAAGATTGAAATTGCTTTGTGAGTCTACATTGCAATGAAACACATTGTTACCATTTTCTTTGGTAAATTTACTGATTCAGCAAAGCCTAATGGCTGGCATGATTACAATAAATTATCAAGATAAAAAATAACATCAAAATAAGAATTTCAATTTATAGTTTTAATGAACATGCTATTCATATATACGTTATTACATGTGTCACTAATTCAAAAGCATTCTTAGATTAGGTGTATTGATCAGGTATGAAGCATGCAAATGCTAATGGCTACATGATGCTTTTATTGCAATAAGTGAAGATGCTATATTTTGTTTTTGTATACTTGCTTGTGCTAGAGTATAAGTTATTTATTATCTGTGGAGTAGAGTCAGCATTACACACACCATCTTGCTGGTTGATAGACTTCCAGCCTCCATTTTGTGTGCACTCCATCACTACTACTTCTCCCTCCCAGTTACATCTCAACAGAAGGAAAGCCTACTTGGACACTGTTCAAGCCTATGACAAGGTGACCTAGTATTACAACTCTCCATGTCCAGATCCTGCCATCCAACCCATCATCAGGGTATACCATGACGAGTCCACACATTATGCAAATGCGGATCAGTCCTTCCACTGGACTGATGGTACGAAGCAAGTGCTAAAGAAAAAGTCCCTTGGACAGTCCATCATGGTGTCTGACTTTGTCGAAGAGGTTGGTGGAATGCTCAAGCATGGTGATGACAAGGCGACATTGCAGTTGGAAACGCACACAGATGGCTACTTCACCAATGACATGCTAATATCTCAGGTATGCAATAGTACTCATGGTTGTAGTAGTCGTAGAATGGTAGTAAGTCATGTAATAACAGTTTTAGGAGCAAATCATAGTAGCCATTGGTTCCATCCAGATCATCCACTTTTTCATGTCTTTTTCATGTCTATGTTTCAATAGGAGTTTAAATAAATACAATAATATTTTAGCTAATGTTTTGATGAACAAGCGATGACAATTTGTGTCATTACATTTTTTTGTAGGTCATGTGTCTTCCTTCGCTTGATAAGAAGTTTTAACTGTATTTTTAACTAAAGATAAAATATATTTTGCTCTCTCCTGTTAAAAGTTACATTTTTTTTACAATTATTATCAAAATAATTATATTTTATATCTATTTATTCATTTAATGAGAGACTAGTAGAGTAATTTATACATAATCACAATGACCACTGGTACTAGTGTAGCCATTCCTGTTGTTAGGTAAGAACTAAATGTAATGTGACCTTAAACAAAACCTTATACACATCCAATACGCATCAATTACCATAACTCAATAATATTATCTAGGCTAAAATTATCAGTTCATTCTACAAATGGACAAATTGAAAATAGTTTATAATATTTGGGAATAAAATATATTCTTCATACTGCTGTAGTTGTGTTATTGTTGGTTAAAGTAAAATGACATCAAGCTGGATTGACTAACTTCTGAATAATTTTGCCTTCAAAAACCAATCGATAGTAACTTACAAACTACTTCTTATGTATATATAGTTTGCATGCTAATAATAATAATGTCTAAATATATTCAACAGATTTCACAATTGCCATGTGAAGTCCTGCAGACTATCACTCATTTTGGAAAAATGGAATGTTAAAATAAAATGTTAAGTAATTTATTCTAGCAGAAAAACATTTTTATTTAATCTAAGCTATTTGATCTTCACTTATAGTTGTCCTTGTTATTATGATGTAGTTCAGTGGAACGAAAAATAATAGTATACAATTATGTACATATTACACATATTAATGAATCAAAGAACATTTTGTAATTTCGTTCTTTTAGTTTATATAATAAAATGAGCAAATGAAACCACTTTTGGAGAGTGATCACATAGGAAAATGAGACACAGTCAAATTATCAGTATCCAACAACAGTTGTTTATCTGCCTGTCTGACTGTCAGTCTTGTGGGGACCCGCCCCACATATTTTTAATGATTAGCTCCTTCCCTTGTGGTTCAGTGTTAAGTTTTTGAGTTGTTGAGTTTGACTGTTCAGTGTATGTGTGTATATGCTAATTATAATTTTTACATTAAAAATCATTAAATTGAAAATTGGTGGCAGCAATTTGCTATACCAGTTGTGCGGGAATCGCGGCAGGGACTAGCGAGCCCTCACAAGTCTGTCTGTCTGTTTGTCTGTCAGTCTGACTGTCAGTCTGTCTGTCTGTTTGTCTGTCAGTCTGACAGTCAGTCTGTCTGTCTGTTTGTCTGTCAGTCTGACAGTCAGTCTGTCTGTTTGTTTGTCTGTCAATCTGACTGTCAGTCTGTCGGTCTGTTTGTCTGTCAATCTGACTGTCAGTCTGTCGGTCTGTTTGTCTGTCAATCTGACTGTCAGTCTGTCTGTCTGTTTGTCAGTCAGTCTGACTGTCAGTCTGTCTATCTGTTTGTCTGTCAGTCTGACTGTCAGTCTGTCTGTCTGTTTGTCTGTCAGTCTGACTGTCAGTCTGTCTATCTGTTTGTCTGTCAGTCTGACTGTCAGTCTGTCTGTCTGTTTGTCTGTCAGTCTGACAGTCAGTCTGTCTGTCTGTTTGTCTGTCAGTCTGACTGTCAGTCTGTCTGTCTGTTTGTCTGTCAGTCTGACAGTCAGTCTGTCTGTCTGTTTGTCTGTCAGTCTGACTGTCAGTCTGTCTGTCTGTTTGTCTGTCAGTCTGACTGTCAGTCTGTCTGTCTGTTTGTCTGTCAGTCTGACTGTCAGTCTGTCTGTCTGTTTGTCTGTCAGTCTGACTGTCAGTGTTGTCTGTTTGTGGTCAGTCTGACTGTCAGTCATATGTCGGTTTGGCGTCAGTCTGACTGTCAGTCTGTCTGTCTGTTTGTCTGTCAGTCAGTGACTGTCAGTCTGTCTGTCTGTTTGTTGTAAGTATGACTGTTCTGTATGTCTGTTTGTCAGTCAGTCTGACTGTCAGTCAGTCTGTCTGTCTGTAGTTGTCAGTCAGTCTGACTGTCAGTCTGTCTGTCTGTTTGTCTGTCAGTCAGTCTGACTGTCAGTCTGTCTGTCTGTTTGTCAGTCTGACTGTCAGTGACAGTGACTGTCAGTCTGTCTGTCTGTTTGTCTGTCAATCTGACTGTCAGTCTGTCTGTCTGTTTGTCTGTCAATCTGACTGTCAGTCTGTCTGTCTGTTTGTCTGTCAATCTGACTGTCAGTCTGTCTGTCTGTTTGTCTGTCAATCTGACTGTCAGTCTGTCTGTCTGTTTGTCTGTCAGTCTGACTGTCAGTCTGTCTGTCTGTTTGTCTGTCAATCTGACTGTCAGTCTGTCTGTCTGTTTGTCTGTCAATCTGACTGTCAGTCTGTCTGTCTGTTTGTCTGTCAATCTGACTGTCAGTCTGTCTGTCTGTTTGTCAGTCAGTCTGACTGTCAGTCTGTCTATCTGTTTGTCTGTCAGTCTGACTGTCAGTCTGTCTGTCTGTTTGTCAGTCAGTCTGACTGTCAGTCTGTCTGTCTGTTTGTCAGTCAGTCTGTCTATCTGTTTGTCTGTCAGTCTGACTGTCAGTCTGTCGGTCTGTTTGTCTGTCAATCTGACTGTCAGTCTGTCGGTCTGTTTGTCTGTCTATGTGCTTACGTACCTTTAATGGTGTTTATATATTACTAAGTTCACTTAATTTGTATAAAGTTTGACTCAAGTGTATGATTAGATAAACAATAGACATTTATAACTAAATGCATTTGAAGGAAAACAAGTTTACATGTACATTGAAATGTTATAAAACATTTCCAATCATTGAGAATATTACAATCTTTATCGAAAGAATTTTAATATTGTTTAGCCAAATCATTGAAAGCATTAAGTCAACACAAATGTTGTGTATATATATTGAAAGCCACACTTGGAGCCACATATGTGTGTTATATAGGACTACTTATTAAACATGCTGACTGTGTGAATTTGTGATTGACACAAACACATGTGTAACTGTTGACTTGAAATAATTTCGCAAGTGACAGGTATGACAATCATTTAAAGTTATTTACATTATGTTAAGATATCTGGATGTTTTAAACACTATAGCATCCGAGTATACTTGAGTCTAGCTATATATAATATGGAGTCTTGGCGTTGACATTGCATCTGTATGCGACCAGGCGCGACCAAATGCTGGGAATGCCTTGTCTAGCGGTGGTGACTGTTGGGGCGTAAATCCAACAGGCAGTTCCCAGGCTTCTAGAACAATAACCCAATAGACTATCTCGATGCCCCTTGACACCACAGCACACTTAGGTTAATAAGATAATTAGGCAAAGGCCAAGCAATACTATGACACAACTGAAATGAAAAGGGGGTGATACAACTTACAAAACCAAAGATGAAGGTGGTGGGAATGAATTAGAACAAAAACTGGTAAGAGAGACAAGGTAACATAGGAAGGGAAGATTACAGAGCATGCTCAGTTCAGTTAGAGAGGGGATGAAATGAATGAATAGGTGATGTGGTTAAGCCACAATAGTGCAGTAGAAGGTGGGGCTGGCTGTAGCTTCTTCAGGTCACTTGCAGGCCTGGACAGCATCACTGTCACTCATACTTAACTACTACAAATGTTTTTATATGTATGCGGGTATCTGGCCACAGAAACTCATTTTTACCTGCCTAAGACACTCAGGATTGAGTGTGTGCATATTGAGTGGCATATTAAATCACAATCTCAGCAAAATAATAAATAAATGAACCACAACAACAAAACATTTGTAGTAAGTATTGATTGACCGTGATGCAATGTCTGCATTAGACTCAATGCACAGAGACAATGGTGATAAAATGAGTCAGGTAAGCAAGCTGCAAAAATACATACGTAGGTATGTGAGTAAATCAAAATGAACAATGAACTAATGAATGAACAAAGAAATGAACAAAAAACAAGCAATCAAGTGAACAGACTAATCAACAAACGAACAAGAAGAGCAAAAACAGCAAATCCAAAGTACACGTCATTGAAAGCTTGGTGTCCACAGATGTTTGTCAATTTTTTTTTGTCCTGGCATCATTTCGAAGTCTATGCTCCCAATTTTCTTGTGCCTACTAATGTTAACGTTTTAAAGTAGCCTCTAGGAATAGACAACAATGACCTCTTTGAACTTTATCATATTATACATAATATACATATACACATATATATTTATATATCACACTAGTAGTGTACTTGCACAGAAGGCTAGCAACCCTGTAGTTGTAATTTAAACAACAACTGGATTTAAATCTTAACTCTGATAAGGCCATTCAAAGTTATTAATTAGTTTCTCAGGCAATTAGCTATCACTTAAAAAGCAAGTGGGGAGCAGCTTGTTTTTTTTCTTCTTTTTATTGTGCATGTTTTTTTGCAAGGTAGTCCACCCAAAAGGCCTGTGGCAACTACTGCAACTATCTGGCACACTAGTTTCATTGAAGAACTGCAGCAAGATACTCACTACTTGAAATGTTAAAATATAACTACTAAACTTAGCAGTTACAAAGCAGTAATAAATGTATTTAGCCTCACGAAATAGAAAATTTCAATCATTAGGCCATACAAAGCTATTTATTAGTTTCTCAGGCATTGCCTGCTTCATTTTTTTTTTCAAAAAGTTGCATTTTGAATTTTATTAATTAACAATCTTGGGGTTTAATAATAGTCTACTACGCATGCGCAATAGCTGCACAAGTTCATGTGCAATAGGTGCACTAAGTTGTTTCGCGGTCGAGCTAGCCAGCTGGTAAAAGTGCTTAATGGCGTTTGTAGTGCATGGTGGTGTTGTGATAGTAGTGCTTGGAGGTGCAGATAGCTATGCATAGCCATCCCTTACTTCTACTTTTAGGAGTAATGATAGCTTCTGCAATACAACTTTAGCTGTCTTAAGTGAAGTGCCAGTAGCTCTTGAAAACAGGCTTGTTTTGTCCATAAGTAGAATAGTAGAATAAGCTAACAAATATGAAAGCATTTCTTACCTCAATCAATAAACAGTAGCTATTATCAAGCCATTCTGACCGTCCAAAATGAAGCACCAAAGGTGCGAAGCCTCAGCGCTATTAAACACTACCTAGCTATTACAATATTATAATCTCCTTCGAAAAGAACAAGCAATCGGTTGCAGTAAAACCTCCAAATAGTGACCATATTGGGGACAGGACTTTTGGTCTCTTCTCAGAGGTTGGTCCTTTCTCAGAGTTTTTTTTTGTAAATGTCATTATTTTGTAATAAAGAGTTAGCGAAACTTGTCTCATTGTGGTTATCTGAAAGGTGTCCTGATGACAAGCATCTTACAAGAAATTTTTTCTTCTGAAGTCTCAATTGCCTTCTTGTGGCTACTGGTAACTAACGTTGTTGATAGGATGTGCTGCCACTGAAGATGCAATTTTCTGTAAAAAAAAACTTTCCAGAATAAGGGGTATTTGCAACGAACCACATCAGTCTTTATTTTGGTAGCAAGCCCGTGTGAGCATGACCATTTTCTATTATGGTATACTATACTATGGTCAGGGTTAGAGCAGCTGCTAAGATATCAGCTGGGAATGTGGGGAGCCCCTAGAGAATTTAATGGCCAACTTTACACCAAGAGTTACCTACATACTACTTCAGTGAAGATATCTAGCATGAAATGAACCACTTAATGGGGGGGGAGGGGGGGGAGCAAAGGGAGACTCTCACTAACAAGTCTCCATTGAGATTTTGGTATATATAATATGGCAAAGTTTAAAGAGGTCAATGCTGTCCACCCCCAGAAGCTACTCAATAACATAAACATTAGCGTGCAAGAAATTCAGGAGAAAAGACATTGAAATAATGCTAGGTAAAGAAAAAAATGGCAAAGAGCTACAGAGACACAATGGGAAAGACGTTCGCATTTAGATCTTCTAAAGTTAGCTGAGTTCATTAATTTTTTTAGCGGCTATTGTAAGTTAACTTTGTCCATGCGCTGTTAGCCATAGCTACACACCTTAAAGTCAAGTGACTAAGAGAATACAACGTAATGCTATATCTACTAGAGCCCTGATACAATAGAACATTTTGAACAGGGAATACTTTAGAAAGGCGATGAGATAAAACTAAAATCGTTAGTTTAATGATCCTTACCCATATCATCCTTAGAAATTTGATTTATTACCCCTTGAAAATCCTTTGTCTAATAGTCAAGTCACGAAGAGAATACAATGCTCTTATGCTGGTATATCCAGTGAACAAGTACGTATAAAATTGTTGTGTGTTGCTAAAAAATAGCAAAAAACTAAACAAAAATATTTAACAAAAATTATCAGCAGGTAGCATTCAAATTTAAATTTCAGTCAGACCAGCTCGCTTGCCATGTGTGCTGGAGCACATCACTAGTTTTAACTTAATTTTTTAACGTTATTGTAACCAGGTCAGGTGAAGCACAGATTACATAATTAGTAATAAAAAACATTAAAAATGTAAAAATAGGTATAGGGTTGGATGAAAAGTATGGGACTAGGAAAGTCACATTTACTAATTGCTCTAAAATGTATGTAAACAAGAAAGATTACTTGCTCAGATAATGATTCGACATCTTTAAATCTTTGCTTTCCTAAATGCATTTGTTTAACCTTATTTTGTATTCTGCACTATCATCATCAACAGAAATTGGAGCTGCAATGGTAATAGAAACTGAACCATCAGACATCAAACTGAATGAAAACTAAAATTACCTATGTGTCTCCAATTGTAGGATGGTTCATCTTTCATTCTAAATTGAATTTGGAGCTATCCTCATAAGGAAATATGTTAACTATTTAACAGTTGGAGTATCAAGTGGCTATTTATTAAAAAGGAATTTGTTTAGGGACAAGATGCTGTTTAAAGTCCCTATACTCTCCCAATTGATTCAGTTATTGGTAATTTAATTGAAAGAACTTTTGGGACCACGTAACTAAACTATTTATGCTTTAGTAACTTAACTAGAAATAGCAAACTGAAATACCCAGTGTTGTGATGGCCATAGTAGTTGCAATTCTCTTGCTTTTGACACTTCTTAGTAATTCAAGATCAGGTAATGTAAATTCTGATATTTTTAAAATCCTTATTATCACTTTATTTTTTCTCCTATTTAGAACTGAGCATAGTGAATGGAAGCACACTATTGTGTGACTCAGATCAAGTGACACTAACATGCATAAGTGGATGCTGTGCTGGCTGGACGCTTGATACAAATAATCGAGGAGATAATATTTACTTGTTTATATCATACAATTATAGACATATTACATGGTATAGATGAGGTCATTTGGAGCTGTAAATTTTACCACATTATATGTCAATAGTTCTTACTTAGTTTCCACTCTCACTCTAAGAGCATCCAGTTGTAGTGGGGCACTTTCAATTCGGTGCAATGATGAAATTATAAGACTGCATATAAGTGAGTTAATCTATTGAAATATTAAAAAATTGGTGATTTCAAAATAAGAATTGTAAACATGCTTAGTGCAGTGTTACTATCAATATGCAGATCCTCCACAACCACCCTCAGATATCAGTCTACACACTCTGAATTATAGTGAAGATAATTTGATGTTCTCTGTTACTTCTCCAAACTTCACTGACACGTCCAAGTACACTATAGAGTTGTCTCCTCATTCCAATATTACTACTAGGAATAATACATT
>WLWD01004003.1_pt1 | contig 27944 bp, 30 predicted proteins | sample 6712731 | NCBI WGS metagenome assembly WLWD01 (sample SAMN12718690, study PRJNA576275) | sponge metagenome | isolation source: marine sponge | host: Mycale hentscheli | place: New Zealand: South Island, Marlborough, Capsize Point | collected 2014-11-01
TCTGCCAGACTAGGCTGATGTCTTGGTGAGTCGGACAAATCTCATCGGACACCGTGGACCAGTCTGTCGAGTCCAGTGCGTTACGGTAGTCCACCCCCTTCTTGACTGCGCTGTCTATGCACCGATACATGAGAACAGCTCTAGCATGAGAGGCATTGCCTACACTGTGCGGGGCAGTCACAGTATTGATAGAATTGTACGACGATTATTACAATATAAGACACAACAATATATAGAACTTAACAAGATGCAGGGTGCAATGGGATACATGGAATATGAATATAATTATAGAGTACGTGGAATGGGTAAGGGATGACATGGAATGAATGTTCATAGATGCATAAAGTTCTTTCAGTTGTCTGGGAGCTGTAGAGAAGTGTACAGATGTCTGGGAGAATCCCAGACATACTCCCGGGGGAGGAACAGAAGAGCATGGAAACAAATGGAAGTAGATGAACTCAATAGACGAAGACACAGACAATAGACGGAGACGAACGGACGGAGTGGACAAATGAAGTTACCGAGTCTGCTCAGTTGTAGTAGGAGTTGGAGTGTTGGATGGAGTTGAACATTCGAAGTCTTCATCAGTGAGAGAAGGAACTATCTTGACAGCTGGACGTCTGTAGGTCTTGCCTTGACAAGTGATATCTACCACACGGATGACGCCATCATGGCCGGGGTGAACTCTTGTGACGCGAGCTATGGGCCAGTCTCGCACCTTCATGGTTTCGTCCTTAAGGAAGACGATATCACCTGGTTTGAGCTGGCGACCTGGGTGGAACCACTTGCTTCTCTGGGAGATGGAGGACAGATAGGAGGCAGTCCACCTTTTCCACAGATCAGCCTTCAGACGGAGTACGAGGTTCCACCTCTTGAGATGACTGAGTGGGCTTGTGGATGGAAGTTTGGAGGGCAGAGCTCTGGATGGAAGTTTGGAGGGCAGAGCTCGGATAGGTCTGCCTATCAGAAAATGTCCGGCAGTGAGAAAGGAAGTCTCTTCTACTTTATCGGAATGGAGCGGAGATAAGAGGCGGGAGTTGAGCATCGCTTCGGCATCGATGAGGATGGAATACAATTCATCCCATCTGAGGCGTTGATGGCGGAGATTTTTCCTCAAATGGATCTTCATGCTGCGCACTGCAGCTTCCCAGAGTCCACCAAAGTGTTGAGCTCTGGGAGGGATGTTCTTCCACTGAATATTGTTCTGGGCGGCGAAGTTGGAGATGGCTTGCTTGGTGGATACTGATCCGGAGAACTTCTGTAGTTCCCGGATTTTCTCTTGGGCGCCTAGGAAATTCGACCCGTTGTCGGAGTAGATGATGTTGGGGGGGCACCTCTGCGAGCAACGAACCTCTCTAAGGTGGCCAAGAAGTCGGTAGTGGAGAGTGATGCAGCCAAGTCGAAGTGCACGGCTTTTGTCCCCATGCACACAAAGACTACGGCGTAAGTCTTCAGGTAGGAGGGCTTGCGGGTGTGGCCAACTCGGAGAGTGAAGGGGCCGGCGAAGTCCACGCCAGTATGGGAGAATGGAGGGGAGGGCGTGGTCCTGCAAAGTGGGAGGAGGCCCATGCTGCGTGCAAGGGGTCTAGCATAGGCCCGCTGGCACACAACACAGGATCTGGAGATTAGTTTGAGCAAGGAGCGTAAAGAGGGAATTAAGAAGGAGTGAGAGATAACAGAGTGCATGGCAGAGACGCCAGCATGAGAATAAACAATATGGAGGGAACGGAGCAGGAGTTTGGTGAGTTCAGAGTCCTTTGGCAGCACAGTCAGGGTGTTGGGAGAGACAGGGTCTTCTGGATTACGGATCCTGGAAGAGGCCAAGATGTGTCCATGCCCGGAGATGGACAGATGGAATCGATGGAGCGGATGGGACTTCGCAAGATTCGCTTGGAATCGATCGGAGTAGAACTCAGACTGTGCCAACTTGTAGATGAGAGACTTGGACTTCTCGACTTATTCGGAAGACAGTGGACCGGAAACTCGAACGTTGGACGAGGATCTGGAGTTATGGATGAATCTCAGCACATAACAACACACCCTTACCAAGTGAAAGAATGGGGAGAACCGCTTCCACAAGGCTTGGATGAATGATAAGACAGATGGAGGAGGAGTGGACGGATGGCGGATGGAGGCGACCAGTGCAGGAACGGTAGGTTTGTTGATCTTGGTGTCTGGCCACTGACTCTGCGGCAGAGAGAGCCATGCTGGACCTGACCACCAGAGTGCTGACATGGCCAAGTCTGGAGCACGGACTCCCCTGCTCGCCAAGTCAGCTGGGTTGGAAGATGTCGGTACGTGATGCCACTTCACGGATGGTAGAAGTCGCTGAATGGAATGGACTCGGTTTGCCACAAATCGGTCAAGTTGAGGAGGCGACTTTGGCAACCAGTGGAGGACTATCTCACTGTCTGACCAGGCGTGAATCTGGCAGAGAGGGATGTCCATGACGGAGGAGTTATGGCTGAGGAGGCGGGCAAGGAGGTGCGCACCAAGGAGCTCAGCCTTAGGAATGGTCACTGGCTTCACAGGCCGCACTCTCGACTTTGCTGTGACGAGTGACACATGGATGGAGCCATCAGGAGATGAGGCACGGAGATATATGGAGACTCCATAAGCATATGACGATGCGTCACAGAACCCGTGGAGTTCTTCTGAGTGTGGTCCTGATGGAAGTGAAAGTCTGCGAGGGATGGCATGTCCATTCACAGACTGTAAGTCCTCAACCCAGGTAGCCCAGGATTCGGCCATGTCCTCGGGAACAGGGTCGTCCCAAGTAAGTGACCTCTTCCATGTATCCTGAAAGAGAACTCTGGCAGGGAGAATGGCAGGTGATAATAACCCCAACACATCAAACACACCTGCTGTGGCTGAGGCTATCTGCCGCTTGGTGACATCTCTGGTGGGAGGAGCCAACTCAGGAATGGAGACGTGGAGGCAGTCATTGGCAACATCCCAGTGGACTCCGAGGGCCTTTGGGGAGAGGGATGGAGAATGGATATGGATTGAGGATGAGGAATCGTGGAGCTCTTCAGGGATGGAATCTAGCAGAGCTGTGGAATTGCTGCGCCACTTCCGCAAGGTCTTTCCTGCTTTAGACATGGAAGGGCTACAGTATTATAACCTCTCCAGTGGCTGGTTGGCCCCCGCTAAGTCCTACTGGCGAAGTGGGTGTCAGTCTTTTCGCGTGACCTAAGCTTATAGCTGATGGCTGGTTGCGCCACAACTGAGAAGCTCGGGTCTACTACTAGGAAAGCCCAAAAGCGCACACTCCCCCCTTTTAACAACAAGTTGGGTATAGGATACTTAACGACAAAATAATAACGATTACAGGTTACTTATATGGAATGCACAATGATATAGAATGAGTGGGTATGAGACCTATGAATAACATTATGTGTAAAGGGTTGACATAATGATACACTCATGTATGCATGTATTGTTCTGTTCTTGGGTCTTCTTGCTAGACCTGAACATCCTCCGGGGGCAGAGTTGAATTTGTATTTGGTGTTGGCCGGGTGGAGTCTCGACGATCCCGGCCATCCTCCAGGGAGGGGTGGAAACCTTAACTGGAACACAGGGGATGAGTCTGTTTACTGTCCGAGTGAGTGACTTCCCATGGCACAGTAGATCGACTGTTCGGACAACGTTATCTTTGCCCTGGTAGAGTTTGGTGATCTTTGCTAGTGGCCATGCTCGGTATGGAAGAGATTCATCTTTTATGAAGACTACATCTCCGACCTTCACGTTGGGTCTGGCAGTGTTCCATTTGGCTCTGTGATGCAGAGATTGAAGGTAGGACTTGGTCCAGCTACTCCAGAGGTCCTGGGAAATTCTCTGAGTCAATCTCCAACGTCGGAGTGTGGAGATCTTGGCATTCGATGTCGGCTTGCTGATTGGAGCTTTGATGGGGCGTCCGATAAGGAAGTGGCCTGGAGTCAGGACCAAATCCTCAGAGATGTCATCAGAGTGGATGGGGGTCAAGGGTGAAGAGTTCATGATGGCCTCAGCTTCTGTGAGTGTTGAGTAGATCTCATCATAGGTCATGACGTGTGGAGCCATTAACTTTCTGAGGAGAATCTTCATGCGACGAACTGCGTTTTCCCATAGTCCTCCGAAGTGAGGTGCTCGAGGTGGTATGTTATGCCACTGGGTCTGGGAGTTGGTGGCTAGTTGGCTGACGGCTTCCTGCGTTGCTTTCGATTTCAGTAGCTTGGTGAGCTCCTGGCAGTCGTTCTTGGATCCAATGAAATTCGTCCCGTTGTCACTGTAGATGTGACTAGGTGTTCCCCGACGGTTCATGAAGCGTTTGAGAGTGGCAAGAAATTCGTCAGTGGACAGTCCCTTACAGAGATCGAAGTGAACTGCCTTGGTGGACATGCAGATGAATACTGCTATGTAGACCTTGAGTCTTGTGGCTTTCCTCAGCTTGTCTGATTTCATCTGTAGTGGCCCGGCGAAATCAATTCCAACTAGAAAGAAGGGTGGAGCAGGAGTAGTTCTGCTTGCGGGTAAGGTTCCCATCTGATATGAGAGTGTGTGAGCATATGCCCTTTGACAGGTGGCACACGACTGCTGATCGTCTTGGCGAAATTTCTCAATCCTGGGATAAAGAATTCCTCTGAGATAATTGCGATCAAGGCGGAAGTCCAGGGATGTCCATGCTTGATGTGGAGAGATGTGATCATTAATCTCGTGATGTGGTGTTTGATTGGCAGGAATGTGAGTTCTTTGGGCGTTCCCGATCTGTTGCGAACTCGACAGATGATTTTCAAAGTCCCTTGTTTGTCCATACGAAGTTGGAGTTTCGAGAGTTTGTGAGACTTTGGCAGATTGACTTTGGTTTTGACCGCTGACAATACCTCTGGATTCTGTTGTTGTTGAGCCATGTTGATTAACTTTGTCTTGGCTCCGGCAACATCTTCCCAGGCTAGGAAAGATGAGGTGCTGCTTGTAGAGAGAGATTTGGACGAAGCAATGTGTCCAGCAGCAGCTAACTTGGCGTTCTTCACGAATCGATAGATCCAGGCAACGATCCTGGAGAGCTTGAAGAAAGATGAAAATCGTGTGACGAACTCAGGCGTTGGAGACACGATAGAGAGACAGGCAGGCTTAGTCTCAGGAAGATTCTTAAGAGGAATTTTGAGAATCGGTGGCCATTTGGCTGGAGGTAGAGTCAACCATGGAGGTCCCTCCCACCACAGCTTGGTGTTGATGAGTTCCGTTGCTGGCATTCCTCGACTCAAGAGATCTGCAGGGTTCTCCTTCGTTCTGACATGTCTCCAATGAGAAGGTGGCAGACGTCCGATGATATCAGATACTCAATTGGAGACAAAGGTCTGCAGGCGGTGAGGGGGTGTGTTCAGCCAATGGCTGAGTCTGTCCAGGCGAAGAGAGAGAAGTGATGAGACGTGTATGACCATCTTGGCGAGCTGATGGGCGGCAAGGAGCTCTGCTCTTGGGATGGTCATCTCTTTGAGAGGTAGAACTCTGGCTTTGGCCGTCACCAGAATGATGACTGTCGAACCGTTGGCATGTACTTGCCGTAGGTAGATTGCAGCTCCATAGGCGAGCTTGGAGGCGTCCGAAAACCCGTGAAGAGCTCGAAATATGATGTCAGAATCTTGATGGCTATATCTCCGATTGATGGCAAATTCAGTGATCTTGGGAAGATGTGACATCCATTGCTCCCAAGTGGTCGCTATGTCGTCCGGAACTGGCTCGTCCCAGCTGAGTTTCCTCTTCCAGAGCGATTGCATCAATATCTTGGCTGGTATAATTGCCGGAGCAAACAGTCCAAGATTGTCGAAAACTTGAGCCGTGATGGAGGTGATCGTTTTCTTAGTGATGACTGTGGGCTTGTCTGGCGTGGGTGTGGAGACGTGGAGTCTATCAGTTGCTGAATTCCAGTGGATACCGAGCGCTTTCTTAGAAATGTGAGGCGGTGACAATTCCAAGTCTTCCGTCTCTTTGAGTTAATCTGGAATGCGTTTGAGAAAATCTGACGAGTTGGACCTCCATTTACGCAGAGTCATGCCGGCGTTGGACAGCAGTTGAGAGAGTTGTTCTCTTCGTGTGGTGGCTTCTTCTTCGGAATCAGCTCCAGACAGTAAGTCATCTACGTAAAAATTGTGGCGAATCTGGTCAGCAGCATCAGGGTGAGAGGACTGTGAGTTGTCTGCGATCTGGCGTAGGGCTTGCGTTGCAAAGAATGGCGAACATGACACTCCAAAGGTGAGTCGAGTCATACGAAACTCTTGAAGATTTCCAGAGTCGCCCCTCATGAAAAATCTGTGTAAGTCTCTGTCCTCGGAGTGTAGCCAGATTTCCCTAAACATCTTAGAGATGTCTGCTGAGATTGCTATCCTGTGACTCCGAAACTTGATGAGGATGTCTGTCAGCAACGGGTATAGGTTGGGGCCAGTGAGCAAAGTATCATTCAGGGAGCTGCCAGAAGAGGTTCGGGCTGAGGCATCAAAGACTGCTCGACACTTAGTAGTGCTGGAGCTGTCCTTGAAAACTCCCTGGATCGGAAGATAATACTTTGTAGGAGATGAAAGTTGAGATGGTGGAATTCGTTCAGCATGTCCCAGGGCAATGTATTCCTGAAGAACTGCTTGGAATCCTCGAGCTTGTTCTTCTTTCGAAGTGACGTCTCGTTGGCCAGGAAACGTTTGATGGCCTGTTGTCGAGATGCACCAAGGCTTGGTGCATCAGGCTTCTTGGGGAGCTTGACGATGAATTTCCCGTCGATAGCTGTTTGATGAGTCGTCCTGAAGTGCTGAACAGCCTGGTCATCTTCAGGTGACATGGTGGGTGCCTCAGGAACCTTGTCGGCATTCCAGAGGGCTTGGATGGCATTGTCTAGTTCTTCGTCTCTTGTCTGGACTAGAAAGGCTGGTGGCTTCTCGGTAGTTTTCAGTGGACCCGACACAGTCCAGCCAAAGATGGTTTTTGTCAGTCCAAGTTCCAGCTCTTTGTGGTCGATAGTCTGACTGGTGACGCATTGTCGTCTGCTCTTGTTCCCGAGGATTATGTCGATTGGTCCTCCAAGGTCAGGGTCGGCTAAAGGGTAGATCCTTGATGATGGGATCATTTGCTATCTGTTGCTGATTCCCCGGAATGGCAGAGGTGGGAATCTTCGACACCACAAAGCAATCAATGCTTATGGAAGTGGCAGGGTTGTTGGCTGGAGATAGGTTAACGTTCACTTTCTGAGTGCAGACAAAGTTCCCGTCAGCTCCAGAGAATGTGTTGTTGGCTGCTGATCGTTTGAGATGCAAGTGAGAGGCGAGGCATTCTGTGATGAATGATGCTCCCGAGCCGGAATCTAGCAGTACCCTGGATGTGGCATGTCTTGGGCCAGATGAAGCGAGAGCTAAGGCGGTGTCCACAAACTCCGTGTCATGGATGACCTTCGTCCCAACCACACAGGCTGATGTGGTGGCAGTGGTGGAACCTTCAGAGGATTTCTCCCTGTGGAGTATTGTATGGTGTTTCATGTGGCAGAGACGGCAGGAGTACTTCGATGGGCAGTTCTTCTGGGAGTGGCCTTCAGCTAGGCAATTGTTGCAGAGCTTCTTCTCCTTGACAAACTTGTTACGTCTGTCTATGTCCAGATCTGAGAAGGCAGGGCAACGACCCAAGGTATGGCGATCACCACAGTTAGGACACTTCAGGTTGTTTGGCTTCTTGTCCTTTTTGGCAGAGGAGACTTCTTGTTTGACAGCAGGCAGAGGTGTGGCTGAGGAGTTGTCAACAACATCCGAGGTGAGGAGCGGTTGGAGTTCGTCAACAAACTTTTGGAGGTCGTCGAGCGTTGGAAGATCACCTGAGGATTTAATATGGCGATCCCATTCTTCTCTGAGCTTGGAAGAGAATGACTTGCGGGAGAACTGCACCAAATACTGTGAGAGTGAGTCAGAAGTGATTGACCGAATGTGACGATAGGGTTTGAAGATTCTTTCGTGTAGACGAGAGAGTCCTCTAGCAGACATGTCGAATTTGTCTGGTTCGTTGATCGAGTTGACAAGTGTTGAATAAACAACATGGATACTGCCAAAGTGTTTTCTGAGTGCCCGGATGGCACTGTCGAAGTCAGATCCTCCTGCAGAGTACTGATGTACGATGTCTCTTGCTTCTTTTGTGGTCATGGCGTTGATCAACAAAGTAGTTCGTTCCACTGAGGAGAGATGTTTACCCCGTTTGTCTAATACATTGTTAAACATGGATTGAAATGAGTGCCACGACAGAGGCTTCCCGTCGAACTTGGGAAGGTCTATCTTGAGAGCAGACTCGTATGAAGGTGGGTAGGTGGAAGGCGTAGGCATGGCTGCTTCCCCTGATTTCTCTTTCAGGGCATCGTAAATGCCCTTGGAAAGATCCTGTTAAGCGTCTTTGAGTCTACCCATCACAGGTATGATGCGAGCGTCTTTAGAGACGTCTGCAGCACTGACATAGAGCTTGTCAATGGCACTGCTGAACTCAGCCTTGCATCTGAGGTGGTAGCTCGAAGTGACGTCTGTACTGTTGCGCATCTCGTCCAGTCGTCTGAAGAGAGCGTGGCATTGAACGTAGATGTGTCTGGCAAGAGTGGCTTGGGCTATTTCACGGCGGAGTTTGGCCTTGGCTTCCTCAAAGCGTTCCCCATCTTCCATTTCAGTTGTGAGGTCGTCGGGGTTGTCTTCTAGTAGGAATTCTATTCGAAATTGAATTGCAGATTCAATCTCGATCTGACGGAGGGCTTCCTTTTGATTATGTTCTAAATCAGCCATGTGGAGTTCGTCTAGCTCAGTGTGGAGAGAAGCTGTCACTTTCTTTTGAATCTTAGTGATCTGTCCTCTTCTAGTGGCTCTTTGCCTCTTCAGTTGTTCAACTGAATCGGTAGCCTCTATGGCACTCAATTCATCCATCTGGGAAGCGGGATGGAACACGAATGTCGGAGTTAAACTCGAAATGAAGGCGTTGGACGCACAGTGAATGTGTTGGAGCGAAGTGAAGGAGTAGAACTCGAAGTGAAGCGTTGAACGCGAAGTGGAGTAGTAGAACTCGGGGTACGACGTAGCAGTGTTGACTCTACGAAGCGATGGCTCAGAATGGGTCCGCACAATTGCGGTGAAATCAGAGGTGAAATCGTATGCCAAGTCAAGAATTGCTCAGAGGAACGGATTGCCAAACTGGGAAGAGAAGTTGACTGTATGTTGTAGGCGGTGTAAGGGACCGTCGAATGTCCTGATAGCAGATCCGGCTCGAAGGACCAAAATGGAAGGGCTACAGAATTATAACCTCTCCAGTGGCTGGTTGGCCCCCGCTAAGTCCTACTGGCGAAGTGGGTGTCAGTCTTTTCGCGTGACCTAAGCTTATAGCTGATGGCTGGTTGCGCCACAACTGAGAAGCTCGGGTCTACTACTAGGAAAGCCCAAAAGCGCTCACTCCCCCCTTTTAACAACAAGTTGGGTATAGGATACTTAACGACAAAATAATAACGATTACAGGTTACTTATATGGAATGCACAATGATATAGAATGAGTGGGTAAGAGACCTATGAATAACATTATGTGTAAAGGGTTGACATAATGATACACTCATGTATGCATGTATTGTTCTGTTCTTGAGTCTTCTTGCTAGACCTGAACAACAGGAGGTCCGAAATTTCCTGCTGGAGGCTGCTAGCATCCTCCACAGTGGCAGCACCTGCCAGGAAGTCATCCACAAAGAAGTTGTGGGAGATGGCATAGGAGGCGGAGAAATGGGAGGAGGAATGGAGCGAGGCAAGGGTGTGAAGGACCTGAGTGGCCAGATAGGGAGAGCACTTAACCCCGAAGGTCAGTCTATCCATTCGGCAATCCACTATCCTGCCATCGGTGTCACGCATCACGAATCTGTGAAGGTCCTTTTCCCCCGGGTTCAGGAGAATTTCCCTAAACATTTTCGAAATGTCTGCGGACATTCCAGTGTGCAAAATTACTGGCGGACATCGGTCAATGACCAATCATTTTTGCATTTTGACCGCGCGAGGTAGTATACGCACGGAAAAGGTGACCGCTCACCTAAGTTTGAGGCTGATGATGCATGCTGTATGTACATGTAGCGTAAGGAAACGGTGATCGCGCGCGCCTAATTTTGAGGCTAGTTCGCGCCAATTTCGCGCACCGCCCCAAAATGTAGCTACAACAGTAATCCGTACTGCTCTGCAACAGTAAATCGTTAGTTCGGGGTTTTTTTGTTGTTGTTTGTTCGAATCTTCCGCTATGAAAAGAAACGCCAGTTCCTCTATTGAACCTCTGGAACCGCCTAAGCGCAGGAAAGTAAATTTCGCTACTTTCACTAAGTGGAAGACCGACAACGACAAAACTTGGCAAACGATTAGTTCGCTGGATTGTGTTGCTGTTGTGGAAGGCCACAGTAAAATGGTATCCACCTTGACTTGCTCTGTCTGCACAAAGTACGCAGAAAAAATTAAAGGCAGACGAAACTTTAACGAAAAATGGATCACTGGAGCTGAATCAATAAGAATTTCTAACGTAATAGACCATGCCAAAAGTGATCAGCACAAGCATGCCATGATGCTTTTGAGGAGAGATCAAGCCAGAAGCCTCGGATTAGATGCTGCTCCACCAGTAGCGAACCCTGCAGTTCTACCAGTGCAGAGGCACAAGGGAACTCTGAAGATGAATCCGATTCTGATCGGTTGCAGGACTGGGACAGGTGGATGTGTGACTCTGACTCTGATTGATGTTACCCTCAACTATAATACTGTTTCATATATCATTAGTTATTATCATTCTTTTATGTCTCAATCATTTAAATTATGTTAAAGGTTAGAAATAAAAATTAAAACATCATATACACATCAAACATAGTATAGCTTTTGCATACAAATTTGTAAATGATGGGAAAGATAATAATGTTCAGTAGTACACTAAATAAGAGGTATTTAATGCAGTGTACATGTGAATATTGCAAACCTACACAATAAATACATGTATATAAAGGTAAATGCAGCAATAATTATAACGACTGGACAAAATTCAAAATGACCTTACAAAAGCCCAACTGGTCGGTCACTGTGTCCTAGCATCTGATTTTGTATATTTTGCACACTGCATTCCGACAGGAAACCTCCTGAACCGGAGGAGAATGTCGGTGAGGGGCGGGTAGAGGTTGGGTCCGGAAAGGAGGGTGTCGTTGAGGGAGTGGGATGATGAAGTCCTGGCCGAGGCGTCAAAGACAGCCCACCTTGGTGGTGGTCGAGCAATCTTTAAACACCCCGTGCACAGGGAGGTAGAAGTGGGAGGTGGCGGGATGAAGTTGCTAAAACGGAATGCGATGGGCGTGACCAAGATCCACGTACTCTCGGACAGCGGCCTGGAACGATTCAAGTTTGCCCTTCTTGGCAAGGGACTTCTCGTTCTGGAGTAGTCTGGAGACAGCCTGGCGACGGGATTCACCAAGCTTTGGAGTTTCTTATGGGAGAAAGGAGAATCCTTCTGGCGCCTCTCCTCAGCTTCGTCAAGGCGCCAGAAGGTCCTGTTCTTTGCACTAATATGTTATATCACTTAGTTAGGTTAAGTTCTATCTCACTCTTAAGTTTTGTACGTATGTGTGTGCATTTTTATGTATGTGTGTGCGTCTGTGTTCATGAGCAAAGTAGGCATGCGCGTGCAACTTCAAGCACGAGCTTGCTCTTGCATGCTCTCCACATGGACCTCATTACATCAACACCTCATTACCACTTTCATCAACACCTCTAGCTCTAGTATATAATGCATGCACTCAGGTCACCTTTCAGCTCTACATTTCACCACTTTGAAGGCCAACCAGGCCGAGATATTATGGATTTGAAATTAAACTAATCTTCTGCTAAAAAGAATTTGCGCTCGGCTAGTCTTAGTAGCCTAGCTACTCTATTATAACAAAAGTATCCAGAGTTATGCCACAGGCAGCTAGCAGTCAAGATAGGTGAGTGAGGGCAGTAGTTTCTTAAGGGAGAAAGGAGAATCTTGCAGTAACAAGATTAATGCATGGAACTATGGCCTCAGAGCCTGTTAGTAACAAGGTTCATCATTTCTATGGTCTGTCCATGCTACCTTTTTAATGCCCATTAGCCCCACATATTCAGATGTTGGTGTGAATATCTCATTCCAGTTTTACTGTGACTCCTGTCTAGGTAAAAAGTGGAATTCTCTTTCTGAGAGAAAAAAGAAAATGTACCGTGATGAGTACAAAAAGAAGTACCCGAAATTCAAGCAAAAAAAGGAGGAGTTCTATAGGAAACACCCGGAAGCTAAAAAGTGTGTGATTTATAAGTTTTTTATGATGTGTGTGTGTGCATGGGTTATTATTATTTGCTGCCAAGTACCCGCCGCACTAACTTTTGCTATTAGGATGCAGGGGTTGATGTGGGAAGAAGCAGATGTGCTCCCGGAGGGACTGCTGGAGATGCTAACGTCGGAAAGTCCATCTTGGCCAGAGCTGGAGTGGCGGAGACTGTCGGGGCTTTGCTCGACGAGTCTGTAGCCGAGTCCACGCGGAGGAGATACTCCTCTGCGTGGACGAAGTACAAGGCATGGTGTGACAGTCTGGGAGAGTCACCCTTGCCGATAGTGGAAGATGTGGCGATGGCCTATGTGATCTCCCTGGTCAGAGAAGGCCTGCAAGTCAAGACGGTGAAACACCATCTGGCAGGCATTAGAATGGCCCACATAAAGGCTGGCATGTCTGCCCCAGAAGGGAGCAGCATGTCTAGGCTGGCTCAGCTCCGCAAAGGACTGGCCAGGGTGGAAGCCGTGGGCGATAAAGTCAAGCCTGTGAGAGAGCCTGTGCAGTGGAAGCACATGTTGGCTATGAAAGCAGCCTGGGCCTCCCGTGGTAAGAGGGGCACCATGTTATGGGCTGTGGCTTGCACCTGTTTTTTTTTGGTTGTCTAAGAGCAGGAGAGGCATTGGCTCCTGAGAGGGGCGAGTTCGATCCCGAAGCTCACTTGGGTTGGGAAGACGTGCAGCTGGACGAGGCTGCCAGTCCCAAGTGGGTAAGACTGAAGATTAAAGAGTCCAAGACGGACCGGTTAAGAAAGGGGGGGTTGGTAACGCTACCGAGAACGGACGCAGGGTTATGTCCAGTGTTGGCCGTGCTAAAGTTCATGGCAGACAGAGGTGAAGGCCCAGGTCCGTTCTTCAGCGAACGGGGTGGCAAGGGTCTGACGAGACTGGACTTCGTGAACGAAGTCAGGAGAGCCCTGGCACAGAGTGGCATGCCAGATGCTGGGATTTCGGGTCACAGTTTCCGTATTGGAGCTGCCACTGCTGCAGCAGAGAGTGGGGCGTCCGAGGAGGAGGTGAAGGCCCTCGGTCGCTGGAAAAGCAGAGAGTATAAAGGCTACGTGAGGAGAATGGAAGGCGATCAGGCCTGTGCAGCCAAGAAATGGGCCAAGAAGCTCAAGGAGGAATGTTCCTGATCGCAGGGTCTCCTCATAATAGTCACACTGTATGCATATCTCACTGGGTGAGCCTTGATGTATCATGATTGTATGAATTGTTTGGATATCATGTATGGGTAGTGGCTCGGGGGCTGCAGTGGGAGGGCGATGTGCTTAGGCTAAGGGAATAAGGTTACCTAGCCATGGGTATAGGTGTAGTGTGTGCGTCGGAGCAGTCGGGGCTCTCCGAGGGGCTGTTGTTGGGGCGATCTGTGGGGAGGAGCAGCTGCTGCAACGAATGTAAAGGTAAAGCGCAGCTGCCCAAGGGCGAGCCTCAGGCGCATGCGCCGAGGGCTCGCCGGGTTCCCAACACTGACTCCTCGGAGGCGTGGCTGCCGATGAAGGTGGCTGCCACGCATGTGCGACTGCAAACCTCCGGCACACTCTACGAATGGTACTGTGAGCCAAAGGTATAAATACAAGTATATTATGGTGTAGGAAATAATCACCATCCCCTCAGCAGGTAACGGCAGGTCCAGCACAGTGAGCCGAGGTTACCGGCGGTTAAAGGGGTGGGCGGCAAAATGGGCGCAGACCGAACTGCGCAAGCAAGAGGAATGCGTATAAGGTGACAAGGCTCGTGTAGTATAAGGCGGAAAGGAGAAAGCACCCAGAACTCTGGGTAAGAGTGCCGCTGGGCGCGGTGACACCGAATCCCCCACCCACCACGGCCCAACAATTCAGGGTTCAGCAGGGTGCACATACACTAGGGGGATTTGGTTTACTCCGGGATTCCTGGTTGGATAAGGGAATCTCGTGACCGGTTTTCAGTCGTGCAAGGGTTGGGGAGGAGCAGCTGCTGCATCGAATGTAAAGGTAAAGCTGCAGCTGCCCAAGGGCGAGCCTCAGGCGCATGCGCCGAGGGCTCGCCGGGTTCCCAACACTGACTCCTCGGAGGCGTGGCTGCCACGCATGTGCGACTGCGAACATCCGGCATACTCTACGAATGGTACTGTGAGCCAAAAAGAAGGCGTTCTATAAGAACACCCTGAAGCCCTATCTAAAAAGTGTGTGATTTATAAGTTTTTTATGATGTGTGTGTATGCATGGGTTATTATTATTTACTGCCAAGTACCCGCCGCACTAACTTTTGCTAATAGGATGCACTAATATGGTACAAGTATATTATGGTGTAGGAAATAATCACCATCCCCTCAGCAGGTAACCAAAAGAACTATGAGGACTTCAAGGGCAAAAAGAAGGCGTTCTATAATGAACACCCTGAAGCCCTATCTAAAAAGTGTGTGATTTATAGTTTTTATGATGTGTGTGTATGCATGGGTTATTATTATTTACTGCCAAGTACCCGCCGCACTAACTTTTGCTAATAGGATGCACTAATATGGTAGCTGTAGATAACAGTGACTGGGACTGCCTTACATTGTCCTCTTTCTCTCCGTCACTCTATCAGAAGTTGTCATATGTTGTCTCGTCTTTCTCAGCCTTCCTTTATATTGTCCTGGTCTTCTTCCCTTTCTTAATTACCAAGACGTTTTCCTTCTCCTTCCCCGACCCCCTCTCTCCTACTGTCTTTCTTTTTCACCATCTCAGATCTTCTACTGCCCTCACTCACCTATCTTGACTGCTAGCTGCCTGTGGCATAACTCTGGATACTTCTCATTGAACTTGGGTCACATCAGCTTGGAATACAGCATGTATGCAGTGAGTGGAGCCTTGGGCATCTCAGGCCTCAACTGCCATAGCAACAGAGTATAAAAACAGATATAAAAAATTGAGTTAAACCCCCTACATTCCCCCCCCCCCCACCCCACCCCCACAGCAATGGTTCAACTACATTTCTAATTTTATACTGCAATGTGCTTGTGACTCAGTGAATGCTGAAACAACAACAAAAAAAAACTGGGTTCTATTGACCAACCACCTAAAATTGACAAAGATTCACAACACACCTTATTCATGGTATTCTGCCAGGACACGTGGTGAGCAGATACTGTAGCAGCTGGCTTCAATTCTGCCAAAACTTCTTCCAAAGATTTGCCTTCATACTAAAACATACCAATACACACACAAAAAAATAATAATAATAAAAATCGGTCCATGTAAACCTGCCCTGAACCTCATGTTATGGTTACCTCATTGGATATGATCTGCCAGACTAGGCTGATGTCTTGGTGAGTCGGACAAATCTCATCGGACACCGTGGACCAGTCTGTCGAGTCCAGTGCGTTACGGTAGTCCACCCCCTTCTTGACTGCGCTGTCTATGCACCGATACATGAGAACAGCTCTAGCATGAGAGGCGTTGCCTACACGACATAAAAAATAATGAACGTCATATTAATTAAGAAAAGGACTGGAGGATTATTCATTTCTACTCACTCACAGAAACCACTTGCATTTTAACAACATGTTACTTGAATTCAACTTCTAAAAGCAAACTACTGCGTGACTGTGAGGTTCCCCCTCTCCTGTCACTGACATTTCCCAGTGGGTGGAGCAGTTCTCCCTAATGGCGGTGCTGGTCTCTACCAGGTTTCCACATAAGGCACCAGAACTGTTTGCCTACCAGGCCCCACGATTGTCAGGGCCGAGAGAAACTACAAGGCTGGATGCTAGGTGGCGTACAACTGCCAGTTTAGGAGAGAGGCCCTCATGAGGAGGGACCTTAGCCAGTCAGTGCCAGACCAGCGCCTTAATAGCGAGGTGTTTACTGGCAAAGCATGGTCCATTCCACGTGGTTCGCACAGCCTCGAGGAGAGCCATGTGAGCGCCCGTTGCCCACATGACCCAACCAACAGTAAGTCCCGTGGGTCCCTGGGATGTTGCTGTGGCCATCATCAGCAGGGTCTAGATCCTTGGCACCTCGAACACAGCGTTGCTCTGCAGAAATCTGTCGGCGTTATAACGAGGGTCGGTGTCAGATGGCATCATGCAGGCTGTGTGGCAGTCTGCATCCAGCCGTCTCTTGTAGGCAGGCCCAGTAATGCCTAGGTCGCCACTTCAAGTGCCAGTTTCCCAGGGCCAGAATATATGGCCCCGCAGGAAGCAGTGATTGCACAAACACTCAGTCACATGGGCTATCGCATGTCATGAATGCTTGACTATGTCATTTCAATCGAAATGTGATTCCATGAATGAAGTCCACATGTGATTAGGGTGGAATGTTTTTGTTGTTTATTATGGAGGGGGGGGGAGGGCATGTTGGGCTGGTAAAGGGTTAGTTAATGTACCCAACCCTTCGAAGTGTGACAGCCTGTCATGGCCTCCATTAAAGAAGCTGTGTGAATATATATTATGTCCAGGCTGGGAAGACCTGTATCCATACACTGCTGACCTTCTCACCTTGAATTTCTGTCACCCCCGCACCAGGACACATGTTCACAGAGCTCATGCCAATGACCACACCCCTGCACACGGAGGAATGGGTGGAGGCACTTGCACCACACCCTCATCGGGCGTATGTAGACTATCTCGTTAGTGGCATGCAGAAGGGTTTCATGATTGGTTTTGAGTGGGCAAACCATTGAAGTCAGTAAAGTCTAACCTTCTATATCGTCTGCCTTGAAACCTGATGTTATCTCAAGTTATATTGCGACAGAATTAGGCAAGAAAAGGCTAATTGTCCCCTTCTGTCGGCGTGGAGGCCAAATAGTCATGTGAACCGCCTCAGCTTGGTTCCTAAAGGGCACAACTCGGGGAAGTTACGCATAATTACTAACTTATCATTTCCTCATGGGGCCTGTGTTAAGGATGGGGTCAGTCCTGACATCACCTCATTGTTGTATCGCAGTTGACAATGTAGCAGATATTGTGAACGAGTTGGGCAGGCAAAGGTGGACATCAAGGCGGCATATTGGCTGGTCCCAGTTTATCCTCAGCACCAAGTCCTGCAGGGCATAGAGTGGTGTGGTCAGTTGTATGGGGATACCTGCCTCCCATTTGGTCTGCGGTTGACTCCGAAATCTTCAATGCTGTTGCAAATGCCTTGTGTTAGTGCCTAGCAGCAAAGGAATTAATTTAGATTGTTCTGTCCAGAGAGGCCTAGGACTCCCAATGATATGGCTGCCGGGTGCTGTGTGGATAACCAAGTTTTTGTGACAGCGTTATGAACTAGAACGAGCTGGGATACAGCGGTGTGCCATCTCCTGAGGTGCCTCATCTTCATGGAGGCTACCTGGGGATGCCACCTGAGTGGAGAGTACGTTGACACGAGGAGTAGCCAACCACTTAGCAGAAGACCTGTCACGCACGGGGTAATGTTATGTCTTTCCTTTCAAAGGTCTCGATGGCCAAACGATGCCCTACACCATGATCCCAGCCACTGCTCCACACCACCATCCCAACCACTGCTCCACACCAACCACTGCTCCACACCACCATCCCAACCACTGCTCCACACCACCATCCCAACCACTGTGATGGTGGTGCGGTTCTGTTCTATACATGATGTTGGACAACCCTGCTTCATTGTAGTTTTGGCAGATAAGGGCTTGGCACCACAGACATGCAAGGGCTGTCACTGGGTTTCCCCGATCCAAGAGATCAGTCCTCATTACCCATGTTGAAACATGACATCCAGGCAGGAATCAGGCGGGGCAGGGCAGCTTCCGGTACCAAGTCACCACAATGGGGTCTCGGACATGCCAGACGTCCTGGTGCCGGCATCGCGAGAGCCCAGTCCACAAAGCCATTAGGTAAGGGAACGGTATGTGAGTGAGGGCAATGTCACTGTTGTGGTCTGTGTTGGGTAGTGGGGAGTGGTATGTAAGGGGGAGGGCGGGGCAGGTAATTATGCAAGTGGAGTTAAGCGTTATATAGAGCACACCCTCGTATATACCACGCAGAGATTCATACAGGATTTTTCGCTGGGGGGGGGGGGGGGGGGGGGGGGGATTTTGTCAAGTTTTTGTCAAGTCACAAAAAACAGTTTATCTATATAATATGGCCAAGTCATGACCGTGAGACTGTGAAACAGGCTTCACATGAAAACTTGAGAAACTATATAATAGTTAGGCGCCGCCTCCAAGACTATGAGCACTCCAGCACTTAAGGCCTGAGGGACCCTAAAAACAGTAATTCACGATGGCTGCACAGCGCCTAATTAATTTAGAATGTAACGACTGTTCTTATCAATGCAATAGGAGGGACCCTAAGCGCAATCGGGACACAAATTGACCCTACCCTCAAAGCGGGGAAACTAAGTTTATAGTGTCCCTCTCTGAAGGACCTAAGCAATATAAAGTCCCTCTGTCACTAAACTTAACTTGATTTAGAAAAGTGTAACTAATCCTAGTGTAAGGCTATTTCCACTTCATTAATTTTTCTGAAAACTCAGTTGGGAAAACAAAATTTAGGGGGGGAGGGGAACCCCAGGACTCCCATAGTCTGTATGAAACCCTGCCACGCATGGTCTGTATGAAACCCTGCCACGCATGGTCTGTATGAAACCCTGCCACGCATGGTCTGTATGAAACCCTGCCACGCATGGTCTGTATGAAACCCTGCCACGCATGGTCTGTATGAAACCCTGCCATGCATAGTCTGTATGAAACCCTGCCACGCATGGTCTGTATGAAACCCTGCCACGCATGGTCTGTATGAAACCCTGCCATGCATAGTCTGTATGAAACCCTGCCACGCATGGTCTGTATGAAACCCTGCCACGCATGGTCTGTATGAAACCCTGCCACGCATGGTTTGAAGGCTTGAAAAGAAGAGAATGCGCAGTCCACTTGGGGAAATAAGAAATATTGGAACTCAAATGCATTTTCTCTTTTGTGTATGTATGCACAGCGTGTGTGTTTGTGTGTGCGTATTACTGTGCTTTACTAACTCACTGGCTAACAGAGGATCTTTTCTCTTTTTCTTTCTATATGTGGACTGCACGGTAGACACATCTAGAGAACACAAACGAAGGGTGGGAGGCCATGAATAAAATAATTAAAATAATTATAACTGAAAAAAAAAACAACAACAAGAGAGATAAAATGGATGCAGCAGATTTTGAGCCCATACACTTACCGGGGTGTGGTGTGGTGAAATTGTAAAAAATGTGCAAATATATGTGTGACCATGCACAGGAAAAGCAGGTACAACGCAAACCCCATTTTTTCCGTTTACACTGTTGTCAGCATTTAGTTATCAAGCTCTCCAAGTTTTATAGTTGCAGCTTCAACCATAGCTGATGGACACCACCTAACAATTTCAATCCACCAACTTCTTTTAAATATAAACAAGTAAATCAATCTATTGCCAACGTTTACGAGCAGCACATTGCAGCTGATTCTCCTGTGCACAATCTCATGTAATATTTGATATGGATCTACATGCATGCAGTGCATTTAATAGAATAATAAAACATGAAGCCATCCAGTAAAAGCTGTAACACAAACAGAGATAACGTTGGTGATGCTCATTGCTACATGTTACAGTAACAAACTATAGACTTACACACTAGCTTATACCTTACCCAACTTAACAGTTGTTGGACTAGATGGCACGTACCTTACAAGCTGCGGCTTTCTTCTTTGTGATCTTCTTCTTGGCAGCTGTTATCTTGATCACCTTCTTTGCAGCTGGTGGACTATCATATTCTTGACTGCTTGCTAAAGTAAAGAAACTCGGGTCAACTGTCAGACCCAGTCAAATACTACTCTACGGGTATCAAGCTATAAATAGAAACTCGGGTCAACTGTCAGACCCAGTCAAATACTACTCTACGGGTATCAAGCTATAAATAGAAACTCGGGTCAACTGTCAGACCCAGTCAATACTACTCTACGGGTATCAAGCTATAAATAGAAACTCGGGTCAACTGTCAGACCCAGTCAATACTACTCTACGGGTATCAAGCTATAAATAGAAACTCGGGTCAACTGTCAGACCCAGTCAATACTACTCTACGGGTATCAAGCTATAAATAGAAACTCGGGTCAACTGTCAGACCCAGTCAATACTACTCTACGGGTATCAAGGTATAAATAGAAACTCGGGTCAACTGTCAGACCCAGTCAAATATTACTCTACGGGTATCAAGCTATAAATAGAAACTCGGGTCAACTGTCAGACCCAGTCAAATACTACTCTACGGGTATCAAGCTATAAATAGAAACTCGGGTCAACTGTCAGACCCAGTCAATACTACTCTACGGGTATCAAGCTATAAATAGAAACTCGGGTCAACTGTCAGACCCAGTCAATACTTGTACGGGTATCAAACTATAAATAGAACGGCTGGGACCAACAGTTTGTTGATGACATTTCTGATGGTAAAAAGTGGCCTATAATGGTGATGGCCCAGAAACAAACAAAAAAATTTTAAGAAAAATAACAATACAAGGCCTTAAACTCCCCAAAAAAAGGAGACGTCTGATTCTATGGAAATGACAAACTTTCCCTGAAAATTTACAAATGATGCTATATTTGACCTTCCTGAAACTTAGTTTAGAAAAATAGATACAACAGCAAAATAATAATAATAGTAATCTCCAAGAAAGAATTTAGAACAAAGTTAAACTCTGATGTTCATTATACCTAACAGGAGAAGAAGCTATACTGTTAACTAGGGCAGAACGATAGGTCAGTTAGGAAACTACCGAGAACTAGTCAGGCATAGCCAGACCCTTTACCACACTGCTACGTGGAGAAAGTGTCTAGGGGCAATCATGCACCTAGGCTGCTCTAGACCCAAGATAATGGGTGGTGTTTAGTTAACATTTTGTTTGCTGTCCTAGGCAAGTCTCAGTGGAATGAGTGGGCGTCCTACCACTATTGTGCATAAGAACTGTATCCCACAAACTGTGGGCACCCGTAAAAAGTAATCAGGGAACCACTACCACATTCCTCTAGAACAGCTATTCCTCTAGTGCATGATTGTCCCCAGACCATTTCTCTGCATAGAAGTAAGAGAATACCTTATTATAACTTGTGATTATTTCTTGCCAACAAATTTACAATGGGGAACACAGAAAATAGGAACAATATGCCAGGTTGAAGGTTTAGCTCTAGCAACTAAATCAGATCAGTTCAAAATCTATTAACCCCCAGGTGCCTTCCTTCCACTCAGATAAATTACTAGATAAAAAAAACTTAACTGGGAATATCCTCCTCTTTAGTTTCAAACTTCTTGCCATTTCTAACACTTCTAGCACTCACTTACATATTATACATTACATTTAAATTACTAGATAAAAAAAACTTACATGTAAATACCCTTCTCTTTGACATTCTCTCTAGCTTCACTCACTAACATAACATTTCCTGGGCTACTAGTGTACATACCAGACAATTTTTTTTCTACATATTGGTTTCACCTGAAAAGGCGGAGGTGGAGCTTGTGTTACATTGCCCAGTGAGTTATCACCACTGGTAGGATGAGTAATCACCACTGTGAGGAGTTTGACTGCTCCTGAATAGGCAGAGGAGGAGCTAGTGTTGCACCTATGAATAATCACACATCAGGGCTTTAAGTTTCGTATCTATCCCTGTTCCCACCCCCCCCACCACCAATACTCCTGTCCTAATAACATCTTATTCATTTTCACACTCTGTTTTAATAGAAGTTAATGTAATTAAATTCAATTAACTAGGGGAACAGGTTATCCCTTGCGGTCATTGCCCACGTGGTGGGCACGTGCGAATCAGGTGTAGTACCGCTCGTATTGGCAACGCGGGTAAGCAATTGCCACGTGTCAGAGGTAGCATCAGTTATTGAGGTAGTGCGCGGGCACTAGGCAGTAGCTACTAAGTGTATCATTCTCCCACCAAACCACCCCAATCTCCTCCACATGGTAGTGTGTCAGGAGAACTGACAGGCAGTTGTGAGAATAATTCCACCGACTCGATTGGTGTGATGTTAGGTCTGGCTATAAGGTCCCAACAGATGCCTGAGGGAATACTGCCGTGCATCAGGAGACCTCCCCCCCCCCCCCCACCCCCCCCAAAGGCCAGGGGAACCCCAGATCACGTGATGGTGTCTTGGAGCAATTTACAGCCGCACGTGCGCTGGGGGGGGGGGGGGGGGGGGGGGCATGGAAGGCCCTACCATGGGCAAAGATAGTTTGTTAGGGAATGCTACTAGATACATGCCAATTGCCAGGTATGTGGTGACAATAGTTAAGTGTTGAGTATATTTTAGTACACAGGGCACCAACAATATAACAGTAATGACTTCCACCAGTCCAAACTCATCTCTCCCTGCTGTAAAAAAGGTACATAGCTGAGTAACCACATAATTGGGTAAGACAATTGGTTACCTGTGAAATACTCCTGAAGAAGCGGAGCCTGTGGTGTATTAAGGTAGACACCCTACCTCATTCAGAGGTTATGTTAGTTGGGTTTTTTTGTTTTGTTTTTGGTCAAGCTGTGTGATGTTTGATGTTATGGCCAAGTCTATTTATACATGTAATGTATTGCTGAAAAACTTGGCCACCTCAAAATATCACAACATAATGTATTTACCACAACTTTTAGCTGGAATCAGTTGAGACCAAGAGACACTGAGAGAATTGTTCAAGAATCCAGATCATGAATCAGCTCTTCTTGAAACAGGATATAGAAAGCCTTTGTTCACACTCGTAATGGCTGATACATTGAAGGCACAAGTTTTGCTGAAGGTGAAGCCAGAACTAGACCAGTTTTGTGAAGGACTGAGTACTTGCAATGTAAATAACAGTGAAACAGAATTGTGCGCATTTTGTGGTAAAATTCACGCACCAATGTATGATGAGTCTGCAGAACAGGTCATACTATCGCATTTGACCAGACCCTATCCCCGCTATGCGGTAGGTAATATTCTGTCAGCTTTCAAGTCAATCCTTATATAGGCAGAGTATGCCTGTGATCATGTGATCACCGAAACTGTGTTAGCCACTATGTCTTCTGGGGTCGCTCTATTGCCTCCCGGAAGTCAAATTCAAATCTATTTAGCCAAAAGTCTACAAGAGGTTTCAGGTTTTTTTAAATGGGGAGAGAGCTATTGGCTCCCACTAAGGTCAAAATTCGAATCTATTTATTATTGTTGTTGTTGTTGTTGTTGTTGTTACTAATATTATTATAATCATTATTATTATTATGATTATTATTATTATTTTATTATTATTATTATCATCATGTTATTAGTATTATTATTAGTAAACGCTTTGCAGCTTTGGTCTCTTTAGATATGCTGGTACATAACTTCTTGGCTATCTTCTGGCCATCTATGAAAATCATATGAGATGACAATGTGTACGACTGTTAGAGAATATTAGCTGATAAACTACCAGAAAAAAAAAAGTTGTATACACCACTAATCCGAATAGCAAACAAAACCTGAATTACACTGGATTAGTTCATAACACCTTGGGACCATAACCTGAATTACACTGGATTAGTTCATAACACCTTGGGACCATAACCTGAATTACACTGGATTAGTTCATAACACCTTGGGACCATAACCTGAAGTACACTGGATTAGTTCATAACACCTTGGGACCATAACCTGAAGTACACTGGATTAGTTCATAACACCTTGGGACCATAACCTGAATTACACTGGATTAGTTCATAACACCTTGGGACCATAACCTGAATTACACTGGATTAGTTCATAACACCTTGGGACCATAACCTGAATTACACTGGATTAGTTCATAACACCTTGGGACCATAACCTGAAGTACACTGGATTAGTTCATAACACCTTGGGACCATAACCTGAAGTACACTGGATTAGTTCATAACACCTTGGGACCTAACCTGAATTACACTGGATTAGTTCATAACACCTGGGACATAACCTGAATTACACTGGATTAGTTCATAACACCTTGGGACCATAACCTGAAGTACACTGGGATTAGTTAATAACCCCTTTGGGACCATAACCTAAGTACACTGGATTATTCTCCACCTTGGACCATACCTGAGTACACTGATTAGTTCATAACACCTTGGGGCCATAACCGAATACACTGATTGTTTCAACACCTTGGACCATAACCTGAATTACACTGATTGTTCATACACCTGGGACCATAGACCTGAATTACACTGGATTAGTTCATAACACCTTGGGACCATAACCTGAATTACACTGGATTAGTTCATAACACCTTGGGACCATAACCTGAAGTACACTGGATTAGTTCATAACACCTTGGGACCATAACCTGAAGTACACTGGATTAGTTCATAACACCTTGGGACCATAACGGGAAGGAAATGCAGGAAAGAGAATCCATAATGTCCACCTTTGAATAAAACAAAGCAAATACAGAATGCCATTTGGCATTATTGCCAGTGATAACAGTAACGGTGTATGTATGTGCAATGAAAAAGTATGAGATCACCAAAGTACGGGTAAAGGTCAATTATCCATTTAAATCCATTAAAAAAAGTTCCCAAAACAATTTATGGTTTTATTTTTCGAAAAGTACAGAGTACAGTGTCATAGGAGCTTATAAAAAAAATAATTGGAGATTGCGCTCCAATTATTAAATAAGGTATTATACACCACTTCAACAGTCAATAACTGCTACATAAGGTGTGCATTTACTGGAGTTGGTGTAACTTATGTATACTTGGCAAAAAACAAACAAACAAGAACAAACTAAAAAACAACAACTCCGCATGTGAAATCTTGATTAGTTACTTACAATTCGCTGTCCTTATTTATTAGCTAATTGCAATGTAGACAAAATTACCTGCATATTTGGCTTTCATGCGCAGAAGGTAGTGTCTCTTCACAACACAAGACCATAGAGCTGTACACGCACGATCTTCCTTCTCCTTCAATAGCTGCAATTTGCACTCATGATATTCACTATCGGTAGGGTTCCATCGGCTTTGAATATCATGCTTCCTCTCCATAGATTGCAGCTGATTTTCAAGGCTGCAATAAAGTTCAAATACACCAAAATAACCTTAGATTCATAACAAATGCACTTCAATTAAATCAGAGTCTGATCTAGAAATTTGAAAGGGTGTGGGCTGAAATACAACTTAGGGGGTGAATGCCAGTATTCAAAGATAATTTGGGATTAGTAGAACTTATAGTAGTATAGCCCATATCTCTGCAAGGTGGATCTGACCCTGGATATTGTTGAAGGTGAGACACTCCAAGGTTCTCTCTAGTTTTACCAAGTGCGTCAGCTATGTATGGTGCACTGTAATACACTACTAGCATGACATACATAACATTTTATACTACCATAAGGTTATTCTGCTCTTCATTGTTGTTTACCCCCATCCATGAGCACCAATGGCGCATAACATATTATTATTTTATTCTAATTAATGCACACTACCCCCTTCATTCTGTCATTTAATTGCATAACAGTCTTCCCTATGCCGTACTGTACTGCTAACAATAACAAAGACTAAGTATTTGAGTGGTGTATGGCTCACAAGTTTAGAGTTAACCTAACAATCTCCCTGTCAAGCAAAAAAATCCCAGCATACAGTAGCTATCTTTAATCTTTAAAATTCAGCAATTCTAAAAATAGTGTGTGGTTTATACGAACAAAGCTGAATGAGCTGAAGAAAAGTACCGTAATCTGCTGATTTTATGCATCACATTCATCAATCTAATAATGGAACAATAAAAATTTGGAAAAATAATTTCTGGCAGCTCAAAACAACCGACTTGTCACAAATGTCTATACAAAGCCTTGCACCCTCTCCCTTGAATACAGCACTGTCTATAGCTCCTTCCCCTTCACCTACCTTGCTATTCTTTGCTTTGTGGTTGGAATTGGAGTAGATACATCAGAACTTGAAATTCCAATCAACTCTTCTCTAATTATTTAATATACCATGTTTGTGTGAACAAAAATAAATGAAGTGTGTTTGCATTCACTGACCTGGCTAAATAATGAGTTTGAAGAAGCACAAAATAGGAATACTTCCATTCTAAAATAGCTACACAAACATACACATCATACACCAGGGTTGTGGCAATTAGGAGTAAAGTAATTAATTACAATTACAATTACTTTAAATTTTTGCTTCTCAATTACAATTTCAATTACCAATTACACCTTTAAGAACTAATCTGTTAGCAACTACATACAATTACATCACATCGCCTCCTCAGGATAAGTGGTCATGTAATAGGGCCCACAAAGTTTGTAATTTTGTTATAATTCAGCCATGTGCTTTAAAACTGACCCTTTACCAAAGTGGTCTTTGACCCCAACTACTTGCCAATTACAGGTATGCAATTACAATTACAATTACTGCAGATGGTGTAATGATTACAGCTAATTACAATTACCAATTGCAATTACCACAGCACTGTCATACACACACATAGTACACACATACACACACACATCATACACACATAGTATACACATACACATCATACACACACATACATATCATACACGCATATAGTACACACATACACATCATACACGCACATAGTACACACACACACATCATACACACACATAGTACACACATACACATCATACACACACACACATACACATCATACACACACATATATAGTACACACACACATCATACACACACACATAGTACACACACACACATAGTACACACACACACATAGTACACACACATAGTACACACACACACATCATACACACACATAGTACACACATACACATCATACACACACATAGTACACACATACACATCATACACACACATAGTACACACATACACATCATACACACACATAGTACACACATACACATAGTCCAAAACAAACGCATATGTAACAAAATCCCGCCACACATCATAAACACACACAACACATCAACAACATACACATATTACACAAAGACACACTAGTACCCACAGGCCACCACCATACCCATCATACACCCACAATATCGTCCACCATACACCTAGTACATACAAACGACCCACACATAGTAACACCCCCCCACACGATGCCATAACACCCACATACTTACAACCGAAAACGCCACCCCACCAATGGAATCATCCCCCCCCATAGTACGCAGACACATACAGATAGGAGCCCGAAGGGAGAGAAGAAGAGAAACAGGGGAAAAAAAGAAAGCAAAGAGGACAAAAAAAAAACCTCATGTTACACACTCATAATTAACACGACCGACACAAATACCCATCCATAGGACACTGACCGCATATTATCCGGGGGAAAACACATACAACATCATAACACACATATAGTACAAAACATACACATACACGTACCAACACATGAACTCCACACATATTACGTCTCATGTACAAAACAATCATACAGCCTCCATAGTCCCCCTACACCTCATAACACACAACTTGAGTCTACTTAACACAAGCACATACCCCTCTTCCAGGCGCCCCATATTACAAAAAACTACAGCGCCCCCTATCATAACACACAACTAGTACACACACACATCTTGCACACACATAGTACACACACATAGTACACACACACACATAGTACACACACATAGTACGCACACATAGTACACACACACACATCATACACACACATAGTACACACATAGTACACACA
>WLWD01004441.1_pt1 | contig 27923 bp, 29 predicted proteins | sample 6712731 | NCBI WGS metagenome assembly WLWD01 (sample SAMN12718690, study PRJNA576275) | sponge metagenome | isolation source: marine sponge | host: Mycale hentscheli | place: New Zealand: South Island, Marlborough, Capsize Point | collected 2014-11-01
ATTCCCTACCCTTACCCTGCCCTGAAGTAAGAAAAAAAAAAGGCTACACCACGTTGAGAGAGCCCACCCCTCAAGCTTAAATAAGCTATAGCAATGCGCACCATCTCGTCAATGTTGGTCTGCGTAAAAAGAAGGCGTATTTATTTCTGTCTGTCGTACTGAGAGTCTGTCGTACTGAGTGCCTATCGGTTATCGTAGCTTCTGAAATACAGCTGTGAACCAGTGAAAAGGCCTGTTGAATAGTACGTTAGCTATAACTAATATAGCTAGCTAATAGTTTTGCTCTGGTTCCTGCCGCTATTGGCGGGCTATTGAAGCAGATACTATACAGCTATATACAGATAACTGGATAAAGAGGTGAAGGCTTTAAACTAGAACTAGCAATAGAGTGAGGTGCTTAATTTCTCTTTGTTGTGTATCATTGTTGTGGCTTAATTTTAGCTCAGGCTGAGATTAAGTTTCATAGTGCTCTTTATAAAAAGTATATCTAGCTAAGCTTCATTGGGAGAGTATATAAATGCTTTAGTGTATACAATGCATGTGTACATTCAACCATGTTTTCTGCACAACATCATTCCATGGGCCACAGAGTTTTTCAAACAGTGCAGCCAAACATAGCCATTGTTACACTTCTGTACTACCTGGAAGATGAAGAGAAATTTAACTTTCTTATTCATAGTATACAAATGGAGCAAACAGAATTCCAGATTTTAACCGTAACCAAGAAAGAGGGTGGATAAATACAAGTAAACTGCTGATTTCCCTAAACTGAACATCCAAATTTTTTCTTCAATATTTGAGCCACCATTGTATTCAAGATGGACCTGGCACTTATCCCTGAATGAGATTTGTCCTCAGCATTACTACGGACGAAGAGCTCCTGTTTTTTGCAAAACCATCAAGACTCCAGAACTCTGTGCTTGCACGAACTGCAGAACCAGAGTTACCAGCACTAAGTAGGATAACATATCCTACCTTGTTCACAATAGTTATATAGAATAATATTGCTAAATATTTTGACTGTTTGTACAGAAAATTACCACAAGTACATTCATTGATAGTCTAGGCTAGAATGTGTGAGCATGAAAGATTATGTTATTGTGCAGGTGAGCAACAATGGCTGACATGTCAGAAGAAGACATTGAACAGAAAGTAAAGCATTATATAGCACAGATACCGGATGAAAATAAAAGACTTTTGGACAGCAAAGTTAATGAGGACGAAGATATCTCAACAATAGCCAAGCAAATATCAAACTCATGGAAGAACAAACTCTATCTACTAAAACTGGAACCTTGCGACAAGGACGATATACTTGAAAATTCTTCTCCAGTATCTCAGAGGTAAATATATTTCTTTTATTTATAGTTGAATAAAATTCAATTAGCCTTCAACAGTGAAAAATGAAGGGAAAAAAGCAGGTGGCAAGATTCAGTGTAATATTGAAGTATAAAATACATGATTTCATTAGAATCGACATTGCAGAAACCATAAGAAGCAAGATAAAGGTACTGCAACAGTGAATGGAATAATAGACCATTTTTTACTTAACATTCTTTCTATCAATACAATGGAATTGTTTTGCTTTTCTACTTGTTGTAGCTATTATCTATAAATGATTGAAGCACTAAAAGTACTAACCCTCAGTGTTACATGCAATACACTGGTTAGCTATTTTAAAGACAAAAAAAAATGTTTATGTCATAAGTATGAATTTGTCAATATGTAGCTGGTGCATTACAGTGGTAGATATAAATGCTGTCATCATAAGAGAAGCTAAGCATGCAGGAGACTCTCATCATACCACCAGTAGTAGTTTCAATGGGAAACTCTAATTCCAGCACCCCCATAAACCACTGAGAATGTTAAGTAAACTACTACAGAAAATGAGTAATTATTTGCTCACGTGATTATGGCATGACAATAGGGGGCATTACCAACAAAAGCTTGCAATTGTACAGCCAAAGAAATAACTACATATAGCTTTTTCTTTAGTCAAATCAAACAATTCTTTAAATTGACCAGTACAAAATTTTGATGCCTCTTTCAATCTTCAGGAGGTCACTGTTTTTGAGATCCACTGTTGTGTAACAGAATGACTGACTGACTGAAAGACAGACAGACAGACAGACAGACATACAAACTGAGTACCGTAACCCTCTCACACATGCACACTGAGGGTTAATCAATTCAATTCACAACCAGTAATAGAATCTTGTGAGCAACTGGAGATTGTAGTTATTATGCATTATTATGCAGGATAGAAGCTTTGAGGCAATGGAAAGACAAAATTAGTCCAAATAATACATACAGGAATTTACTTGAAGTATGTGTGCAAGGAGAATGGAGTGATGCTGCAAATGCTATAATCGAAATTCTCAAAGGTATTTTTAGAACAAATAAAGAAGAATTAGCTAATGAAGTTCTTATCTATGAGTAAAAGAATTGTTCTTCTTTCTTTTAAGTATTATAACTTTGTGCATTTCATGTATTCACAGACCCAGACAAAAAACAACGTCTAAGAGATCGAAGATGTAGTGTTCAGGGGCAAAGCACAGGTAAGATGTAGGTTTATAGAATACATAATTTATACATGTATACATGCATGAATACATACATACACACATTTATAATAATAATAATAATAATTATTATTATTATTATTATCATTATTATAAATATTATTATATTGATTCAGTCATTCTTGGCTGAAATAATTATAATAATAGCAAATTTTCTCATTCTAACAGTCAATATTATTAATTAAAACAACCCGATGTTTTGACTTCTTACCGAAGTCTGCTATTATTATTATTATTATAATATTGATATTATGATTATTTATTATTATTATTTATTCAATATAATTATTATTATACATTGTTATTGTTATTTATTATTATTATTATTATTATTATTGCTACTACTATTATTATTACTATTATTATTATTATTGCTATTATTATTATTGCTATTATTACTATTATTGTTATTATTATTATTATTATTGTTATTATTATTATTATTATTATTGTTATTATTATTATTATTAGCTAGCTACTATTACTACTTAGAGATGTTTATTGAAAATAAGGATTTTTTTCTTATTTTTTCACTAACTTATTCAAAAATTATCGTTGAAATTCACAGAGCAGCTATTGAATGGAGAGCTCACTTGCCACCACACTGTCCTGTCAGAGCATATCCCTTGAGTAATTATTATTATTTGTTTGTTTAGACAGTAGCCCTCCACAGAAGCGAAGTATATCTCATGATTCAGATCTACCTGCAACGAAAAAAGCAAGATTGGAAAGTTTAGCATCTGATGAAACAACAAGTATGAAATATATGAATTTTAAAAGTTTGTGCATAATCACAGATGATATTGTTGCTTGAACTCCAATTTTTTACAGCTACTCATTCTGGAAAGAGTCAGTCTGCAAATGGTGACAAGCAACATTCTTCGAAATGCCGACGGATAGTCAGCTTCAGCTCTGGTAATAGTTCTGATGCTGAGGTGGATTTTCCTAAAGGTAACTGTCTGTCGGCCATGCAAAGTGTTCTGCTAGCAGTGCTAGTTAGATAACAAGGAGTTATTAAAGTAAGAAAAGGTCTCGTCATTGTAAGAACAGTTACGTTCCCCTCTCCCACCCATGTGAGATCTCACCACAAACTCTCTGGATTCTTGGTTGAAACTCTACCATTATTAATACTTTAACTTGTGTCAATGGCCACGTCACCATTCTTGTAACTAGATGTTGTGTTATTTTTCCAAAGATTAAAAGTTGAATAGCTTGTATAGCTATGCCCATTAGTAGGTACTTATCACACACACTTCTATTAATTAATTCTACATATGTCTCAAACTAAGTTAGAAGGAGAAGAGTTGTTTAAAAAGTGAAATGTGTATTGCACAAATTGAAATAGTAGTTCCTTGTATTTTTAAAGGAAATGTTAGAAGTTCTACTGCTAAAAGTCAAACACAAATCTCACAAAGAACAGAATCAAGTGAAAGTAAAGGTAATAATTCACTTCAAGAGTTAGCATTGATTCATATGATTATGGATGTGAATAGGAAGCAGCTTGCCATCTACAATGAAGGAAGCCACTCACGTACAACTACCCGAAGGTACACATTTACATGGAACATCTGTATTATTATTAAATCTTATTTTCATTTCACTTTCTCATTGTAGTGCACTTTTCATCTATATAATACAATAGTGTGTGATAAATATGAATTATAATGTGTATTTTAACAGAGTATACAGACAAAAAAATTGATCTCAAAGCTGCTGTGGACATAATCAGCAATGTCACAAAATATGTGAACCTGGGCGTGCAGCTCTTCATTCCGTCGGAGAAACTCAACGAAATAGGCCAATATTCACCAGAGGAACAGAAAATAAAAGTGATACAGTCTTGGTTTGAGCATGACAGTAACCCAACTTACGGAACTCTTCATCGTGCCTTGCTGCAATATTCCGTGAATGATAAACGAGCGGCATTGAGGCTATCGAGACTCAGCAGAGCTGACTCGCAAAATTCATCTGTTTCTATTGACGGCATCTGTAACGAATCTTCATCTGTTGTGGAGGAAGGAGGTGTGTATTAGTGAGTTAAACAATAAAGTCACACAGTGAATATTATATCTTATTAATTAGGGTTGAGAGTGTAGTATTGGAGGTCTTGTTGTTGTTGTTTTATCAAACTCGAGTTTTAATTGTTGACACTTATATTAATATGGTCAATCAGTATAAAAGAATTGTGTATGTATTTCATATAATATTATGTATAATTATATTATATTACACAATATCAACAGATGATGAGCCTTTGAATCAAGCTACAGTTCTCAATGCCATCTCTCAGGTGTCCAATAATTTTGAATTGGGGATTCATCTCGGACTGGATATCACAATTATGAATGAAATCAAACTATACCCAGTAGTTGAGCAAAAACAAAAGCTCGTAGATCGATTATTCTCGACCAAACCTGAAAGCTGCAACTGGGCAAAGATAAATGAAGCTATTACTTATGTAAAAGTCATGGAGTGGAATGACCGAAAGAGTGCTACCACTACTGTGAGTACTTCAGACGCTTCTTCGCTGACAAGTATTTCTACAACCAAGAGTAAGTGAATGGGTCTAAACTTCACAAACTTCCAGTAATCAATTATAGCTTTGTTTGTGCTCATTACCCCTCAGTATGCATACTCATGAAGATTTCAATGGAAGTCCTTTGATTAAAGCACCTACCAATATTGTAGAACCAAGCAATTTGCAAACTAAATGTCGAAGTGTTTTTGCCTTCATTTAGAGGCCTATAACACTTTTTCCTTGAAGTTATAGTTCATCACACTGATAGAATCAAACCATACTTTTATACGTGTGTCCATTGTGTTGTGTAAATTAATACTAAGTGTTATGTTGACACAGATAATTTATATCTATTGTGTATTTATATTTGTGTAAAGTACTACCGAGTACTAGGATGGAATGAGTAAAACAAGTATGAAAATTTCTTCCATATGCATTTATGTGCCAATATTTCTGTGCCATGTTTAGGTGCCATGGGAGATTTTGACATGAGCAGAAATAAAGAATTGGTCAAATGGAATGACAGCAAGATAGCGGCAAAGCATTCATCCCTGAAAATCAAAATAGCAGAGAAGCTAGAAGGAATAGAGCCAAAAAAAATGATCTCTTTTATTCAAAGTTTACCGAACTGTGAAGACTGTGAGGACATATTGAAAGATAGCGATAGCATCCTTCAGATATTTAACAGGCTTTATAAGAATAAATATTGGCATTTCTATGACATATCCCCTTTGTACTGCATTGTTGAAGCATATTTAGAAGATAGCGATGAAATCATCAAAAAAATTGATGAATATGAAGAGATGTTAATAGGCTTCAAAGCTATTACGAAAATATGTGAAAAGATTGAATGGGACAGTCTGAGAGTGAATGATGATGACGATCCAAATGTGGAGAGAAACCCAGTGGACTATCCCCCTAGAAATAGGAAGCAATTAGTAATAACATTAATGGGCGATAAACAGCTCAAAGTCACTGACTACACTATCAAGCACCTCGAAGATGTCTTCAAGCGATTTCAAAAGAGATTCCAGCATTCATTAGATGCTGTCTTGGACAAAGTCACTAAAGGAAGTGTGACTTTGACGTGGTATATTTCATCTCTGTCTGCTCAAAATACTCTGGATTACTTGAACGAATCTGTAGACTTTATACGAAGCCTGCACATTTCTACTATATTTTTGGAGAATTGCCTGATCTACAGTGACAGCATAGGGCCAATTAATTCACAGGTTTGTAGAATGGCTGAAAATTGCTCAGTATTTATTAGTGGTACCATTTAATACAAACACAATTGTGGGATAGTTAAGTTACTGCAGTAAGTTACTTACATAAGAAGAAACTATATAATTGGATGTGTGATATTTCCAAATAGATGAAATCTGCTCAGTTTCTGCCCAATTACATTCATATTTGGCCTTCACTAAGGATATATTTTGGTCAGATTTAAGTGAATGATTAATTTAGTACCAACTATGCAATCACATTGGCTATAATAATGACTATTAGATTGACTGTAATGAAGAAGTAATAAATAACAAAAAAAGAACATTGGAAACACACTTTATAATTTGCTGAATAAGTAGTGTGTCATATTGATTCAATAGAATAGTAGAACAAATTGATTCCTTACTGCAGGAACTAAATGAAGTCAAGCTGCTTTTAGCTGTTCAAGATAAAAATATCGAAAGAGTAAATTCTTTCATCAAAGAAGTCACAAGTGACTTGGATCAAATTACTCCAGTCGTAAGTAATTATCCTTTGACTTATAATGCACATATTTTCAGAACTCTTCTTTAATTCTCTTTTTTAGAAAGATCCAAGCCTGCTGATGAGGGCTGCTTATGGAGGAAGTGTGGATATCATGTCTGCTTTGATAGATCATGGTGCTAATGTCAATAAGCAAGATGTTAGTTTATGTCGGCAGCTACATAGGAAGATGTTTCAATTTGGGATGCTCCTAGGACATAGTTTGTTGTTGTTGTTTTTGAGGTTTATAGGAGTTTATGTGATAATTCACCCTTTGGATTGTGCCCCACTATTATGGGGGCTCTAGCCCCCTGAGCCACCCCCCACCCCCCTCCTCTTCTTCTTTCTTACGCCACTGAATAAGATTTTTAATTATAATATGAGATACACTTTAAAAGTGAGCAGATAAATCTTCTATTTCCTCTACAAGCAAAGATAAATTAGGATGATTTTAATAGTATCACTGTTATTCATGACTAATTTATCCTCCATTTGCTAGGCTCACTATAACACAATGGCTAACTGCGGGAACACTCAAATTAAACAAACCAGACAGTATTTGACTTTTATTGTGCTACACCTCAGAATGTTTTTCTCTTCCTTATATTAACTAGTGATGTGCTCTAATAGCACAAAATAGCGAAGCGAGCGATCCATGTTCCCTGTAATTGCAGCTATTCCATGCATGCTTGGTGTGGCTACAAAATACTGTCAGATTCTTTACTTTGCTACCTGTTTCTGTTTCGTTTTAGCTCTCCTCCTCCTTGCCCTGTCTTTTTCATTTCTTATCGCTCTCCTTACTAATTTTTCTTCAGGAGTTTCTAACGCCCTCAAAGCTCTTGACCGTGCGTTTCTAACGTTTTGTCTACTGGGCATCGCTACTTCATACGGCGGGTAAACAAAACAAAATGTTGCTAAGAAGGTTACCCGGCCCGTGCAAGCGCGTAGGAGAAAGGGTACACACGTACGCCCACGCAAGAACAAAAACAATTTCTAGACCTATATATATATATATCGCGAACTCATTAGAGAGTCAGCTCCGCTCGCTTCGCTGAATTAACTCTCACATATATTGCGTAATTGGTTATACTAGGTCGTCTGAATGTGCCTTGCTCTTTCCGTGCTAATTATATCATGTGATATTGTCTATTACTTCAGGTTTTTGGATGGTCTGCATTGGCATATGCCAGTGCTTCAGGGCACACAGAAGCTGTAGAATATCTTATTGAGAAGGGAGCAGATATTACTTTACCAAGCAAAGTAATAAAGGCCTATTTAACAGCCCAATTTTACTTGTTTATTTGTGGAACAGATCACAAAGTATACAGATATTTTAGATCTAATGGAGAGAAACAAAAACAGCTCTTACGAAATGCTGAGAGAAGGTCTCAACCAAAACATGGTAATAGATCAGCATGGGTACTATATATAGTACTATACATATTGTTATTGTCCTTGTCTGTCAGATTAAAGATGCTAAGAATGGAAATGCCATTGCAGTGAAGTCAGCATTGGGAATGGGCGCTAATGTAGAAGCTCTAGATAAAGAAAAGGTTATGTATTTAATTTGTTACAGATTTAAAAGTGATTTGAATCTTTTCTTTGATACACAGGAAGGATGGGTAGCTCTTGCCTGGGCTAGTCATAATGGCCACCTGGATGCTGTAGATCACCTGCTGAGTAGAAATGCCAATCCCAATGTGCAGTGTGGGGTAAGATAAGGATGTGCAGTGTGGAGTGAGATAAGGATGTGCAGTGTGGGGTAAGATAAAGATGTGCAGTGTGGAGTGAGATAAGGATGTGCAGTGTGGGGTAAGATAAGGATGTGCAGTGTGGAGTGAGATAAGGATGTGCAGTGTGGGGTAAGATAAGGATGTGCAGTGTGGAGTGAGATAAGGATGTGCAGTGTGGAGTGAGATGAGGATGTGCAGTGTGGAGTGAAGATGAGATAAGGATGTTGCGGTGTGGAGGGAGATGCAGGATGTGCAGTGTGGAGTAGGATAAGGATGTGCAGTGTGGGGTAAGATAAGGATGTGCAGTGTGGAGTGAGATAAGGATGTGCAGTGTGGGGTAAGATAAGGATGTGCAGTGTGGAGTGAGATAAGGATGTGCAGTGTGGAGTGAGATAAGGATGTGCAGTGTGGAGTGAGATGAGGATGTGCAGTGTGGAGTGAGATAAGGATGTGCAGTGTGGAGTGAGATGAGGATGTGCAGTGTGGAGTAGGATAAGGATGTGCAGTGTGGAATGAGATAAGGATGTGCAGTGTGGAGTGAAATAAGGATGTGCAGTGTGGAATGAGATAAGAATGTGCAGTGTGGAGTGAGATAAGGATGTTGCCGTGTGGCGTGAGTGAGATGAGGCGGCTGTGCATGTGGAGGCGAGATAAGGATGTTTGCAGGGTGGAGTCGATACGGATTGTGGCCAGTGTGAGGTGAAATTAAGGATGTGCGGGTGGAGTGAGATACGGAGTGCCAGTGTGGAGTGAGATAAGGATGTGCCAGGTGGAGTCAGATTAAGGATGTGCAGGTGGAGTGAGTAGGATGTGCAGTGTGGAGTCGATAAGGAGTGCCAGTTGTGGAGTGAGATAAGGATGTGCTCAGTGGGGGAGTGATTTTGGATAAGCTGTGCAGTGTGGAGTTGAAATAAGGATGTGCAGTTGGAGTGAGATAAGGATGTGCAGTGTGGAGTCAGTAAGGAGTGCAGTTGTGGAGTGAGATAAGGATGGGCAGTGTGGAGTCAGATAAGGATGTGCAGGTGGGAGTGAGATAAGGGGGTTTGGGGGCAGGTGGAGTCAATAAGGATGTGCAGTGTGAGTGAGATAAGGATGGCAGTGTGGAGTTGAGATAAGGATGGGACAGTGGGGGGTAAGATAAGGATGTGCAGTGTGCGTGAGATAAGAATGTTGCAGTGTGGAGTGAGATGAGATGTGAAGTGTTGTTTTGGGGGAGTTGTTTGAGATAAGGATGTGCAGTTGTGGGGTGAGATAAGATGTGCAGGGTGGTGGAGTGAGATAGGATGGCAGAGGTGTGGAGGGAGATGAGGATGTGCAGTGTGGAGCGAGAAGATTGTGCAGTGTGGAGTCAATAAGGGATGTTGCGTGTGGAGTGAATAAGGATGTGCAGTGTGGAGTGAGATAAGGATGTGCGTGTGGAGTGAGGATAAGGGTGCAGTGTGGAAGTCAGATAAAGGTGTGCAGTGTGGCGTGAGATAAGGATGTGCAGTGTGGAGTGAGATAAGGATGTGCAGTGTGGAGTGAGATAAGGATGTGCAGTGTGGAGTGAGATAAGGATGTGCAGTGTGGAGTGAGATAAGGATGTGCAGTGTGGAGTGAGATAAGGATGTGCAGTGTGGAGTAAGATAAGGATGTGCAGTGTGGAGTGAGATAAGGATGTGCAGTGTGGAGTGAGATAAGGATGTGCAGTGTGGAGTGAGATAAGGATGTGCAGTGTGGAGTGAGATAAGGATGTGCAGTGTGGAGTGAGATAAGGATGTGCAGTGTGGAGTGAGATAAGAATGTGCAGTGTGGAGTGAGATAAGGATGTGCAGTGTGGAGTAAGATAAGGATGTGCAGTGTGGAGTGAGATAAGAATGTGCAGTGTGGAGTGAGATAAGGATGTGCAGTGTGGAGTAAGATAAGAATGTGCAGTGTGGAGTGAGATAAGGATGTGCAGTGTGTAGTCAGATAAGGATGTGCAGTGTGGAGTGAGATAAGGATGTGCAGTGTGGAGTGAGATAAGGATGTGCAGTGTGGAGTGAGATAAGGATGTGCAGTGTGGAGTGAGATAAGGATGTGCAGTGTGGAGTCAGATAAGGATGTGCAGTGTGGAGTGAGATAAGGATGTGCAGTGTGGAGTCAGATAAGGATGTGCAGTGTGGAGTGAGATAAGGATGTGCAGTGTGGAGTGAGATAAGGATGTGCAGTGTGGAGTGAGATAAGGATGTGCAGTGTGGAGTGAGATAAGGATGTGCAGTGTGGAGTGAGATAAGGATGTGCAGTGTGGAATGAGCTACTAACAACATGTCTAATTATTTTAGCCAGTCTAAACAATAAACAGGAGTTTTTTTTAACGAACTTAAAATTTGACGTCATGAATCTATCATTTATTAACTTTCCATAAAAAATTGTTAAACTTAAGTAGTATATTATAATCTATCACCTCACTGAGACTGATAATTTAATTGTTCTTTAAATTCTCATTTATTAGTCATGCAAAAGAAGACTTGGCAGAGTAACAAAATGTACCACTGTCATTTCAAATTTGAAGTTAAAACTAGAACCATGTACTTTTGCTCATTTTGCAGGAGCTGAAATGGTCACCCTTAATACTGGCCAGCAGAAATGGACATGCTAGAGTAGTGCAGAGGTTAGTGGATGGAGGAGCTGATCTGAATCAAGGAACAGAGGTAAGCTAAAAATGTTCTACCTCTTAGTCTATTCAATGAGTAATATACAATACATATATATTATTCATTTGATACAGGAGAATATCACGAGTCTGTTGGCTTAGTATTTACGCGAGTGCCGCAGGCACGAGCGTAAATACCCCAATCAGACGAGTGATATTCTCGGGTATCCAATGGATAATAAATTTATTAGGTACTGCTCATGCGCGAATACCTTGGTAACAAGAAATTTACCTAGGGGGACGTAATAACCCAACGTAATAACTATGAACACAGGTGATATGGAAAAATATTGCCCTAAGCCACATCCTGTTTAGTTTAATGCATTTTCTATGTGGCAACAGTTATCAGGCTCTGTTCAGCACCTAATAAATTATGTTATTACGTAGAGAAAACCAGTGTTGTTGTTGTTGTTGTTATTTTATTATTGAACAACCTCAAATGTCCTTTTCAGAAATAATACACTATAGTGGTAACAACAACAAACAAAAAGCATGTAAATGTTTATAATGCAATGATTTTAATTGATAAATTCCCAGAATATGGCTTCCTAAACTTGAATTGGTACAAGAATGTCTCTTCATAACCACATTGACTTTCTTCCCTCCTGCTATTATCTCAAGTGTTGATTTTTTTTAATTTTTTTTTTACACCAATTAAGTAAGTAAGACCACTTCCAACCAGCACTGGTTGCCAAATTCTCAAGAGAATTAGTGGTGGTACTGAAAAAAAGTAACAGTGAAGACAAACTTTGAAGGGAGGTGCAGTTTACATTGCTCGAATACTTGCGCCACAATAAAGTCAAATGTAAGACATTTTCTCCACTGTAGCTATTTGGTTATTTTTTTAGCTTATCTACTATATTGTCATACCTTACCAGAAATCTGTAAGTTTCTCGTAAGAGACAGAGGTGTCTGCTAACAGATAAAAAAAAGTCATATACAATCACTCAGACATGTCATTTAGTTCAACTTCCAAATAACATCGCAATTCACTAAATATCGTGTGATGATATCATATTTAGATATTCCAGTAAGAGCACAGTACATGGTAGAATTATATTTTATGGTCATTCATGCATTATATAGATGAACTGGACTGCATTAAGGTTTGCAGCTGCATTTGGACGTGTGGATGCTGGAAGAGTTCTCGTAAATGCCAAAGCAGATGTGAATTCTGTAGATTTTGAGGTAATATGAAAAAAAATCATTTATGCAGATATAAAAAGAATTTATTCAAATGGAATATTATAAATTATTGTTGTTGTTTTTTTTTCTTTTGTGACCCAACTGGTTTACATAAATTATCATGCTATATTGAGCTGAGCTTGAAATTCATTTAATGTTTTATCACTCTTGTGTGTGTGTGTGTGTGTGTGTGTGTGTGTGTGTGTGTGTGTGTGTGTGTGTGTGTGTGTGTGTCTCAGCATGGATACACTCCATTAAGTCAAGCAGCACAAGATGGTAAAGCTGCTTTTGTTTCAATGTTGATCAACAAAGTACCAGACATTGACCTCGACTATTCCGCTGAGGTAGAATTCAATATTAATAGTTACCATTTTGAAAATGCGGCTAATATTGCAGAAAGGAGGATGGTGGACTCCACTGATGCTAGCATGCAAGAATGGCCATTTGCCTGTTGTAAGCTTGCTGCTACACCACGGTGCTTCAGTGAATAAACAGAAACCGGTAATTCTATATCTGAGAGTTTCATAATGATGAAATTTGCATAGCATTATGTGAAAGTTGTATTCTTGTCATTTGGCACTAATATAATGGTCACTGTAAGTAATTAAATCATTTTGGTACAAATATTATTATTGGCATGTGAGTTGCAATCGAATAACTACTTACCTCGTATATCCATATTAAAGAGCATACATAATTATATTAGTTCATATTTCACCAGTTAAATGAATCATATTATGATATATCATTTCTTCATCATACCCACACAGGTGTAATATTGACACTTTGATTCATGTATACTACTTAATATGTGTGCATGTGATTCTGCTTTTAGGACAATGTGGCAGCAATCCATGTGGCCAGTTTTGCTGGTTACGAAGATGTAGTCAAGAAACTTGTATCACACAACGCTGATGTGAATCTAGCTGATGAAGTAAGTAGAAGAAAAAGTGAAAGATTTAATTACTTTAGGATATACATTATTTCATTATATTAAATACAAGGTAAAAAAGAAGCAAGCATGAGCTCTGTAGATAGCTAGGTAGACTCTTGTGATATTACTATGAGGTATATATAACTTTTTTATCTATGCAATTAAAGTGAGTATTTTATATCTAATGCATGCTGCATTCTATTTGTCATTAAAGTGGGGAGTTACACCTCTGATGTTTGCCGCAAAGGAAGGACATCTTGGAGTTGTAAAAGCGCTCTATGTCAGTGAAGTAAAGCTGGATGTCAATCTTCAGGAAGATGTAACTAAACAAATGCTTGTTCTTGATTTATTTTGACATTATTTTTTGTTCTTAAAGGAAGCCAAGTTTAGTGCACCATTTTTTGCCGTTCAATGCAAACACCTGGATATTCTCCACGAGCTAATGAAGAGCGGACAAGTAGACTGCAATAAGACTGACTTGGTAAATAATATTATATCTCCACACATTACTTTAGTTAGTTTGATTCATGTAGCATGGCAAGACGTTATGGAAACTCATTGAAGAAACTCAGTTTGAAGGGGCTAAGAGACTTTTTGAAACAACGTATTCTGCACAGATGGTAAGGATGGTTTTAGACATGCATAATGAAATTATAGGCAGTGATATTAATAACTATTCTAGTGTATTACTTTTTGACTCACAGAAAAGATATCTATAAAATTGCAGACTAAACAACACTTTCCATACATTTATACTACAAGTACTTACAGATGTGAGAAGTATATATAGCTACGTGTGCCAGTTTTTGTGGATAAACAGTGTGGCCTGTAAGGTCATAAGGTGAGAGTGAGAGTGGTGATGCATACTCTCTTTCGCCACAGGATCAGATGATATCTCAGACTCCACAACCATCATCAAAGCCCTCCTTACCACCACCACAACCCACAGTCAAGTCAATGGCATCGCAACCTCCAGACTTGTACATCAGGAATATGTTGTACAGAATTGACAGCAGGATGAAGCAAGGAGCAGGAGCTGCCTGACTTGCTTATAATACTTCTTGAAACAATTTTCTATGCATGTATTTGTATTCTTGTTAGCAACAGCAATCTGTCCACATTTTTGTACATATATTTGCTCCTTTTTGGTCTCTTGTCTTATTTTTTTAAATCTATATTATATGCTTAATTTTAATAGCTATACTGTAGCAATGTACTCTGTCCATTAATCTAAAACATGTGATTTAAATGCTAATCCGCTGTCTTGACATACATAATGTTATTGTAACAAAGAGAACAGCCAAAATGCTTCAAAGATTAATATTTTCAATATTATATTTATTGGGTTAAGTTTTAACTAACATATATTGGCTGCTAAAACGAGAAAATTTGCTATTTATATATTATTTGCTCTATTGAACTATTACACAGCACTATGAAGATATAAGTTATCCTTAAATGCAGATGCCGTCATTTGCACCATCCAAGATAGTCAGGCAGAATGTGAGCCATACCTCAAAAGCAGGTATATAGTATTTTTTATGATTTATAGCAACTGTTAATCTAACAAGTGATATAAAATCACTTGCTGGACATCTGTCAGCAAGTGGAGAACTCTGTGAAAATGTGAATATTTAATTTCACACCTGCAAAACTAAAAGTTGGACTAACATATTCTAGACATACGTGCAATAACTCTAGCATTGGGCTTTCTAGGGTGTAGAATCACTTTCTGGCATTAGTTTTTAATTAAGGTTAAAGTTGAATTTTCTGTGTTTATTTTAGTGTATTTATTTAAATATAATTAATACAACATAGGCATTTTAATTTTGTGGGTGCTCTTGAGATGGCATTGTCATCTTTGAACCTATATCATGGCATATTCCAACATGATAAAGAATTTGCTCTTCATAATTTCTTTCTCATCCTTCTTTAAAGAGAGAGAGAGGATACATCTAATTTGCTCTTGGTTGGTTTGGTTGTATTTAATCTTTCATCATCTGAGTTGATCATGAACAGGGCCATAGCTACTAAGTTTTTCATTTTATGAACAAATTATTTTGTCATTCATTCCTTGTATCAGACTATCTGCCTCAGACTGCAATCCAGTAAAATCCATGTTAGCAATTGCTGCCAATTTCTTGAATAGAAAAAGTTCAGCATAAGAGCAAGTCGCCGTATATATCATCGAAAGTTCAGATAAGTTCTTTTGAATCTCTGAGTGGCACTAACAATTCTATTAGAAGAGGAGTAGTTCGATTTTTTACCATACCATTGATATTGCTATATTATCTATCAAAAATTACTTTCTGGCTGACTTTGGACAAATAGCTACTTCCTCTAGTGTGATGCTTCAAAAGAGATATCATGGTCACATGATGGCAATAATTTTTCCTATCAGTTTACAACTCAGTTTGAGTCAAGGGGGCTGTACACATACACACATGCCAAACCCACTTAGAAGGGGAAAAAAAAGAAGAACAAATCAACCCTTTGCTGAAAACCAATTAGTTGGTAAAAGGTCACCACTATTCAAAGCACATGTTACCAATGTATCCAGTCAGGCCTATCAGAAGCTTAGAACAAATTTCTAATTGGAAATCTTGTACTCAATGATCCAATTAACTATAGCATTATCAGATGCATTACATTCGCATTTATGCCAGTGGCAAGAGCAGTGGTAAGAGTTGTCTATATTAGGAGTGTTGTGCCATGACCTTGGTGAAGTGGCTTGCAAAGCTCTTCTTTATCAGATATTTACCAAGTTCAAGAATTTCCCTTCTTTGCCCACTTGATGAGTGTGTTTTAAAGGTTCACTATATATCTCCCATCTTCTCTCCCACTTATTCCCCACACCCCCTCCCCTCCCATTTTATCATGTAATAAATTACTATACTATCACTTTTACTTCTTTGTATTACTTCTCTGTATCTGCTCCTACAAGCTGTAAGTTGTGCAATGAGAGAGACTTACTTTTTAACAGATAATGTTATGATCACATTTTTACATACAAACATACAGATCTTTTAATTCCTAAAAGCCAGCTGTAACTTAGGTCAAGGTTACAGACTCAAGAGGCTACTGAAAACTATAAGTTGAAGTAGAAATGAAATAGAACAACAACACATTGCAATAGATTTTTGGGCTTCACATGAATGAGAATTACTTTAGAAGACTTGAAGCGTTTTTAGAATAACCTAATTGTCATGCTTGCTGCACAATCGAAATACTCTTGGGATTATTGACCTTTCCTGACCAGTAGAGTTAACCACTCCATGATCTTAATAACTGATTGTGCCTGAAGATATCTTGTGATTTTTAACTGCTTATGCCACCGCATTCTACACCTCACTCCATTATAGAGTGGAAAGTTACAGTTACATTAATCTACTGAGCTGGCAACCTGTCAGTGTGTTGTTGCTTGAATACACTTTAGTTCAGATAAATACAGTGACAGTGTCAAGGGACCTTGTTATGATATCTGATAAAGCTCTGAGTCTGAGGGCTAAGCTTCACTGCCAAATATAGGCAACTTTTGCCTCACAGGTAAGGAATGCAGAATCTAATGCATCTGATAACATCCTAATTAGATATTCAATCATAAAAAATCATACATTTATTAAGAGTAGGAAGGCTTTCCTCTGATGCAAGCTGAATAAAAATACAGTAGTGAGAATATGAAGAATAAGTAGACAGTTTAATATGCATTAAAAGTCATTATCCAAAGAGAAGCATTAGAAAGACCAAACTAAAAATTTGTAGAGTCATTTTCTGTAAGGCTCCACTGTAAACGTTTCCTTTAAGGTCACCTCAAGTATATATATATAGAGAGAGAGATGGCATTATATTTCCAAGTGGAAAGGGGGACGGAATCCTGCTGTTTCATTGCATCTAGAAATAAAATATTATACATAAACACAACACAGTTTTTCTAGGCTTAGAAAAATGCAAACATTAATTTGAATTCTGGCCTCATTTGCATCTTCGTGATGTTATTATAACAGACTAAATTGCTTCTATCATTCCAAACTCACAGTGGTGTGATGTAGTGAAGAAGAATCACTGCCTACTCTTAATAAATGTATGATTTTTTATGATTGAATATTTAATTAGGATGTTGTCAGATGCATTAGATTCTGCATTCCCTACTTGTGGGGCAAAAGTTGCCTATATTTGGTAGTGAAGCTTAGCCCTCAGACTCAGAGCTTTATCAGATATCATAATAAGGTCCCTTGACACTGTCACTGTATTTATCTGAAATTGCATTAGTTAAATAATGTATTGAAAAATGTCATGAAGTCCTCCCCCTTCCTCCTACTCTTTCGTCACCTGTATAAGTATTCAGATTTAACCTTCAATTATCAATTAGAGTGTCCTCTTCAAAGTAGGATGCCAGATTGACAACCTAGCTGAGGTGTGGTGAGTGGAACTTTGTTCTGGAGTTAAGGGGTACTGCAAGTGTCCATTAAGAGTATAACTATTGGGTTCCACCTAGCTATACCTCTATAAGGCTGCAGAAGAGTTAGTAGGGTCACTTACCAGCTACCATATTTAACAAGCCAATACATACCTCCAGGGTGACCAACCTTAACCCATACTACTACATCTGGTGCTGCTGCAGCTGCCACAACCCACCTATCAGAATCTCACAAAGGTCACTTTATTCTAACTCCTGAGCTAGTGTAAGAGTAAACCTGAAGTCCTTTTACCAGCCACAATTGGAAGAAAATATATTGATAAATAAATAAATTAATTAATAAATAACATTCCACTACATTTCCCACATAATATATGCTCCTCAATTTGCATTATTAGGAAGTAGCCACACCTTTAAAAAATTGAAGTCTAATTGATGCCAACTCCTGAGTTATATAGCTATGGACAGCAAGGCTGAATACTCTGTTATTGTTTCCTCTACTGTTGATATTATAAAACATATTGGGGACTTAAAGGATCCAAAAGCTATTGCAGATGAACTCTTTGCTGCTCAAATGTTGTCTCCAGTTCAATATCAAAAAATATTAGGAGAATCAGATTCTAAACAGATAGCACGGGATATTAACATGGCTGTCATGCTGCAAGTAGATAATTCTGACGTCTTCAAGAAGTTTATTGACATTCTTAGACAGAAGGATCTTAAGGACCTGGCAGAAATGCTAGAACAGCGTCTGCGTAAGTCACCGAGCAATATTCCCCATAAGATAGTACTTACTCCACAGCTTAACAACATTGAGCACTACCCCATTTTATAGTCTTGCTTTATGTGTCTGCACACTTCAAGTTCAGTATAGGGATAATGAATCCATTCACAATTAGTTTCCATGTACCTCGTTTATTCTTGTTAACAGAGGAGAAGCTGACATCCAGTGCCTCATATGACTCCAATGGGGCAGCACGGCATCGAATGGAGACAAATTCTTCCAGCAGTAACTCAGACGTTGAGGCAGATCTCTCTCGGTGTGAGTTACTGTAATCAATTCAAGTAGCCAAGAGTTTGTATCAATATATAGCTAATATATATATATATATATATATATATATATATATATATATTATTTGTACTTAATTTAATGGCTTAAAGGTTTCATTTCAAGAAAAAGACAATCCTCCCATCATTCCATAGAGCCAGTGGCCCAGCATCCAAGAACTGCCAGTATGTCTTCCAGCATAGCCTCTGATGTTGATGTTGATTCAGCCATGAGTGAGTATACAAAGTCATGCAGAAGATTTTTTTTGATCAAAATATTCACATGAGAATTTTTGACCATTTAAAAAGTAAATAAATACAGTTTGATTCAATTAGGTCATCTTCGGCATCCATTTTCTCCAAAATGTGATTCAAATGTTCCTATGACGATTATGTCCAGTGACATTGCTGATCGAGATGCTGCCCTATCATCAGGTATGAGTGAAAGATTAGTCACTGACAATATATTCTCTTAGAATTAGATTCTTACCTTCGACTTTTATCCAGTCTTTATTTAACAACTGCTACCTAATATCCTCCAATTTGTAGAATTAATTGCCAATTTTTTTTTTTTTTTTTTTGTAGGCTCTATGCTTGAAAGAGTAAAAATGGTGTCCCAAGATTCCAAATCTTCTGATATGGAAATTTTACCAGAAGCAACTTATCTTCCAGGTTAGAAAATTAGCAGTGAGTGTGATAAAACTCTCTGAATACACTAACTTAGACACATAAATTTATGACAGAATTTTTGACTGTACTCTTATAGCTAGCATTCTGTGCTCACTATTTAAGGACTTCTGTGCTGTGGTGTGACCTTACAGCACATTTTTTGGACTTTTGCTCTGATATTCCACACATGTACACATACATCACCAGCAATGAATCACGTTAATGTTGCATGTTGTGCTCTATTTGGAACTTCAGTACTCCTAGGATATAGAGCCAGGTTAGTGTCATGAGCCAGACCTTTTCACGTAGAAAGAATATGGAACCATCGATGCAATGTTTAATTATTTTATCCATGGATAAATACTTCACAAGGTATAGCAAAAGGGGCATGGTTTGTTTGTTTTTTACACCCGGCTGAGTGCATGTGGCACCCACAGGAACATGATGACATTGAACAGCTGAGCTACAATACTATTCTGAAAAATACACTAGCACTTTGAGTCTCAAATTTCCTAAAGCCCAGCTATGTACTTTCTAGGCTTCCATTAAACTATGCAAATAAAACCTGGAAGAAAAAAAAGTTATCTTTTTATAGGGAATGGTTGCTTTCTACATTGTAACTGTATCGGCAACATTCAGCTTGCTGTAATACATTATGCAGCTATGCAAGCATATCCACACATATACATTATTAACTATAGACTATTGTCATGTGTTATAATATTGCAGTATAGTTGGTAATGGGAGTCTGTACTGTTGTTGTTGTTGTTATTGTTGTTGTTGTTGTCACTAATTTATTTCCCTCGGTAATTCCATAAAGACATCATTTATCTGCTTCCTATTAATTATGTTTGTTGTTGTGGCATAGAGTGTAATGTAGCTAATGTGAAGAGAGTTCTTCAGGAGGTGTCTCCCGACAATCTCCCTTCGATTCAAATTAATCTTCTGCAAGCTCATCAAGAAGCAATTATTGAGCACATAAATACCAGAGTCGATTATGTTTTTGAAAAACATGATTGCACTGCATCCTTCTGGTTCAAAACCGGAAACCCATCATGGAAGGAGTTAAAAGATGTGTTAAACCGTTGCCATGAAAATGTTCTTGCTGATAAAATTGACAGTGGTGAAATACTTGAATGTATAAATTCACCAGAAATGGAAGGGATTCATTTCTATGAGTCTAAATTAAAATCACCAACTGATTCTAGGGGTAAAGGTAAGCACTTTATAGTAGTATTTCAGAACATTAGTGATGTACGCAATTATTCACAATGCATTTTGGTACAGGGGATTACATAAAATCAAAAGTACTTCAAGACTTGAAAGCAGGATACAGAACGATGATACTTAAAATAACTGAAATTTTAAATGGGAACAAAGTAATTTTAAAAGATTTTTTGAAGCATGCTAAGTATCATTTCTCAAAACATATAGAGAATGAAATTGAGGACCTTGAAGGTTTTTTCAGCATAGCACAAAAATACGATGAGCTCAATATGTGGCACTATGACTCTCTGGAGAAGACGCTAAAAGGGATGTTCAAGCACGACAAAAAAATTTCTCTTATATTCAATGAGTATGAAGACACACTCACAAAAGTTTTAACAACTATAAAGATAATCGAATTTATAAGAAATAAGGAGATGGAGGACTCACTGACAGTAGGGAAGGCAAAAGAACATTTCAAAATTCATGAAAGTCCTTACTGCATTCAACTGGGTATGAAAATTAACATTAATATTGAAGAACAAAGTCTCGAATATGTACAAAAACTGTGGAAATCGCTGCAAAGAAGATTCTATCTAGAGGAGGCAACAGTCTTACTCGAAGACATAAGAGATGCTTGCATTCAGATTGTATGGAGAGTGCCAAAGAGAGTGTGCAGCACTATCATGAATAAAGTTCAGAGTTCAATTGACTTCTTTGTGGCTCACCACATTAGAATCATATGGATAGACAAACAAATCATTTATCACGAGGACATTCATCATTCAAACAACGTAAACCTGGTGAGCATTGGAACTCATTTCATATGCAGTTTTTGTTAATCAAATTTTTTTTAATGTATCAACAATGCAGGCTCAGTTTTGTCTCGCTCAAGCCTGCCAATCCAATCAAATCCTGGAAGCTAAATTTATGCTAAAAGTTTCTGGGATTAAAGTGGATTCTCCAGATATTGTGGGTTGGGCACATGTTATTGTCAAAAAATATGTTACTATAATTGCTATACAGATCAGTGGAAAATCTCCTTTGATGCTAGCAGCTGAAGGAGGTTCTTCTGAAATTGTAAACATGTTGATGGAAAGGAATGCTTCACCAAACAAAACAGAAGTAAGTTTGTACTTATAGTTAGTCCTCCAATCTGCATATTGCTATCAGGATAGCCAAGGCTGGAGTGCCCTGTTTTATGCGGTAAAGAATGGGCACTATGATGTAGTGAAGAATTTATTGACGAGTGATGAAAATAAAGCAAATATCTTATCAGTGGACAAAGTGAGTCTCTAGTATTGATTACAACAGTGATGATATTTGACCATCATGTAATATTTCAACTATAGAGTGGACTTACTGTGCTCGACTTAGTGGAGGAACATTCCAAAATGCATGAATATGTTCATGCAATTACTAAAGTAAGTATACCAAAAGCTATTTAAATTAGAGTTACATACTTTAGTAAAATTCATGGTGTTGTTTAATTTCTTAGTTCACATACATAATATATCAGTTTTTAGAACGAAATTTCAGAGATGTCAAATCAATGTTTTTTGTTGTTGTTGTGTTTTTATTTTTTGTTTTAATTCAGGGAGGGTTTGTTTTCTATTAAATTGAAGCATTGGGGGCAATTGTCTTTACAAAAGCCAGGAGGGAGGGGTAAAACCAATTTCAGGAGGGGCAAAATATCCCCCTTAAAACACACTCCCTAATGTATTGCATATAAGAATGATGAAAGTTAATTTAAGATTAAATCTTATATTATCAAGTTTTCTTTTATTCTAACTTTTATCTTGAACTCTGACAGAAATTTTTTTATGAAATGGAGTTCAAATTGTACAATGAAATGCTTCACTTCTTTTTATTCAGACACATCTTCATTTGTTTCAAGCTTGTGCGACTGGAGACTTCTCAAAAGTGGAATCATTGGTGGAGGAGAGGTCTACAACGAATATCGATGCTATTAGAGTGAGAAATTATATCCATAAAAACACAGCTACATTCTTAAAGCGTATAGCTTAATTAATGTGAAACGATATGAGCCAAAGTAATTTTTCAAATGTTTAAAAATATTTCAGGCAGATGGCATGACTCCACTAATGGTGGCAGCTCAGCATGGCCATACAGAGATTCTAAAATTTCTCATACTACGTGAAGTTAATGTACTTTTTGAGGACAGAAGTGAGAAAATTGCTGCGGACCATATAAAAAATGCCCCTAGGGCTTTCCAATATCTGAGTGAAGAAACAATGGTAGGAATTATTTTAATTCAAACTTGTATTACATCAATTCTTTTGATATAAATAGATTGCATCGGCTGCCAGAGGAAACGTGAAGATATTGAAACAGATGCTAGATCTTCAAGTAAACCCAAATACTAGACAGCAAGATGAGGTAATGGTCATCAACGATACAAATTCCCACTAGCCCAAATCTCTTAGCTACACCATAGGAGGGGAATTGAATTTTTTTATTTTTTTTTTTATTTTTTTTTTTTTATTTATTTATATATACTGTATAATATTATATATATATATTTTTTTTTTTTTTTTGATGATATAATGGATATTTTCCTGTTGCAGGATGCATACACTCCTCTGTTGTGGGCTTGTGAAAATGGACACTACGAAGCAGTAAAAGTCCTATTGCAAAATGGAGCAGATCCAAATGCTCATTCGGTAATCCTCGGTATCTTTATTTTGTTTTAAAAAAACAATAAGAAAAGATTTAAACCCTATTACTAGAATTGTACATAATGGATGCAGAACTGATGTATTTTAAATTGCACTGCTAAAAATAAGCATTAGGTACGTACTGCACCTTTGCTATCAAATGTTTAGTAGCTAAAGAAGTTAGTGTATACATAGTTGTTGCATTCATGTGTATTAGTCAAGCAGCTGGACAGGACTCCTGATAGCATGCAGAAATAAACACTTTGATATTGCTAAGGCAATACTGGAGCTAGATGTTGATGTCAATAAACAGACACAGGTAAGTCCTTGTAATTATGGCATGTGTGCACGTGTATGTGTGTGCATAATATGCATTGCTGGCTACTTTTCTTATTTTATATACAGACATGTATTTATAATTATATATAATATATATATTTTATTGCAGAGTGGATGGACTGCATTACAACTATTAGCATGCAATGGAAACACTGAAATTACAGAATCTTTGCTGGCTAAGGGAGCCAATCCTTGTCTTCATGATATTGTAAGAAAGCAACATACAAATGAATAAAATAAGCTTACAAGTATATAATAAATATTTTATTTTAGAATGGCTTCACTCCACTAAGCCAGGCTGCACAAGATGGAAACTTTGAACTCGTGAAGATCCTAACCGATAAATTTGATCATCCTCTTGATGATTATCCTCACAGAACTGTTATTCCAGTGAGGAAATAGCTAAAGGAATAATATTATCATAAGAAACTACATGTTGTAGGATGGGTAGCAGTAATAGTAATAATAATAATAGTAGCTATACTACTAAAAGTAGTAGCAGTAGTAGTAGTAGTAGTAGTAGTAGTAGTAGTAGTAGTAGTAGTAGTAGTAGTAGTAGTAGTAGCAGCAGCAGCACAGCAGTGGTGGCAGCAATGGTGGTGGTAATAGTAGTTGGTGGTGGTGGTAGTGGTGATATTTTTTTTATAGGAGTAGTTGTTGTTTTTGTTGTTGTTGTTGTTGTTGTAGTATTTATTCTAAAATCATTCTCCTTCACTATGACTGACAGTTTCTACATTGACCAAATACTATTACTACTAACAACTACATTTGTGAATGCTTTATTGTGCTGGTGGGAAGAGAGAAGGCAAGGGGAAGGACTGGACCATGATAATGACTATTATTAATTTCCAATTAATGTGCACTATAGGATGACTGGACTCCAATTATGCTGGCTACTAAGAACGGCCATACTGAAATAGTAAAATATCTAGTGGAGAAAGGTGCTGATGTAAAAAGAGCTAAAGAAGTAAGTATTCTAAGTACTTTTGGTAATATGCACAAGATAAATCAATCATGAAACCGCGCAATTAACCTTACATGGATAGATAGATATATATATATTTTTTTTTTTTTTACTTAGTTGTTAAGTCCTAACAACTCTTGTATATTAATTCAATGAAACAATTGTGCGTGTATACTAATTATAGGATAGCAATACGGTGTTACACATTGCTGCTTATAATGGGCACACAGACTTGGTGAGATACTTCTGTCTTGGAGATATTCAGATGGATGTGAATGCTCAAGATCAGGTTTGAAGACAACCACACAATATGAATAGGCCCTATATCTGGTCACATTTGGTATGATGCTATGCAGGATGGAGTAACTCCCCTCATGTATGCTGCAAAGAAAGGACATCTAGATGTAGTCAAGGTGTTGCTTCAAAAGTTTGCTGATATCAATAAAACGGAAAATGTATGCTGCACACACACACATGCATGCATGCATACACACACACACACACATGCATACACACACATATATATATGTAATGTGATGGCTTTTAATAGGATATTGACTGGACAGCTCCTTATTTTGCCATGGAAGGTGGACATATGGAGGTATTTAATTACTTTCTTAAGTATGATCACAAAAAGAACAAGATAAACTTGGATCACAAGGATATTGTAAGCTCACACAATTATTGCACATCAACTAGTGTAAAGATGATGATGTTGTTGGTTATGTAGAAAGAAAATAGTATCATTGACTTATCGCTGATTCTAAACCGAGAAGCTTATCGGTCCCTTCAAACTATAAATCCACCAATGGTAGAAAAACACAAACAGGTAAAGTCATGTCACATGTTTTAGAATAAATCACAAGGTATTTATTTATATTTTATAGAATATTTTGATGAAACCAATGAAATATGACAAGACAAAAACTTATGAATACTTCCAAGATATTGTTTCTAAATTGGACAAGAAGTTTGAGAGTGCTGGAGAACAGGGAGCTGCTGCTGCTTAATGGATAATTGTAACTGATACTCCATATTTTTAGTCATTTTTTATATATATATGATTTGATAGTAATTTTACTGTACCTAACATTACATAACTATGTCAATAATGTTCACTGACTAAAGAGAGGTAGAGGTAGCGTGTTTTTTTATTCATATTTTCTAAATCTGTTGAATATACTGTCCAAATGGCAAAGCTCAGCCTTTTGCTGACCAATTTGATAAAATCTTTATTTTTTAGCAGTAGAGAGTCATATTTAATCCTATGAACTAATCTCCAGGAAATACGAACATGTTAGCTACAACTACCTAATAAATAATGGTAATAGCTATATAGGATTTGCTGTACATATTGTAAATGTCTAGAAAAAAAAAGCGATGAAAGGTCATTGCTTCATGATATAAACAAAGAAAGAAAGGGGAATTGCCACAGTGAGCTGAACAGCTGCTGATAGGAACTGAGGTAAAAACCACTGGATAGTTGCTACTGTGGTTATCTTAGGCCAGACAATGACACTATTCTTATAGTTGCAATGAAGACTGTCTTGTCATTGCATATAGAATTTATATTTAATATTTAATTTTACTTGATAGGAAGTTGTTGTTTTTTATTGTTGTTGTTGTTTTTTCAATCTCAAATGAATTGGTATTTGCTGATTTCTATTATATGCTTATTCTCAGTAAAATATACCAAAAAAACTGTATTAGCTATATGCCAGGTCATGCATGTGGAAACAAAAGTTGGGACACTATTAGTCTGTAGGCTAGTTTGCTTTTGAAAGTTGCCTCACTTGGTGGCCTTGTTTGTCCTGTCCTGTAACATTCTCACATTATCGACCTATACTAAGTTTGTAAACTGCCAAAGTATGTAGTTGCAGCTGAAATTTTTTTTTCCCTCTAGACCCAGTGGTGTGGTGGAAAGGGCATGCAAATAATAAATTTCCTGCATTGATAAAAGGTGTGCAAAATGTTCCTGTTAATTCAGTCATCCACAACTACAGCAGAAAATGATTTATCAAACAGCTAAGACACAAAGGTCATCATCACTGGAAGAGTACATTGAATCTTCCATAATGATTTAATACAATGGTAGTGACTAGTGAGAACTGATTTAATCACTAATTTCACGACATCTCAACTTGTTAGCCTCTGCAATTACACTAGCTATAATCTCCCAAATTGAGAATTTCATGGAATAAAATGTTTCTATTGGAATACTAACGAGGAAAAAAAATAAAAAATAAAAGGAAACCATAGTAACTGAGAGGTCAGGATACCTGACATTGCACATTGGAACTATTCCCTCCCCTGTGAGTTTAGTGGGTTACTGATAGGAATTGAGGTTAATGCCACTGGCCAGCCATTATCATTGATAATGGGAGACTAGCTACATAGAGGGCAATGTGTATATGCATTAATTATTCCTTTACCTACCACCAGAGCAATTCCTTTATGTTTAGTGTTGTAACTACTATATAGTTGTTACTAATGTGTATTTTAATTATACCATAACTTTGATGAAATTATTAGCTAAAATGTTTCTATTTTTACTATTATTTATAGTATTTTCTCTAATTGCACAGTCAGTTGTCATTACTATTTTTCTTCTTAGCCAATATTATCAATAGCTATTCTCACAAAACACAATGCCTAAATTGATATTAATTAAAAATAACATTACATCAGCAAACTGCATAAATATTATTTTTATTATTCAACTTGACCTCAAATTACTTTTTCTGATAAATTTCAGTAGCTATTATTTCCTTGATTTGAAATCAATTCATATCTATCCAAATTATTTATTGTAGCTAATTATTGCTCACATGGCCAATTCCCAAATTTACTGTTTATTCTACACATACGAATAAAATAATATTCCTTCTTCAATAACCACACCCCAGAGATTAGGGTGAGGAGCTGGGACTAATGGAGGCCATTGTTATACGGAACAATACTGCTTTCATCATAAAGAATATAGCACTTAATGATCATATGAGAACTGCAGATGAACTGTACAGTGTTGGTTTGTTGGAAAAGACTACATATGATGAATTTCGCAGAGAACCTGATCCAATGAAGATTGCAAGAACCATTACTAGTACAATAGATGAGAAAGTTAAGCTAAATTCTGAAAACTTTGCAAAGTTCATTGGATGCCTCAGGAGTTTAGATAATAAAGATCTAGAGTCGTTAGGAACTAAGCTGGAGCAATGCCTCAGT